>ERZ857922.636-NODE-636-length-51048-cov-55.020964_pt1 | contig 51048 bp, 49 predicted proteins | sample MGYA00519579_ERZ857922 | MGnify/ENA primary metagenome ERZ857922 (study PRJEB31778, sample SAMEA3449375) | human gut metagenome | biome: human gut; feature: human-associated habitat; material: faeces | place: United Kingdom | collected 2010/2012 ... | reverse complement strand
CTGGGTAGCTATGTACGGACGAGATAAACGCTGAAAGCATCTAAGCGTGAAACTCTCCCTAAGATGAGATCTCTCATCCATTATGGAGTAAGGGCCCAGAAAGACGATCTGGTTGATAGGCCGGAGGTGGAAGCGCGGTAACGTGTGCAGCTGACCGGTACTAATAGCCCGAGGGCTTGACCTACAATTTGCAGGCAATCTTAGCCTTCTCCGTTCACCTCTTCATTGTTCGGTTTTGAAGGTGCAAACCTTCAATTGAATAGTTGGTGCTGATTAGGGCGAGGGTCCACCCGTTCCCATCCCGAACACGGAAGTTAAGCTCGCTTCTGCTGACAATACTTGGCTGGAGACGGCCCGGGAAGATAGGTAGCGCCAACACAAAAGCCTGTGACATTTGTCACAGGCTTTTGGCATATATGGGAGTACGGTTCGGTATGCCTGCGGCATCTTTCCGTGACATAGAGTATTTGCCTGATTGACGTCTGCTGCAGTAAATGGTATATTGGTGGTGAACTTATACGGAGGAAATACATATGGAGCAGAAACAGCTAAAAATGTGGCTGCCCTCATTTTTGACTTGGCGGGCCGAGCGTGTATTGCAGAAACAAGCAGAGATGGGTTATCTGCTTATAGCTGTAGAAAATTTTGGAAGCTTCTATACATTCTCCTTTGAGAGTGCGCCGCCATTGCCGCGGCGGTTCTATGTATTCCGACAGGACGATATCGGAAAGTGGGGCGCACACGGAAGATCTCCGAAAGAAATCGCCGAGGAGGAGATCAGCCCCTATTGTGCAGAGATCTTCGAATGCAGCGACAGTTACTCCTTTGTGGCGGAATTACGGCAGGATGTACCGGATGACGTAATAAGCAAAACCGTTGAAAGACGGATGCGGAACACAGCAAAGTATCATGTGGAGCTTTTTGCAATTTGGCTATTGCTGCCAGTGATATGCCTCATTGTATTGACCGTAACGAATACGCCATGGGAGTGGGGAAATAGGTCGGCAGGGGCGATGCTTATGGGCACGCTGCTGATGTACCATGCTGCGGCCTCAATAATAAGTTATATACACCGATAAAAAGCACCCGCAAGGGTGCTTTTTATTTGCTCCAGTGCTTCAGCTTTGGCAGCATCTGATTGAAATAGGTTCTGGCCTGCTCCGGAGGGAACTGCTCGTTGGACATATGGGTGACGAGAAACTCCAGGAGCTGCTCCATGCTGTCATAGGTGAACTTGCTGTCGGTATAGCACCACTTACAGTAGTCCTCGTTGAAGCTGCCGTCCAGATCCCGGCTGATGACCTCATCGCTGTCCAAGGGCATACCACAGCACTGACAGATCAGTTTGCGAGGGTCACCCAGCAGATGATTGATGGAGGTATCAAACAGTGCGGACAACTGCTTTAATGTTTCCGGGTTGGGGACGGACTCGCCGTTTTCCCAGCGGGAGACAGCCTGTCGTGTGACGGCCAGCTTTTCAGACAGCTGATCCTGTGTCATATTGTGCCTTTGCCGTAATTCCTTCAAGACATCCTTTGCTTCCATTGCTATACCTCCCGTATGTACTGCCGCCAGTATAACAGGAAGGTGGATCGTTGACAAGCAATTATCTATTGCGTGGGGAATAAACTGTATTTAGATATTCTGTAAAGTATAAATGCATTACAGAATGACTTTACTTCACAAAAGAAGAAAAGGGTACCACGGCGGGCGGAATGGCGGCATCGGACAGGCGTTTTTCCATCCAGACCACGTCGTACCAGGTGTCAAACTTGTATCCGCAGCGGTGGAAGGTGCCCACGATTTCGTAGCCGCGCCGGGTATGGAAATCAATGCTGGCGCGAGTCAGGTGGGGGTCGCCGTCCGAAACAGGTGCGGCGATGCAGGCGTACAGCACCTGTACATTCTGAGCGCGGGAGGCATCCTCCAGCGCATGGTACAGCCGGGTGCCCAAACCACCGCGACGGCAGTCCTGCCGCAGATAGATGCTGGTTTCCGCCGCCCAGGCGTAGGCTGCGCGGCTGCCCAACTGTCCGGTGTAGGCATAGCCCACGATCTCGCCATCGCGTTCCATGACCAGGTAAGGATGCGTGTGCAGTGTGTTTTTAATACGCTGGCGGAAGTCATCCAGCGTGGGCACTTCATACTCAAATGTGATGGCGGTTTCGATGACATAGGGCGCATAGATATCCAGCAGCGCCGGGGCGTCATCAGAGACTGCGGGGCGGATATGTATCATATGCAACACCTTCTTTCGCTTTGTTGCGTTTGATTATACTATGGGAACGGTACCGGTGCAATAGATAAAAAACGCTAAAAAAATGTAGGAGTTTTACAAAAAAATTCTTCCCAAAATCCGACAGATATGGTATACTACTCTCGATTTAATATTTGAGAACGGACCGTGGTCTGTTGTCATTTTCCACTTGAAAAATGACAACTTCTGCAAACACATGAACGAAGGGAAGTGAGGGAACTTGAGCGAGCTGCTGCGTATGGAGCATATCAGCAAGCGGTTTGGTGATTTTTACGCCAACAAGGATATCAGCCTGACCGTCAACCGCGGCGAGGTACTGACCCTGCTGGGTGAGAACGGTGCCGGTAAGTCCACGTTGATGAACATTCTCATCGGCCTTTATCAGCCCACGGAGGGAAAGATATTCCTCAATGGCAAAGAGGTGCGGATCGAGTCCCCCAGCCAAGCAGTCAAGCTGGGAATCGGCATGGTGCACCAGCACTTTATGCTGGTGGAGGCAATGACTGTCTTTGAAAATATCATCCTGGGCGACAAGCACGCCAAGGGCCTGTTTATCGACCGGGCGGCTCGCCGCAGGGAGATCGAGGAGCTGTCTGCCAAGTACGGTCTGGACGTGCAGCTGGACAAGCTTATCACCGAGATATCCGTGGGCGAGCAGCAACGCACCGAGATACTGAAGGCGCTGTACCACGGTGCGGAGCTGCTGATCCTGGACGAACCCTCTGCCGCACTGACCGATATCGAGGTCGAGGGTTTGTTTGCCATTATGCAGAAGCTCATCGGCGAAGGGAAGAGTATTATCTTCATCAGCCACAAAATGCGCGAGGTCCTGCATATCTCTGACCGCATCACCGTCCTGCGTCTGGGCGAGGTGGTGGGCACCGTGGCCCGCGCTGATACCGATGGTCAGAAACTGGCCAATATGATGATCGGTAAGGAACTGACCGAGTCACAGTACGAGAAGGTGGATGCCTCCGGCGCTGAGGTCGTGGCGTCTCTGGACCATGTGGACTATGACAAGGAACATAAGCACAGCGGTGTCAACGATATGACACTGCAGATCCGCAGCGGTGAGATCGTAGGAATCGCCGGCGTGGACGGCAATGGTCAGACCCAGCTGGCGCAGCTGATCACCGGCGTTATTGTGCCCCAAGGCGGCAAGATATACCTGAAGGATAGGAGCGTAGCGGTCTTTGACCCCCATTCTTTCATTACAGACGGCGTTTCCCACGTTCCTGAGGACCGCAACGCGCAGGGCCTGGTGGGCGATATGTCCATTGCGGAGAATTTGGTGCTCAAGGAGACTGATTCTCCCAAGTTCAGCCAGGGTAAGGGCCTGCGGCTGAACAAACGTGCCATTCACGACTATGCCGAGGAGATGGTGCAGAAGTACGACGTGCGCTGCACCTCTGTGGGGCAGACGGTCCGCAGCCTGTCCGGTGGCAACCAGCAGAAGGTCATCCTGGCCCGTGAGCTGGAGTCCCAGCCGTCCCTGCTGGTGATGGCGCATCCCACCCGCGGCCTGGATATCGGCGCGGCCAGCTTTGTTCACGAGCAGATGATCGCTGCCCGTGAGCGCGGTGTAGGAATCCTGTTGATCAGCGCAGACTTCGATGAGATATTGGAGATGTCCGACCGCATCCTGGTCTGCTTTGAGGGGCAGATCATGGGCGAATTCTCCGGAAAAAACCCGCCCATCGAGGAGATCAGCCTCGCCATGACGGGCAAGTGAGGGGAGGAGCTGCGATATGGAAAAGTTAAAACGTTCTCTGGGCAGCTTTATTGTCCCACTACTGTCTATTATCCTGGCTTTTGTGATCGGCGGTATCATCATGGCGGCGCTGGGTGCCAATCCCTTTGACGCGGTGAAGTACCTCTTCCAGGGAGCTTTCGGCTCCAAGGCCAATATTGGCACGACACTAACCAAGGCCACGCCCCTGATGTTCACCTCCCTGTGTGCCTGCTTTGCCTATAAGTGCGGCGTGTTCAATCTGGGCGGTGAGGGTCAGTTCCTGATGGGTTCGATCGCCGCATTCGTTACGGCGTATTTCTCCGGTGTTACCGGCTTTGCCGGTGTGCTGCTGGCGCTGCTGGCCGGTACGCTGGCCGGCGGTATCTGGGGCATGATTCCCGGCCTGCTGAAGATCGGCCGCGGCCAGAACGAGATGATCATCTCCATCATGCTCAACTATGTAGCTACCTTGTTTATGGGCGTGCTGTACACCAGCTGGATCCGCGACGCCAGCGTACCACAGACCCCTGCGGTGGACGACCTGGTGAAGCTGCCCCGTGTAATCACCGGAATGCGCTTTACCTGGGGCTTTGTCATCGCCGTGGTGGTGGGCCTGGTGCTGTATTACGTGCTGTTCTGGACCAGCGGCGGCTTCAAGCTGCGGGCGGTGGGCTATAACATGACCGCCAGCCGCTTTAATGGTATCCATGTGAAGCGCTGTATGCTGACCAGCTTCATTATCTCCGGGGCCATTGCCGGCCTGGGCGGCGGCGCAGAGCTGCTGGGTACCCAGTTCCGGCTGATCAACGGCTTCGGGGCGGGCTACGGTTTTGACGGTGTGGCTATGGCACTGATCGGCCAGCTGCACCCCATCGCGACGATGGCGGTGGCATTGTTCTTTGCTGTGCTGCGTGTGGGTTCCACCACTATGCAGGCGGCCACCGGCGTTCCCACCAGCGTTTCCGATATCATCCAGGCGTTGGTCATCGTGTTCTCCGTGGCCGGTATGGCGCTGACCAAGCTGCCTGAATTCCAGGCGTGGAAGGATCGCGTGTTCTCCAAGAGAAAGGCGGGTGACAAGTAATGGATTGGATCTCCAGCTTACTGTTGGCAACGGTTCGGCTTGCCATCCCTCTGTTGCTTATCTCACTGGCCGAGTTGTACGGCCAGCGGGCCGGCATGGTGAATATCGGCCTGGAGGGCCTGGCGGCCATCGGCGCGCTGGTGGGCTTTCTGATGTGCTACATTACCGGCTCCAACTGGATCGGTCTGCTGTGCGGTGCGTTGGCGGGCCTGCTGGTCAATATGATCTACGCCTTTTCCACCGTCACCCTCTGCGCGGACCATACGGTCTATGGCATGGCCATCAACATATTCGCTCCGGCGCTGGCGTCGTTTATCTACCGCATCGTGTTCGGTACCGGTTCAGACCTGAAGCAGATCATTACCATGCCCAGCATTGCTATTCCCGGCCTGAAGGACATCCCGGTCATCGGGCCACTGCTGTTTGATCAGAGTCCCATGGTCTATCTGACGCTGCTGTTGGTGGTGTTCACCTCCATTTTCTTCAACCGTACCCGTGCTGGATTGAGCTATAAATCCGTGGGAGAGCATCCGCAGGCGGCCGCTACGCTGGGCATCAATGTCATCGGCGTGAAGTATCTGGCCTGCATGATCTGCGGTGCGCTGGCCGGACTGGGCGGCGCGTACCTGACCACCTGCTATTCCAGTACCTACACCGACGGTATCGTGGCCGGCCGCGGCTTCATCGCCCTGGCTGCCGTGATCTTTGGCCGCTGGAGCGCCGGCGGCATCCTGCTGGCCTGCCTGTTCTTCGGCTTCTGCGATGCGCTGCAGATCCGGCTTCAGGTCTCCGGCATCGCCATCCCGTACCAGTTCTTCCAGATGATCCCCTATGTGGCTACCGTGGTCGTCCTCTCCGTCATCGGTACGAAGCAGGCGGGACCCAAGGCCAATGGACAGCCCTATCGCCGCGAACAGCGGTGACATGACGGTAATGATGTCCGCAAGGACGTTGTTATAGAACAAAGAGCAAGTCACAAAAAACAAGGAGGAAAACCATGAAAAAGTTTCTTGCACTGCTGCTGGCGCTCGCTATGACGCTGGCCCTCGTCGCCTGCGGCGAGAAGAAGGACGACACCAAGACGGACGGCGCCGGTGATGGCGAGAAGACCTACAAGGTCGCCATGATCTGCGACTCCAGCATCAACGACGGCGGTTGGGGCGCTGCCTGCTACAACGCCATGGTCAAGGCTGCTGAGGACAAGGGCTGGACCTACGACGTCACCGACTCCATCTCCCAGGATCAGTATTACGAGACCATCGTTGCCTTCTGCAACCTGGGCTACGACATGATCTATGCTCCCGGCAACCAGTACACCGATGCGGTCCTGCAGGCTGCTGAGGAGTATCCCGACATCGCCTTCGCTCTGCTGAACGGCGCTGAGTCCACCCCCGAAAAGGCCGCTAACGGCAATGTCGCGTCTCTGCTGCCCAACGCTGAGCAGATCGGCTGGATCGCCGGCGCTCTGGCCGGTCTGATGACCGAGTCCGGCAAGCTGGGCTTCATCGGCGGTATGGAGCTGGATACCACCAAGGGCAAGATCGCGGGCTTCGAGGCTGCTGCCAAGTATGTTGGCGAGCAGGAGGGCAAGACCGTTGAGCTGCTGGCTGTCCCCTATGCCAACTCCTTCTCCGATGCCCCCAAGGGCAAGGAGTTCGCCACTGAGCTGATCTCCCAGGGCGCTGACGTGTTCTTCGGCGATGCTTCTGCCGTTGACTCCGGTGCCCGTGAGGCCATCGACGCCGCCAATGAGAAGGCCGGCGCCATCAAGATCTACGACATCGGCCAGCCTGCCGATATCCTGGGTCAGAACCCCTGCATCATTTGCTCCCAGGTCACCGATAACGCCGCTATGATCGGTGTCTGCATGGAGGCTGTTGTGGCCGGTACCTTCGGCGGCAACACCATCTTCGGTACGCTGGAGAACGGTGCCCTGTCCGCCGGTGCCATCAATACCGAGCTGGTTCCCGCTGAGAAGGTGGAGAAATATAACGCCTATCTGCAGCAGATGATGGACGGAACCTTCATGAAGTAAGCTGTCATTCCTTTGATATCCCCCGGCCAGCGGCCGGGGGATATCTTTTCTGCATATAAAAAAAGACACGGTATATGGATCCTCCATCCATTTCCGTGTCTTTTTCCTGTTGTAAGCTTTGGGGTTCGGACTTTTGCGTGTAACGGGGTTCAGCACGCCCCAGGTGCCTCGCTGCACAGCGTCACGCCGGCGCTTCTCTTTTTTCGAGAGTTTTTCATAAGGGATAAACTTTTCCATAGTGTGCTCCTTTCAAACGGTTTACGCTATCATAGCAGACCTTACACTGTTTGTCAAAGGAGCGCGCTTATTTCACTCTGCCAATATCTCCTCCGCCACTGACCGGCGCGTAACGCACCGGTCCATGGCCTGTTTTTCAATGTAGCGGTGGGCCTCCTGCTCCGTCATGCCTTGCTTGTCGATCAGTGCCCATTTGGCCCGGTTCACCAGCCGTATCTCCGCCATGCGTTCCTCGATGGTGGCAGTCTTTTCTTCCATACGCCGCAGGCGCTCTCGTGTGCCGCACAGCAGCTGCATGGATTGCAGCAGCAGCGGCGGCGTGGTGGGCTTTTGCAGCAGCAGGATGCCTTGAGGAGCCAGCCGCGCCGCCAGGTCCGGATAGTGCTCCGCCTTCACCAGCAGCAGCACACCGGCGCTGGATTTGTCGATGATGTGCAGCGCCAGCTTCGTGCCGAATTCATCCGGCAGCGGCGTACTGATGACCACGATGTCGAAAGGCCTCTCCAGCAGGGCACGCCGTGCCTCAGACACGCTGCCTGCGGCACACACCGGGTCGTACCGATCCTCCGGCAGCATCTCCCGCAGGGACATATGGAACTTGGCCGCGGCAGCGACCACCAGCACGCTGTACGTCCGGCGGCTGTCCTCCATATGCGTCCCTCCTCTCCAAAGCAGACCGGCTCAGTGGGTGTACTGCTGTATAATGGTCTTGGGTAAGTGCTCTGCGATAAATGCGCTGGATGCAGCCAGTGATCTGGCGTCCTCCAGAGTCTCCGGCAGTGTGTGGAAACGTGCCTTTACGTCGTTAGCCGCCGTGTAGAAATTCACATCCGCGGCTTCCGGCAGTACCAGCTGCCGCGTTACACCGTCCAGGCCGGCGCGGATCAGCAGCGTAAAGGCCAGATACGGGCTGCACAGCGGATCGGGAGAGCGCAGCTCCGCGCGGCGGTACTCGCCCTGCGCGGCAGGGATGCGTATCAGCTGACTGCGGTTTTCGCTGGACCAGGAGATATATCGCGGTGCTTTGCTGCTGCCAAAGCGGTGATACGACTCCTCCCGCGTGTTCAGGAACACCGTCATCTCAGCAATATGGGCCAGAATACCGGCGATGATCTGCGGCATTACCTCTGCGCCGTCGCGGCTCTTGGCGGAGATGTTGATGTGCATCCCGTTGCCCGGCTGTCCCATCAGCGGCTTGGGGGAGAAGTCGGCTGCCAGGCCGTTTCGCACCGCCACGGAATTGACGACAGCCTTAAAGGTCACGGCGTTATCCGCCGCCGTCAGGGGGTCGGAATAGCGAAAGTCGATCTCGTTTTGCCCGGGGCCCTGCTCATGGTGAGAGCACTCCGGCCGTATCCCCATCTGCTCCAGCGTCAGGCAGACCTCCCGCCGCACATTCTCGCCCTTGTCCTCCGGCGCGATGTCCATGTATCCTGCGTTGTCGTAGGGAATGTGGGTCGCTTCACCGTTTTCGTCCCGGCGGAAGAGATAGAACTCCATCTCCGTGCCGAAGGAGAAACGGATGCCCAGTGCTTCCGCGTCCGCCACCGCCTGACGCAGCAGCGCGCGGCAGTCGGCCTCGAAGGCGGCGCCATCGGGCCGCAGCACGTGGCAGAACATCCGCGCCACCCGGCCGTGATCCGGCCGCCAGGGCAGCATACAGAGGGTGCTGCTGTCCGGATGCAGGAACAGGTCCGAGTGGACCTCGTCGCCGAAGCCGGGCACAGCGGAGGCATCGAAAGCGATGCCGTAGCTGAAGGCCCGGTCCAACTCATCCGGCAAAATAGATATATTTTTCTGGCTGCCGAAAATATCGCAGAAGGCCAGACGCAGGAATTTTACATCCTCCTCCGCCGTAAACTGCCTGATCTCATCCACTGTGTACTCCATCGTGCTCCTGCCTTTCTCAGTTGGCTACATACATCTGCTGATAGGGGTTTTTGCTGTCCGGTGTGATAACGGTATAGTTGTCGCGGAGCATCGCCTCCGCGTCACGGTCAAACAGACGGCAGTACTCCCGCACATAGGGTGCGATCTCCGCCATATCTTCCGCCGTGGCGTTGTGCAGCGTGACCTGATCCGGAAACCGTATGCTGCTCACATCGCCGCGGAAAACCATTTTTCCGCCGTGCATTCCTGTGCAGGGGAAGAAGTGTACTATCGGCCGGCCGTCGGTGTGCAGTCCAAGCACCAAAATCAGCCCGCCGGCCTGGTATTCGCCCAGAAAGCTGCCGGCCCGCCCGCCGATGACGATCACCGGCTTATGCTGCTTATAGGCTTTCATGTGTATCCCGGCGCGGTAGCCCGCATTGTCCCGGATAAATATCTCACCGCCCCGCATGGCGTACCCCGCAGCGTCGCCGGTGCTGCCGTGGATCACGATGCGTCCGGCACTCATGGTGTCGCCCACCGCGTCCTGTGCATTGCCGTTTACGGTAATAGAACCGCCGCCCAGATAGGCACCCAGCGCATTGCCGGGGATGCCGTCGATCTCCAGCCGTTTGCTGCTCATACCGGCGGCGATGAACCGCTGGCCCTGGCAGGCACAGATACGGCATTCCTTCCCGGCGTGGCGTATCGTTTCGTTCAGTTGAGAGAAGGACAGACCACTCGCCTCTATGAAGTCCATATTGTACCACTCCTTTCGAGTGTTTTCCATTATTTTTCCTATAAATATCGCTTTTTCGACAGACCTTATTCACCGGCGTGGGCAATTCCCAGAATTTCCAGTTCTTTTTCATTCAGGTGAATACCCCGCAGCATGACCCGGTTGCCCCGCAGCGCCTCGATGGAGTTGATGCCCATACCGCCCATCATCTCCTTGATCTCGTGCTTCCAGGCGGTTACCAGGTTTACCAGCCGCGCCGCAGCCTCCTCGGGGTCCAGACGCTTCACCAGCTCCGGACGCTGTGTGGCGATGCCCCAGCAGCACCGGCCTGTCTGGCAGGAACGGCACAAGTGGCACCCCATGGCCAGCAGTGCCGCGGTGGCAATGTAACAGGCATCCGCGCCCAGAGCAATGGCCTTGACCACGTCGGCAGCGGAGCGTATGCTGCCTCCGGCGATCAGGGATACGCTGCTGCGTATGCCCTCGTCCCGCAGCCGCTGGTCCACCGCTGCCAGCGCCAGCTCAATGGGAATACCCACATTGTCCCGTATTCGGGTGGGCGCCGCGCCGGTGCCGCCGCGGAAGCCGTCGATGGCGATGATATCCGCACCGCTGCGGGCGATGCCGCTGGCGATGGCGGCGATGTTGTGTACCGCCGCCACCTTGACGATGATCGGCTTTTTGTACGCCGTGGCTTCCTTTAGAGAGTACACCAGCTGCCGTAGGTCCTCAATGGAGTAAATGTCGTGGTGCGGAGCAGGGGAGATGGCATCCGCGCCCTCTGGTATCATCCGTGTTTTGGACACGTCGCCCACGATCTTTGCGCCAGGCAGATGTCCGCCGATACCGGGTTTGGCGCCCTGGCCCATTTTGATCTCGATGGCCGCGCCGGTGTTCAGATATGTCTCATCGACGCCGAAGCGGCCGGAGGCCACCTGTACGATGGTGTTGGCGCCGTAGGGATAGAAGTCCCGGTGCAGTCCGCCTTCGCCGGTGTTGTAGCAGATGCCCAGCTCCCGGGCAGCCTTGGCCAGCGCCGCATGGGCGTTGTAGCTGATGGAGCCATAGCTCATAGCCGAAAACAGAATGGGCACCGACAACTCCAACTGCGGCGGTACCTCGGTGCACAGGCTGCCGTCCCCGTTCCGTCGGACGGCTTCTGGCTTCTTGCCCAGGAATACCCGCGTCTCCATGGGCTCCCGCAGGGGGTCGATGGGTGGGTTCGTCACCTGTGAGGCGTTGATGAGGATACGGTCCCAATACACCGGCAGGGGCTGGGGGTTGCCCATGGAGCTCAGCAGCACGCCGCCGGTGGACGCCTGCTCGTATATCTCCTTGATGGTGGCGCAGGACCAGTTTGCGTTTTCCCGCAGGCAGTTGTCGTTTTTTACGATCTTAATGGCGTGGGTGGGACAGAAGGACACACAGCGCTGACAGTTGACACACTTGCTTTCGTCGCTGACCATGACCTTCCCATCCGCGTTATAGGTGTGCACGCCGTTGGCGCACTGGGATTCGCAGATGCGGCAGCGGGTGCACCGTGCGTCGTTTCGTACCACTTCAAATTCCGGTATGATGTAGTCAAGAGCCATCAATAGGCACCTTCTTTCACTTTCACGATAAACGGCTCGCCGCCCATGGGCGCATACAGGTTCTCCGCATCCGGGGCCATGACCCGTATGGCGGCCTCCTCGCTGGCGATAAATACCTTGTCGTCCTTCTCAGCCGTTACCATGGAGCGCAGCTTCAGTCGGTCGTTCAGCGCCATCAGTCCGCCGTTGAACCCAAGAATGATGGAGAATGGTCCGGTGATGAGCAGGCTGGGGTATATGGTCCGCAGATAGGTCAGCTGCCGTGCCGCGGCCGGCTCTCTGGTGCGTATGGTACTCCAGAAGGGCGCCGCGATCACCGACGCCATTTCCTCCAGTGTCAGCCCCTGACGCCGCAGCAGATAGTCGGCGATGTAGGTGATGACCTCCGTATCTGTCTGCAGATTGCATTTGTAGCCATACATCTCAATACAGCGCCGATTGGCGTCGTAGGAGGATATCTCTCCGTTGTGGACGATGGACCAGTCCAGCAGGGAAAAGGGGTGCGCGCCGCCCCACCAGCCGGGGGTATTGGTGGGATAGCGCCCATGGGCCGTCCAGCTGTATCCCTCATATTCCTCCAGCCGGTAGAAGCGTCCCACATCCTCGGGATATCCTACGGCCTTGAAGGTCCCCATGTTCTTTCCACTGGAGAATACGTATGCGCCCTTCAGCTTGGTGTTGATATCCATCACGGTCCGTGCCACGAACTCCTTTTCATCCAGCTGCAGGCGTGCCAGCACCGAATTAAGGGGCCGCACAAAGTACCGCCAGATGTGGGGAATATCCGTGATCTCCGGGATGATGCGGATGGGGATCAGCTCCGCGTCTACGAGCTCAAATCCCTCCTTCAGCATAGCCTCGCACTCCCGCCGGGTGGTGTTATCATCAAAAAAGATGTGGAAGGCGTATTCCTCCCGGTGCTCCGGGTAGATGCCGTAGGCGGCGAAGCCGCCTCCCAGACCGTTGGACCGATCATGCATGGGGACCATGCTCCTGATGATATCCTCACCGGTCATGCGCCGCCCCTCCCGGGAAATGACCGCCGAAATGGCGCACCCGGATGGGATACGTACCTGTCCCTCCAGCTTCATAGTTTCTCACCCTTTCTTTATGTGCTTCCGTAGGGTCCAGCCGTTCCACGGAGTGATCCGCTGAAAAGCCGCCACGGAAAGCAAAAAACGCCCATCCGGCAGGGACAAATGTCCTGCTCGGATGAACGCCTTTGCTCATCATGGTTCGGCATTATAGCATCAGATGTGCATAAAGTCAATGAATAAAACGCCAAAAATTGTGTAAAAAGCTGATTGACAAATCCGTCACAACCGCCTATAATTTCGCACATCAAAGGCAAAGGCGTCTTGAAGCTGCGGGCTTCCTGACGCCTTTTTCTATTTTCCAAATCTACAAAAGATCGGGGTGGAACACATGAAAACCGTATCGGACATTTTCGGCACACTGGTATTTGACGACCGACAGATGAAAGCACGCCTTCCCCATGACGTCTATATTTCCCTGAAGAAGACCATTGACGAGGGCGGAAGCCTGGACAACCAGGTAGCGAATGTGGTGGCGGATGCCATGAAGGATTGGGCCATCGAGCACGGCGCGACCCACTTTACCCATTGGTTCCAGCCGCTGACCGGCATTACCGCCGAGAAGCACGACAGCTTTATTACCCCATCGCCGGATGGCGGCGTCATCATGGAGTTCTCCGGTAAAGAGTTGATCCAGGGTGAGCCGGATGCCTCCAGCTTCCCCTCCGGCGGCCTGCGTGCTACCTTCGAGGCCCGGGGCTATACCGCCTGGGATCCTACCTCTTACGCTTTTATCAAGGACAAGGCACTGTGTATCCCCACGGCGTTCTGTTCCTACGGCGGTGAGGCGCTGGATAAAAAGACCCCGCTGCTGCGCTCCATGCAGGCCCTGAACAAGCAGGCCATGCGTGTCCTGAAGCTGTTTGGCAACACGGATGTCAAATGTGTTCGCACCTCTGTCGGCCCCGAGCAGGAGTATTTCCTGGTGGACCGCGCCATGTACCGCAAGCGCAAGGACCTGATTTTCTGCGGCCGCACGCTGTTCGGTGCCAGACCCCCCAAGGGTCAGGAGATGGATGACCATTACTTCGGCGCTATCAAGCCTCGTGTGGCGGAGTATATGGCCGATTTGAATGAGGAGCTCTGGAAGCTGGGTATTCTGGCCAAGACGGAGCACAATGAGGTGGCCCCGGCCCAGCATGAGCTGGCGCCCATCTACACTACCACAAATATCGCCACCGATCACAACCAGCTGACCATGGAGATCATGCAGAAGGTGGCTGCCCGCCACGGGCTGGTCTGTCTGCTGCATGAAAAGCCCTTTGACGGCGTCAACGGCTCCGGCAAGCACAACAACTGGTCTATGGCCACGGATACCGGTGTGAACCTGCTGACTCCCGGTGAGACACCCCACGAAAACGCCCAGTTCCTGCTGTTCCTGTGTGCCGTTATTCAGGCAGTGGATGACTATCAGGACCTGCTGCGTATCTCTGTGGCCACCGCCGGCAATGATCACCGTCTGGGCGCCAACGAGGCACCGCCCGCTGTGGTGTCCATCTTCCTGGGCGACGAGCTGACGGCCATTCTGGATGCCATCGAGAAGGATGAGCCGTACAGCGGCACGGAAAAGACCGTGATGAAGTTGGGAGCCCATGTGCTGCCCAAGTTCCTGCGTGATACCACCGACCGGAACCGGACATCGCCCTTTGCGTTCACCGGCAATAAGTTCGAGTTCCGTATGCTGGGCTCCGCCAACTCCATTGCCTGCTGCAACATCATGCTCAACGCCGCCGTGGCGGAGTCTCTGCGTCAGTATGCGGACAAGCTGGAGAAGGCCAAGGACTTTGACGCTGCACTGCATAGTCTGATCCGGCAGACCATCAAGGACCACAAACGTATCATTTTCAACGGCAACGGTTATGACGATGCCTGGATCAAGGAGGCTACCGAGGTCCGCGGCCTGCTGAACCTGCGTACCACGCCGGACGCTATGCCCTATCTGCTGCACGAGAAGAACGTAAAAATGCTCACGTCCCTGAAGGTCATGTCCGAAGCGGAGATACGCTCCCGCTATGAGATCACACTGGACAACTACCGCAAGATCGTCAATATCGAGGCCGAAACGATGGTGGATATGGCCCGCCGTCAGATCCTGCCCGCCGTGGAGAAGTTCTCCTCTAAGCTGGCGCAGGATATCGCCGTAAAGAAGTCCATCGCGCCGGTGGTGTCCGGCATCTATGAGACGACGCTGGTCACGCGCCTGTCCGATCTGGTAGAGGACATCGACGCTGCCGTGGAGGACCTGGCTGCCGCGCTGGCCACTTTCCATAAGATCGATGATGTGACCGAGAGCGCCAACATGGTCCGCGACGTGCTGCTGCCCAAGATGGCGGCGCTGCGCGCCCCCTGTGACGAGGCCGAGCAGCGCACGGCCGAGGGCTGCTGGCCATTCCCCACCTACGGCGATCTGCTGTTTGGCGTGGAGTGACTTTGCTTCCGATCCCACCGGGCTCCGCCAGGCCCTGTGGTTCCGTACCCTTGCAAACGGGGTACTTTCTCTCCTGAAAAGTGGAATGCCGTGTGCCTATGAGGCACGCGGCATTTCGCTTTTCCGATCATGAAAAATAACTTGATTTGAAGCCGGGTTTATGTATTAGAATAGAGCGGGTAAAACGAAGAACAAGGAGCTTTTATCATGGATAAAAAGGTTTTAAAGCAACCGCAGGTCTTAAAACGCTTAAAATAAAAAATCTCACATCAGATTTTAGGTAGCCCGCCATCAGAATGGATTGACAATTCGACAAAATGTGATATAATCCCACTGTCTGGAAAAATATAAAGTTGTAGCACAGAGGTGTCTGCCAAAAAGCAGATGAAAAGGGAATCCGGTGCGAATCCGGAGCGATGCAGTCACTGTGTACGGGAGCGGTCTTGCAAACCACTGGGAAACCGGGAAGGGCAACGCCGTGATGAACGAAGTCAGGAGACCTGCCTCTGTGTGGAATCTCAAGCCTGCTGCCAACAGGTTGGTTTTCCTACGAACTTATGATCCGTCGCGGAGCGCCGCACGGGTGTATATGTAGTAAGAAGCACCGAGGGCGGCTGTATGAGACACAGCCGCTTTTATATTTCTTTCAGAACAAATATTTGGAAAGAGGTAGATCAACCATGAAGAAAGCACTTGCCTTTCTGATGGCGGCTGTGATGCTGATGAGCATGCTGACCGCCTGCGGCAACAAGGACAATGCCGACAACAAGGACAACAACGACGTAAACACCGAGGAGACCGACAAGGCCGCCGCCGACAAGGTCGCCGCCCTCATCGACGCCATCTACGTGCAGGAGCGCACCGAGGAGACCGACGCCCAGTGCGAGGCCGCCAAGGCCGCTTGGGACGCGCTGACCGACGCCCAGAAGGCGCTGGTGGAGGGTGAGGAGGCCAGCCCCGATTACTTCGGTCTGGACACCGGCGACGCCTCCAAGGACGATCCCCGCAACCAGGACGAGATCGGCGAGAAGGAGCTGCTGGTGGTATCCTTCGGTACCTCCTTCAACGACAGCCGCGTAGCCGACATCAAGAGCATTGAGGATGCCCTGCAGGAGGCCAACCCCGATTGGTCCGTGCGCCGCGCCTTCACCGCTCAGATCATCATCAACCACATCCAGGCCCGTGACGGCGAAAAGATCGACAACATGGAGCAGGCTCTGGAGCGTGCTGTTGCCAACGGCGTGAAGCAGCTGGTGGTGCAGCCCACCCATCTGATGCACGGTGCTGAGTACGACGAGATGTGCGCCGCCATCGACAAGGTCCGCGACAAGTTCGAGTCCGTTGAGATCGCCGAGCCCATGCTGGGTGAGGTGGGCAGCGACGCCACCGTCATCAACGCCGACAAGGAAGCCGTTGCCAAGGCCGTTGTCGCCGCTGCTCTGAGCGAGAGCGGCTACGAGTCCACCGCCGCCGCCAAGGAGGCCGGTGTGGCTTACGTGCTGATGGGTCACGGTACGGCTCATGTGGCGAAGGTCACTTACAGCCAGATGGCCGCCCAGATGGACAAGCTGGGCTATGAGAACGTGTTCATCGGCACCGTGGAGGGCGAGCCCGAGGATACCTCCTGCGAGGCTGTGATCGCGGCTGTCAAGGAAGCCGGCTACACCACCGTGGTGCTGCGTCCCCTGATGGTCGTGGCGGGCGACCACGCCAACAACGACATGGCCGGTGCGGACGAGGATTCCTGGAAGACCATGTTCGAGGCCGCCGGCTTCACCGTGAACTGCCAGATCTCCGGTCTGGGCCGTATCGCGGACGTGCAGGCGCTCTACGTGGCACACGCCAAGGCTGCCATCGACGCTATCGCGTAACAAGGACTGAACGGGCTCCGGGGCGGTATATTATCGCCCCGGAGCCTTTTTCAAAGTAAGGAGGACCTTGACCATGAAGAAAATTCTTTCGTTTCTGCTGGCCGCTGTGATGATGGCGGCGCTGCTGGTAGGCTGCGGACAGCAGCAAACCGATGCCCCCGGCAACGATGAGCCTGACCAGCCCGCTCTGGCGGACGGCGTGTATACCGCCGACTTCAACACCGACAGCAGTATGTTCCACACCAACGAGACCTGTGACGGCAAGGGCGTGCTGACCGTGAAGGACGGCCAGATGACCATCCACGTCAGCCTGGCCTCCACCAGCATCGTCAATCTGTTCCCTGGTCTGAAGGAGGACGCCCAGAAGGACGGCGCCGTGCTGCTCCAGCCCACCAAGGATACCGTCACCTATCCCGATGGCCTGACCGAGGAGGTCAACGGCTTTGACATCCCCGTGCTCGCCTTGGACACGGAGTTCGACGTGGCCCTCATCGGCAAGAAGGGCGTATGGTATGACCACAAGGTGTCTGTCTCCAACCCTGTTCTGAAGGAGGATGACAGCGATGACGCTGCCGCCATCGCATTGGCGGACGGCACCTACACCATTGAGGTAGGCTTTGAGGGCGGCTCCGGTAAGTCCCATGTGCTGACTCCCTGCACCCTGAAGGTGGAGAACGGCGCTGCCACCGCCACCATCGTGTGGAGCAGTGAGAAGTATGACTATATGCTGGTGGATGGCCAGCGTTACGATGTCCTCACCACCGAGGGCGGCTCCACCTTCGAGATCCCCGTGCGGGCGCTGGATACCCCGCTGACGGTCATCGGCGACACCACCGCCATGAGCACCCCCCACGAGATCGAGTACACCCTGACCTTTAAGTCCGCCACGGCGGTGGAGGCTGCCCAGTGAGGCGTTTTCTCGCCGGGTTGCTGGCGGCGCTGATGGTCTTGTCCCTCTGCGCCTGCGGCGCGGCTAACGCCCCCGGCAAAACAGACGGACAAACCGCCGCCGTGTCGTGGGACGAGCTGGTCTTCGACCGTACCATGCCCCTGCGCTACGCGGAGCAGTTCTCCGTGGAGTACGCCGGGGACAGCTACAAGCGCATCACCATCAACAACGACCGGGTATACCTGCTGGTGGCGGAGGGTGCAGCTGTGCCTGACGGGGTACCTACCGGTGTCACCGTTTTACAGCAGCCGCTGGACCAGATTTATCTGGTAGCCGCCGCTGCCATGGACTACTTCGACAAGCTGAACGCCATCGACTGCATCACCCTCAGCGGTAAAAAGCAGTCGGACTGGTATATCCAGCGCGCCAAGGACGCCATGGACAGCGGGGCAATGACCTACGCCGGCAAATATTCCGAACCCGATTATGAGCTGATCCTGTCGCAGGGCTGCGATCTGGCGGTGGAAAACACCATGATCTACCACTCCCCGGCGGTGCTGGAGCAGCTGGAGCGGCTGGGCATCCCCGTGCTGGTGGAGACATCCAGCTACGAGACCCAGCCCTTGGGCCGGATGGAGTGGATCAAGCTGTACGCAGCGCTGCTGGATAAGGAGGACGAGGCCGAGGCGCTATTTAATGAGAAGATGGACAGCGTGGCGGACGTACTGGAGCAGCAGCCCACCGGCAAGACCGTGGCATTTTTCTACATCACCAGCAGCGGCGCTGTAAACGTCCGCAAATCCACGGACTATGTGGCGAAGTGCGTCGCCATCGCCGGCGGCGACTATGTCTCCTTCGACGAATCGGCGGAGGACAACGCTCAGTCCACCATCAATATTCAGATGGAATCCTTCTACCATGGTGCAGTGGACGCCGATGTGCTGATCTACAACAGCATCATCGACGGCGAGCTGCACACGCTGGACGAATTGGTGGCACTGGATCCACTGATGGCCGACTTCAAGGCCGTCAAGAGCGGTAACGTGTGGTGCCTGACCAAAAACTTCTATCAGGAGTCGCTGGAGCTGAGCGACCTCATTCTGGACGTCAACCATGCGTTGAACGACGCGCCGGATACGGCGTTTCACTTCCTGACACGGATGAAGTGAGCATTTTTTACATCATTGCATTATAAGGAGGAGCGGCATGAAGAGGACCCGAACACTTCGCATCTGGGGAGGCTTTTGGCTGCTCCTCCTGCTTTTATTCACATTTCTGATTTGGAACATCTTCGCGGGAAGCGTTTCTCTTTCCGCGTCTGAGATATGGCGGATCCTGCTGGGCGGCGATGTGGACTTTACGCAGAGCCAGATCATCATGAAGATCCGTCTGCCCCGGCTTCTGTCGGCGCTGATCCTGGGCGGGGCGCTGTCCCTGTCCGGCTATCTGCTGCAAACCTTTTTCCACAACCCCATCGCCGGCCCCTTCGTGCTGGGTATCTCCTCCGGCGCGAAGATGACGGTGTGCGTGGCCATGCTGGCGCTGCTGAGCCGGGGCAAGACCACCTCCTCCGCCATCCTCATCGCGGCGGCGTTCGTGGGCGCCATGGTGTCCATGGGCTTCGTGCTGCTGATTTCTCAGCGGGTCAAGCGTATGAGCCTGTTGGTGGTCTGCGGCGTGATGATCGGCTACATCTGCTCGGCGCTGACGGATTTTCTCGTGACCTTCGCCGACGATTCCAGCATCGTGAACCTGCACAACTGGTCTCTCGGATCCTTCTCCGGCATGAGCTGGGAGAATGTAAAGACCATGGCCGGTGTATGCGGCGTCACACTGCTGCTGACCTTTTTCCTGTCCAAGCCCATCCGGGCGTACCAGCTGGGCGAGGTCTACGCCCAGAACATGGGCGTCCCCCTGCGGGCCTTCCGTACGGCGCTTATCCTGCTGTCCAGCGTGCTGTCCGCCTGCGTCACGGCCTTTGCTGGCCCCATCTCCTTTGTCGGCATCGCAGTGCCGCACCTGATGAAATCCCTGTTCAAATCGGCGGAGCCGCTCGTCATGATTCCAGCCTGCTTCCTGGGCGGCGGCGTGTTCTGCCTGTTTTGCGACCTCATCGCCCGCACCGCCTTTGCCCCCACAGAGGTGAGCATCAGCTCCGTCACGGCGGTATTCGGCGCACCCATCGTCATCTACATGATGATCCACAGAAAGGCGGCGTGAGTATGGCATATCTGGAAACAAAAGGCCTGACCGTGGGCTACCACGGCAAGCCACTGATCGAGGACATAGCCCTCCATGTGCAGCGGGGCAGGATCGTGACGCTCATCGGCCCCAACGGCTCTGGAAAATCCACCATATTGAAAACCATCATCGGCCAGCTCTCCAAGGTGTCCGGCACGGTGTTTCTGGATGGAAAAGCCATGGAGGCGCGCAGCCGCAATGAGATCGCCCGGCGCATGGCCATTTTGATGACGGCCCGCATGGAGCCGGAGCTGATGACCTGCAGGGACGTGGTGAGCAGCGGCCGCTATCCCTATACGGGGCGGCTGGGCATCCTGCAGCCGGAGGATCAGGCTATCGTGGAGCGCTCTCTGGCGCAGGTAGGCGGCATGGAGTTTGCCGACCGCCCCTTCTCCGCCATCAGCGACGGACAGCGCCAGCGCATTCTGCTGGCCCGGGCGCTGTGTCAGGAGCCGGAGATCATCGTATTGGACGAGCCTACCAGCTTTTTGGACATCCGCTATAAGCTGGAGTTGTTGACGGTGCTCAAGCGCATGGTGCGGGAGAACGATCTGGCGGTGCTGCTGTCCCTCCATGAGTTGGAACTGGCGGAGCGCATTTCGGACACGGTGGTGTGTGTGGCAGGCGACCGCATCGACCGCATCGGCACCCCGGAGGAGATCTTCACCCGCGCATATATTGCAAGGCTGTACCGGATGGAGCACGGGAAGTACGACCCCTGCTTCGACAGCCTGGAATTTGTGCCGTAAGGAGTAGCGACATGGAAAAACAGGGTGTTTTTTACGCCGTCAGCGTAGGCCCCGGCGACCCGGAGCTGCTGACCCGGCAGGCCTGCCGGGTCTTGGCGGACTGTCCTGTGGTGGCAGCCCCCCGGATGAAGTCCGGGCGGATGCTGGCGCTGGACATCGCCGCCGGTGCGGTAGATATGCAGGGCAAGACCATTTTGCCGCTGGACTTTACCATGGAGCGAAGCGAGGCAGTGCGGGAGGACAGCTACCGCATGGCGGCAGCCGCTATCGAAGCGGAGCTGTCGGCAGGACGGGACGTGGCCATGGTCAATCTGGGCGACGTATCCGTGTACGCCACTGCCTACTATATTCTGGAGCGCATCCGCGCTGATGGGTTTGAGACGGTGATGTGTCCCGGCGTCACCAGCTTCTGCGCCGTGGCGGCGCGGCTGGGACGGAGTTTGACCCGCATGGAGGAGCCGCTCCACATTCTGCCGGGCAGCACGGATCTGGACAACGCGCTGCCGCTGCCGGGAACAAAGGTCGTGATGAAATCCGGCAAGGCCATCTACAAAGCGGCAGCGGCGCTGGAGCGCCACGGTCTGCTGGCAAATGCCGGGATGGTGGCGGACTGCGGACTGGAGACAGAGCAGGTCTACACCGACCTGCGGCAGCTGCCGGAGGAGATCAGCTATTTTGCCACCATCGTGGCGGATTGAGAGGGCGCTATGGAGCAAAAAGTCCCCCGGCTGGTGCTGGCCGGCACCAACAGCGGCTGCGGCAAGACCACCGTCACCTGTGCCGTCTTGCAGGCGCTGGTATCGCGGGGCCTGCGGGTAGGCGCGGCGAAATGCGGCCCTGATTATATCGACCCCATGTTCCACAGCCGGATCATTGGCGCGAAGAGCTCCAATTTGGATGCCTTCTTCTTTGATCCCGATACCCTGCGCTATCTTCTGGCCCGCAACGCCCGGGGCTGCGATGTCACGGTGATAGAGGGGGTCATGGGCTATTATGACGGGCTGGGCCTCACCTCCACCCGGGCCAGCACCTACGAGGTGGCGCGGGAGACCCAAAGCCCCGTGGTGCTGGTGGTCAATGCCCGAGGGGCGGCCCTTTCCGTCTTGGCGGCGGTGGAGGGCTTTCTCCACTTCGCGCCGGACAGCGGCATCCGTGGTGTCATCCTCAACGGGTGCAGCGCCATGAGCTATGGCCCGCTGGCACGGGAGCTGGAAAACCGTCTGGGCGTCCGCGCCTGCGGCTATCTGCCCCGTCTGCCGGAGTGCGCGCTGGAGAGCCGCCACTTGGGGCTCATCACAGCGGACGAGGTGGCGGATCTGCAAGAGAAGCTGCGCAAGCTGGCGGCCGAGGCGGAAAAAACGCTGGACATAGCCGCTTTGCTGGAAATCGCGGCCGCCGCGCCGCCCCTTCGCTTTACGCCGCCGGTGCTGCCGGAGGCGGGCGCGCCGGTGCGTATCGGCGTGGCGCGGGACCGGGCGTTCTGCTTTTACTACGAGGACAGCCTCGACCTGCTGCGGCAGCTGGGTGCGGAGCTGGTACCCTTCAGCCCGCTGGCGGATGAGCGGCTCCCCGACAGCGTACAGGGTCTGTACTTGGGCGGCGGTTACCCGGAGCTGTACGCGGCACAGTTGGCGGAAAACCATGTCCTGCGCAGGCGAATTCGGGAGGTCGTACACGCGGGGATGCCCTGTATCGCCGAGTGCGGCGGCTTTATGTACCTGACAGAGTCCATCGCAGGCCACGCCATGGTGGGTGCGCTGCCCGGGGACTGCTTTGACACGGGGAAGCTGACCCGGTTCGGCTACATCACCGCCACGGCGCAGGAGGACAGCCTTCTCTGCCGCGCCGGAGAGCAGGTGCCGATGCATGAATTTCACCATTGGGACACGCCCCTGCCGGGCAGGGCTTTTCTGGCGGAAAAGCCCTCCGGCAAGCAGTGGCGCTGTGCGTATGCCACGGATACGCTGTACGCCGGTTTCCCTCACTTCCATTTTTACGCCAAGCCCGTCATGGCACAGCGCTTTTTGGCGGCTTGCAGAAAGGAGACGCTATGACGGAACAGATGAAGCCTATGGATATCGAGAAGCGCAGCTTCGCCATCATCACCGAGCTGCTGGGTGACCGGCGGCTGGATCCGGAGAATGAGCTGGTCATCAAACGGGTCATCCACACCACGGCGGATTTTGACTATGTGGACAATCTGGCCTTTTCCGACCACGCGGTACAAAAGGCCATTGCCGCCCTGCGGGCGGGCTGCGACATCGTGACCGATACCCAGATGGCCAAGGCCGGCATCAATAAGACGATTCTCGCCTCGCTGGGCGGAGAGGTACACTGCTTCATGTCGGACGCGGACGTGGCGGCGGAGGCTAAGGAGCGCGGTGTGACCCGTGCCTTTGTATCCATGGAGCGGGCGGCAGCCCTGCCCAAGCCCTGCATCTTCGCCATCGGCAACGCCCCCACGGCGCTTTTCTCCTTAGAGGCGCTGATGGAGGCGGGCAAGCTCCATCCCGCCCTCATCATCGGGGTGCCGGTGGGCTTTGTGAACGTGGTGGAGAGCAAGGAGCGCATCATCAAGGCCGCTGCCGCGCCCTACATCGTGGCTCGGGGCCGCAAGGGCGGCAGCAACGTGGCGGCGGCCATCTGCAACGCCATGCTCTACCAGATCAGGCGGTAGGTTATGAAGGAATTTATCATACGGGACGGGAAAAAACTCCGTCTGGGCTACACCACCGGTTCCTGTGCCGCGGCGGCAGCCAAGGCCGCCGCATGGATGCTGCTGAGCGGCAGTAAAAAGGAGTCCATCCGCCTGCTGACACCCAAGGGCATGGAACTGACGCTGGCGGTGGAGGACATCCATCTGTCCCCAAACTGTGTGCGCTGTGCCATCCGGAAGGACAGCGGTGATGACCCAGATATCACCCGTGACACCCTGATCTATGCCGAGGTGCGGAAAACAGAGACTGTTGGCATTGTCATTGACGGCGGACAGGGTGTAGGTCGGGTAACCATGCCAGGTCTTGACCAGCCGGTGGGTGCGGCGGCCATCAACTCCGTACCCCGCCGGATGATTCAGGAGAATGTGGAGGAGGTCTGCGGCCTGTTCGGATACATCGGCGGCCTGTATGTGGTGATTTCCGCTCCCGATGGCGAGACGCTGGCGAAAAAGACCTTCAATCCCCGATTAGGCATTGAGGGCGGCATATCCATCTTAGGCACCACGGGGATCGTAGAGCCTATGAGCGAGCAGGCGCTGGTGGACACCATCCATGTAGAGCTGCGGCAGCGGCGGGAGGGCGGCGCGGATTATGTACTGCTGGCCCCCGGCAACTACGGCGCAGACTATATCAAGGGTGTCATGGGCATCGACCCCGCCACGGCGGTGATGACCTCCAACTTCATCGGCGACACGATGGAGATGTGCCGGGAGCTGGGCTTCCGAGGGGCGCTGCTCATCGGTCATATCGGCAAGCTGGTAAAGCTGGCGGGCGGTATGTGGAACACCCACTCCCGCTACGGCGACTGTCGCATGGACATCCTGACGGCCTGTGCTGCCGCAGAGGGGCTGCACGGCGGTGCGGCGGCGGAGATGCTCTGCTGCGCCACCTGTGACGACGCCCTGCGGCTGTTGAAGGAGCAGGGACTTTATGACGCGGTGCTGCACCGGTTGGCCGGGCGCATCGACGACATGATGCATTATAAATGCAGTGATATAGAGACGGGAGCCATCCTCTTTTCCAAGGAATATGGCTATCTCTGTGAGACAAAGGACGCAGCGGCACTGCTGCGCCGGATAAAGGAGGACTGACAATGGTACATTTTGTGGGAGCGGGCAGCGGCGCTGCCGACCTCATCACCGTCCGGGGCGCCAAGCTGCTGGGCGAGGCCGACGTGGTGATCTACGCCGGCTCACTGGTGAATCCGGCGCTGCTGGACTATACCAGGGAGGGCTGCGAGATCCACGACAGTGCCAAGCTGACGCTGGAAGAGGTCATCGCCCTCATCGAGAAGGCGGAGGCCGCCGGCAAGACCACCGTGCGCCTGCACACAGGGGATTCCAGCATCTACGGCGCAGTACGGGAGCAGTTTGACGAGCTGGAAAAACGCGGTATCGCCTACGATGTCTGCCCCGGCGTCAGCGCCTTCTGCGGCGCGGCGGCCGCTCTGCGGGCGGAGTACACCCTGCCCGATGTGAGCCAGACCGTCATCATCACCCGCGCCCCCGGCCGCACGCCGGTGCCGGAACGGGAGTCCATCCGCTCACTGGCGGCCCATCAGGCCACCATGGTGCTGTTTCTCAGCACCTCGCTGACGGAACTGCTGCAAGTCGAGCTGCTGGCAGGTGGCTATGCCGCCGAGACGCCGGTAGCAGTGGTGTATAAGGCCACTTGGCCTGAGGAGAAGATCTTCCGCTGCACTGTGGGGACGCTCCACGAGACAGTGACGGGCAACGGTCTGACCAAGACCTCGCTGATCGTGGTGGGCAACTGCCTGGGCGACAACTATCTCCGGTCGCTGCTGTACCACCCCGATTTTACAACGGAGTTCCGCAAGGGGGCCCAATGAGAGCCGTCCTGTTTGCCTACAGCCGGGGCGGCTGCGCCACGGCGCGGCGGGTACTGGAGGCGCTGCCGGAGGAGGTATGGATGTGCTATACCATGCCGCGTTTTGAAGAGCCGGGCTTTCTGCCGCTGGACAAGGCGATATATGGTGTGTGCTTTTCCTCCATGGACGCACTGATCTTTGTGGGGGCCTGCGGCATCGCCGTGCGGGAGATCGCCCCCTATGTCAAAAGCAAAAAAACCGACCCGGCGGTGGTGTGCATCGACGAGGCGGGCCAGTTTGTGATCCCCCTGCTCTCCGGCCACATCGGCGGCGCCAACGCGCTGGCGGAAAAGCTGGCGGAGAAGCTGGACGCCACGGCGGTGGTCACCACCGCTACCGACGTCCGGGGAAAATTCGCCGTGGACGCATGGGCCGCCCGGCACGGCTGTGCCATCTCCGACATGGGGCTTGCCAAGGCGGTATCGGCGGCGATACTGGAGGGGGACGTGCCTCTTTGTAGCCAGTTTTACCTGCCTGTCCCCCTGCCGGAGGGTACGTTTGCCGGGGAGACCGGCCCTCTGGGTATTTTCATCGGCTGGCACGTCAAAACACCCTTTGCCCGCACCCTGCGGCTGATCCCTCACGTATTGCGGGTAGGCGTAGGCTGCCGGCGGGGCATCTCTGCCGAAGCGGTGGTGCGTGCGGTGCAGACAGTGTTCGTGGAAAATGGCCTGGACACAGCGGCCATTTGCGGCATCTACTCCATCGATCTGAAGCAGGACGAGCCGGGACTGCTGGCCGCCTGTGAGAAAAACAACTGGCCGGTGCATTTTTACACGGCGCAGCAGCTGCGGGATGTGGCGGGTGACTTCACTCCCTCCGACTTCGTCCGTTCCGTTACCGGCGTAGACAATGTCTGTGAACGGGCGGCGCTGCTGGATGCCGAAAGGCTGATCGTACAAAAAACAGCGCGGGACGGAGTGACCGTCGCCGTCGCGGCGGAGCATTGGGAGGTGCGCTTTGGGTAAGGTAATTGTAGTGGGCATCGGCCCTGGCGGCTATGAGGATATGACCATCCGGGCAGACGAGGCCCTGCAGGCGTGCGACGCCATTGTGGGGTACCCCGTCTATGTGGATCTGGTGCGGGATCGCTATCCCGGCAAGGAACTTCACTCCACGCCCATGACACGGGAGACAGAGCGCTGCCAGCTGGTGCTGGAGCTGGCGCGCAGCGGCAAGACCGCCGCCATGGTTTGCTCCGGTGACAGCGGCATCTACGGCATGGCGGCGCTGGTCTATGAGCTGAGGGGCGAGGCGCAGGAGCCTGAGATTCAGGTGGTGCCGGGATTGACGGCGGCGTGCAGCGGCGGGGCGGTGCTAGGTGCGCCGCTGACCCATGATTTCGCGGTCATCAGCCTCAGCGACCGTCTGACACCGTGGGAGACCATCGAAAAGCGCTTGGACTGCGCGGCGGCGGCGGATCTGACCATCGTCCTGTATAACCCGGCCAGCCACGGCAGACCGGATCATGTAAAGCGCGCCTGCGATATTTTGCTGCGCCATCTGCCGGAGGATAGACTCTGCGGCATCGTCCGCAACATTGGCCGCGACGGGCAGAGCCGCCGCATCCTGACGCTGGCAGAGCTGCGGGAGGCGGAGGTGGATATGTTCTGCACCGTGTTTATCGGCAACAGTGCGGCAAAGACGGTGGCGGGACAGCTCATCACCCCCAGAGGATACCGAAATGTGTAATATCTGCGTGTTTGCCGGCACCACCGAAGGGCGGGAGCTGGCGGAATTTCTCGCCGGACAGCCGGTACAGGCCACGGTATGTGTGGCAACGGAGTACGGTGAGACGCTGCTGCCGGAGGCGAAAAACGTCACGGTTCTGTCGGGGCGCATCCCGGTGGCGGACATCATCCGGATGCTGCAAGAGACCCGGTTCGATCTGGTGATCGATGCCACCCACCCCTACGCCGCCTCCATCACCGAGAGCATCTGCACGGCCTGCCGGGAGACGGAAACAGAATATCTGCGCCTGCTGCGGCAGTCCTGTGACCCGAAGGAGGCGCTCGTGTGCGTGGAAAACGCCGCCGAGGCCGCCGCGTTTCTGGCGAATACCGAGGGAAGCATCCTCCTGACCACCGGCAGTAAGGAATTGGCGGCGTATAGCGGTATCCTCGATTTTACCCAGCGGGTGTACGCCCGTGTGCTGCCCATGGATGCCTCACTGGAGGCCTGCCGCACAGCGGGGTTAAAAGCCTCTCATATCATCGCCATGCAGGGGCCTTTCTCCGAGGAGATGGATCTGGCCACACTGCGGTTTGCCAACGCCGCGTGGATGGTGACCAAGGACGGCGGCGAAGCCGGCGGCTTTCCTGCTAAGGTGTCCGCAGCCCGGAAGGCGGGCGCAGGCCTGGTGGTCATTGGCCGCCCGCCCCAGCGGGAGGGGCTTCCCTTTGCGGCGGTGCTGGACGTACTGTGTAAGCGGTTCGGCTGCACCGTCCGGCCGCAGGTGCGGATCGTCGGCATCGGCCCCGGCAGCCGGGAGGCTATGACCCATGAGGTCAGCGAGGCCATTGAGACGGCGGACTGTCTCATTGGCGCAAAACGGATGTTGGATGCTGTGGCGCGGCCGGGGCAGCCTACCTATGACGCCATTGCGCCGCAGGATATCGCGGACTTTATCCGCGCCCACCGGGAATACCGCCGCTTTGCGGTGGTCATGTCCGGCGACACCGGCTTTTTCAGCGGCACCAAAAAGCTGCTTCCTCTGCTGGAGGGCTGCGACACAGCGGTGCTGCCGGGTCTGAGCTCGCTGTCCTATCTGTGTGCCCGGCTGCAAACCTCCTACGAGGATGTGCGGGTGGTGAGCCTCCATGGACGGCAGCACAACATCCTGCCGGAGGTGAGGGCAAACGGCCGGCTCTTCGCGCTGGTGGGCGGTGAGCGCGGCATCAACGACCTGTGCCGCACACTGACAGCAGGCGGTCTGGGCGGCGTCACCGTGTCTGTGGGACAGCGGCTGGGCTACCCGGATGAGCGCATTATGTGCGGCACGGCAGCAGAGCTGGCAGAAGGTGCCTACGCGCCCTTGAGCGTGGCGCTCATCGAAAATCCCCACCCCGACGCGGTGGTCACGCCGGGTCTGCCGGATGACGCCTTCCTCCGCAGCGCGGAGGGAATGCCGGTGGTGCCTATGACGAAAAGCGAGGTGCGGGCGGTGTGCCTTTCCAAGCTGCGGCTGACGGAGCGCAGCGTCTGCTGGGACATCGGCGCCGGTACCGGCTCGGTGTCGGTGGAAATGGCCTTACAGGCAAAGCGGGGACAGGTCTGTGCCGTGGAGCGGCGGGAGGACGCCGCGGCGCTGCTGGGGCAGAACCGGGAGCGGTTTTCGTTGGAGAACCTACAGGTGGTCTGCGGCAGTGCGCCGGAGGCCTGCGCCGGTTTGCCCGCGCCTACCCACACATTCATCGGCGGCAGCGCCGGGAATATGCGGGAGATCGTGGCGCTGCTGCTGGCAAGAAACCCCCGTGTCCGCATCGTGGCCACGGCCGTTTCGCTGGAGTCCGTGGCTGAGCTGACGGAGTGCCTGACGGCGTTTCCCTTTACGGAGACGGAGGTGGTGTCGCTGCAGGCGGCGCGGGACAGAAGGGCCGGAGGCTATCATCTGATGAGCGGGCAGAATCCCATTTATATTTTTACGATGCAGGGCGGAGGAGAAACGGCATGATGTGGTCGCTTGCGGCACTTGTTATCGGCTTTTGCATAGACCTTCTGGTGGGCGACCCCCACGGCTTTCCCCATCCGGTAGTTCTGATTGGAAAATGTATCAGCGTGTTGGAGCGGGTGCTGCGGTGCGTATGCCCCAAAACGCCCGCCGGCGAGCGGGCGGCGGGTGCCATTCTGTGGGGCGCGGTGGTCATCATATCCACCGCCGTCCCGGCTCTGCTGCTGTGGCTGTGCGGTCTGGTCAGCCCGTGGCTGCGTCTGGCGCTGGAAAGCGTGATGTGCTGGCAGATCCTGGCGGTCAAGTCCCTGCGGGACGAGACCATGAAGGTCTATGACGCGCTGGAGAGCGGCGATCTGGCCGCCTCCCGCCGTGCCGTCTCCATGATCGTAGGGCGAGACACCGACCGGCTGGACGACGCCGCTGTGACCCGCGCCGCCGTGGAGACGGTGGCGGAGAATACCTCCGACGGCGTGGTGGCGCCGCTGCTGTTTCTGGCCATCGGCGGCGCGCCGCTGGGCTTTTTCTACAAGGCGGTGAACACCATGGACTCCATGCTGGGGTATGTGGAGCCGCCCTATAAGAACATTGGTCTGGTACCCGCCAAGGCCGACGATGTGGTGAATTACATCCCGGCGCGGCTGTCAGCACTTTTGATGCTGGCGGCGGGCGGCCTGATGGGGCTGGATACGGCGGCAGGCTGGCGGATCTTCCGCCGCGACCGCCGGAAGCACGCCAGTCCCAACTCAGCCCAGACGGAATCCGTCTGCGCGGGGCTGCTGGGCGTGCGTCTGGCGGGGGATGCATGGTACCACGGCGTGCTGCACAAAAAGGAGTATATCGGCGACGCAGCGCGGGAGATCACCCATGAGGACATCCCCCGTGTGTGTCGCCTGATGACCGTCACAGCCATCCTTGCCCTGCTTTTGAGCTGCGGGGTCAAGCTGCCCCTTGCGCTGTAAAGGAGACGTAGATGCTGTATAAAACGGAAAATCAACATGGCGGTGACGTGTACGGCGGCGGTATCACACTGGATTTTTCCGCCAACACCAACCCGCTTGGCACGCCCCCCGGCGTTTTGGAGGCGGTGTGCCGGGCTCTGCCCCAGCTGCACCGCTACCCCGACCCCTACTGCCGCCAGCTGGTGCAGGCCATCGCAACCCATGAGCAGGTGCCGGCGTCGTATGTCCTCTGCGGGAACGGCGCGGCGGACCTGATCTACGCTTACTGCGCCGCTCTGCGGCCCCGGACAGCTGTGGAGCCTGCGCCTACCTTTGCCGAGTACGGGCTGGGTCTGGCGCAGGTGGGCTGTCGCGTGACGCCGTATTTTCTGCATCAGGCGGAGAATTTCGATGTGGATGAGGGCTTTCTGCCCTTTTTGGAAGAGAAAAAGCCGGAGGCGGTATTCCTCTGCACTCCCAACAACCCCACCGGACGGCTGCTGCCGCTGCCGCTGCTGGAGTGGATCCTGCAAGGCTGTGCGGCGTGGGGTGCGCGGGTGTTTCTGGATGAGTGCTTCCTCGACCTTACGGAGGACGGTGTCAGCGCCAAAGCCCTTTTGGCGGCGCACCCGGAGCTGCTGATCCTGAGGGCCTTTACCAAGAGCTACGGCATGGCGGGCATCCGGCTGGGGTACTGCCTGTGCGCCGACAGCGCGCTGCTGCACCGCATGGCGAGTGCATCCCAGCCGTGGAACGTATCCTCGCTGGCGCAGAGCGCCGGTGTGGCGGCGCTGACGGAGCAGGATTTCCTGCAAAGAACACGATCCCTCGTCCATACGGAGCGGCGCTGGCTCACGGATAACCTGACGGCGCTGGGCTTCTGGGTGTGTCCGTCCCAAGCCAACTACCTGCTGTTCCGCGGGCCGCGGGGCTTGCGGGAGGGGCTTCTGCGGCAGGGCATCGCCATCCGGGGCTGTGGGAATTACAGCGGGCTGGACGACGGGTGGTATCGCATCGCCGTGCGGCCCCATGAGGAAAACGAAGCGTTGATAACGGCCATCCGGCAATTCTGCAAGGAGAAATCGCTATGGCAATGAATATTATGATACAGGGAACCATGTCCAACGCCGGAAAGAGCCTGCTGGCGGCGGGACTCTGCCGCGTTCTGAAGCAGGACGGCTACCGCGTGGCACCGTTCAAGAGCCAGAATATGGCGCTAAACTCCTTCATCACCAGGGACGGCGGTGAGATGGGCCGGGCGCAGGTGGTGCAGGCAGAGGCCGCCGGGATCGAGCCGGATACCCGCATGAATCCCATCCTGCTCAAGCCCACCACCGACGTGGGCAGTCAGGTCATCGTAAACGGCCAAGTGCGGGGCAATATGCAGGCCATGGAGTATTTCCGCCGCAAGCGGGACTACATCCCCGCCGTGCTGGAGGCCTACAACAGTCTGGCCTCAGAGTACGACGTGATCGTTATCGAGGGGGCGGGCAGCCCCGCGGAGATCAATCTCAAGCAGGATGACATTGTGAACATGGGGCTTGCCAAGCTAGTGGACGCGCCGGTGCTGCTGGTAGGCGACATCGACCGGGGCGGCGTATTCGCCCAGCTCTATGGTACAGTGGCGCTGCTGGAGGAGGATGAGCGCCGCCGCATCAAGGGCGTGGTGGTCAACAAGTTCCGTGGCGACCGGGCCATTCTGGAACCGGGGCTGAAGACGCTGGAGGAGCTGTGCGGCATCCCGGTGGCGGGGGTCATCCCCTACACCCATGTGGACATCGACGATGAAGACAGCCTGACTGAGCGGTTCGGCCGCTCCACGGAGCGGAAGCTTTTGGATATCGCGGTGATCCGTGTGCCGCGTATCTCCAATTTCACGGATTTCAGTCCCTTTGAACATTACGAGAACGTGTCGCTGCGCTATGTGTATCAGGTGAGCGATCTGCATCGGCCGGACATGATCCTGCTGCCGGGTACCAAGAGTACCATCGCCGACCTGCGGTGGCTGCGGCAGTCCGGTCTGGAGGCGGCCATCCTGAAGGCAGCCGACGCCGGTACGCTGATCTTCGGCGTCTGCGGCGGCTATCAGATGCTGGGACGCACCGTATCCGACCCAGAGCAGGTGGAGGCCGCCGGGGTCACGGAGATCAGCGGCATGGGGCTGCTGGACATGGACACCGAATTCCGCGGCGAGAAGGTGCAGGCCCAGACGAAGGGCGTCATCAGCGGCGTGGAGGGGATGCTCTCTCCCCTGAACGGTCTGGCCTACGAGGGCTACGAGATTCACATGGGGCGCAGCCGGCAGGAGATGCCCGCCCTCAGCGGCGGCGGAAACGTGTACGGCAGCTACGTCCACGGTATCTTTGACGCGCCGGGCATCGCCGATACGATCCTGCGGACGCTGTGCGCCAAAAAAGGCGTGTCCTTTGACGCGCTGGCGACCTTCGACACCCGCGGTTACAAGGAGCGGCAGTATGACCTGCTGGCAGACGTGGTGCGCGGCGGACTGGATATGTCCTTCGTCTACCGTGTGCTGCGCCGGGAAGTATAACGAAACAAACTCCACGGTCTACCACTGGAAACGCTGCACTGCGTGCTGCGCCTGTTGGGGGTAACACAGATCTGCCGGTACATCTGCGGGGCTATGTAGAGGCACTGGGGGCCGGAATCCCCGCCCGGCCCGATGACCTGCTGCTGCGCGCTCCAGAACGGCGTGGATGTAAAAACGGTGTCCACGATGCTCGGCCACTACTCGGCGGGCTTCACGCTGGACACCTACGCCCACGTCACCACCGACGCACAGCTCAAGGCGGCGCAAACCATGGGGAGCATCCTCTCCCGTGCGGTATAGACCTTTCCGCTATCCGCTCCCGTTGGGGTCAGCGTTTTGGTCGGGAAAAGGTGGTATCCGAAAATGACAACTTATGAAAAGCAAAAGTCCTCGAAATCAGACGATTTCGAGGACTTTTGGCACGCCGAGAGGGATTCGAACCCCCGACCTTCTGGTCCGTAGGTTGTCTCCCAAGAAAAATAGCATCATTTCTGCTCGGTTTGGTGCTTTTCGGCGCGGTATATTCGGAAAAGTTTCCGTTGTTTCCAGCCAGCCCTGTTCATTCCATTCCTATTCTGGGTCAAAAATGGGTCAAAGAGGATTTTGTGATTACAAACTGGAATTGACCGAGCTGATAGTTACCGTTTTCTAACACTCCATTCATCATCTTGAGCTTTTCTTTCAGCATAGTAACCGCAAGGCATATCCTTTAGAATACCAACAGAATTATCTAAGTCGAATACTGATTTTAAGGATACTAACTTTGCTTCGTCTGTTTCATGTGCTTTTCCACATAGAAATTGCCACATTCCATCATCTTCATCATGTGATACATACAAAATAGGTTCTCCATTCTCTAATATGTGGCAACAGGTTATTGTAGCTGTATTTGGTGCGTCATAAAATGGGAATTTCATATTTAACACTCCTTTCAAATTCTAATTTGTTGAACTTATCGTACCATAACGCGAAAGCGATTGCAACAGATTTTGTCGGTTCGGCAGATGCACAAAAGAGCAGCGCAGCCCAGCGGGGCCGCGACGCCGGAGGAAGCGGACGCACGCTGTAAACGCGCACATCCGCTTCCTCCGGCTTGTTGCATCATCCCACAGGACCTCGGCACAAAAGTACCCCCTGTTTGCCCCTGTGAGCCGCTGTGCGGCCTCCTTCGAGGGAGGGTAGCATCCCTGCCCCGGAGGAGGATTTCGAGCCTTTTTCGGGCGGATTTGAGCAAGCTTTCGGTGCGCCGAAAAAGAAGCAGGAGAAAGGCATTGGCGCTTTTCTGCGCCAATGCCCATTCACAGCAGCCCGCAGTGCGAGCTGCCGCAAGGGTTTGCGGGTTTTGGAAATTGACGCTTTTTTCGAGGTTCCCAGAACGGTTTGACGCTAAATTTGAGAAAAGTCGCCGCAAAGCCTCGTGTCACAACGGTTTGCGGCGGCGCTTTGATAGAAAATCGGTACGCTTTATACCGTTGTAGTCGGCGGAAGTCTCCGTAACAGCTCAAATCTTGCTACGTCATAAACAAAGATAAGCGGCGGTTGAGAATTGATAACTTTCTGATAATAGTGTGGCTTCCCCATAGCTTTTCTCTGCCTTTTACGGTATTGTGTACCGTTACAAAGGAGGTCGATTTTATGCCAAAAAGACGAGCAAACGGAGAAGGCAATATCCGCAAACGAAAGGATGGCCGCTGGGAGGGGCGGTACACAGTCGGTCACGATCCAGAAACCGGCAAGGCCATCATCAAAAACGTTCTCGGCAAGACGCAGGCCGGAGACACCGTAAAGACTGAGTTAATTTATGATCGGGAGAAAGTCCGGGCAGAAAGCTGTCCGGACTTTTCTTATATCTCACAAAAGTTGCGGTAGAATTGTTTACAGGTTTGTGGTATCATTTGAACGTAAAAAGAGAGCGGCAGATCATCACTTGAGGAGGCAGCTATGGCTTTTGATTTCAAGAAAGAATACAAGGAATTTTATATGCCGAAGAACAAGCCGGAGATCGTAATTGTTCCGAAAGCAAATTATATTGCAGTTAAGGGAAAGGGTGATCCCAATGAAGAGGGCGGGGCATATCAGCAAGCAATCAGCGTGTTATATGCGGTCGCGTACACTCTGAAAATGAGCTATAAAACCGACCATAGAATTGACGGCTTCTTTGAATACGTAGTTCCTCCCCTTGAAGGCTTCTGGTGGCAGGAGAACACAGATGGCGTGGATTATAACGACAAGTCTGCATTTAACTGGATTTCCGTTATCCGCTTGCCTGATTTCATAACGAAAGAGGACTTTGAATGGGCGGTCGATACTGCGGCGAAAAAGAAAAAGCTGGATTGCTCCTCGGCGGAGTTTTTGACGATTGATGAAGGTTTGTGCGTTCAAATCATGCACTTGGGCGCGTTTGATGATGAGCCCGCGACTGTCGCGCTTATGGACGCGTATTTGGAGCGGAACGGATATGTCAATGATATGAATATGGAAAGATTACATCATGAGATCTATCTGTCCGATGCAAGAAAGGTTGCTCCGGAAAAATGGAAAACGGTTATTAGACATCCGATAAAAAAGATTTAGATACACTGTTTGTCAAACGGACAAAAACCTTCAGAAACAAGAGGGCACATTCGTTTGACGCCTTGAGTCACGCACGTGTCCATCCCTCTGGGGACATGGGTCAAATTTCCGTGTCCATTTTCTTGGGTACAGTTTACGTCCCGTTTGGGTCAGGAAAAAGTAGCATCCGAAATTAGCAACTTATGCAAACAAAAAGACCCGAAGCCTTACGGTTTCGGGTCTTTTTGGCACGCCGTGAGGGATTCGAACCCCCGGCCTTCTGGTCCGTAGCCAGACGCTCTATCCAGCTGAGCTAACGGCGCATGTCTTTCAGACAGCTTACTTATACTAGCACATCCTACCGCAAAATGCAAGAGGATTTTTCATTTTTCTTTGACTTTTTATAAAGCCGGGCCCCGCCAAAAGGCAGAGCCCGGCTTTGCTCACGATAGGGGAGACGGATAGGTCTCAGTCGGCATCCTTGCTGGTGCCCTTATCGAAGATCTCTACAGCCTTTGCGTTTGGTGCGGCGGTGCACTTAGCGACTATGACTGCGATGATGAAGCTGGCGATGAAGCCAGGTACGATCTCAAAAATGCCGGTGGAGGCGGTCAAGCCGGTCAGCAGCCAGCCCAAGTCTACCACAAAGCCAGAGACAACGCCGGCCACAGCACCCTTGTAGTTGAAGCGCCGCCAGAACAGGGACAGCAGGATGGTGGGGCCGAAGGAGGCACCGAATGCGCCCCATGCGTTTTCCACCATATCCATAATGGCCTGTGCACCGCTGCCCTTGGAGTTGGCGATCAGGAAGGCGATAGCGGACAGTATCAGCACCAGAATGCGGCCCACCATCAGCGTTTCTTTTTCTGTGGCATTCTTGCGGAAGAAGGGCTTGTATAGGTCAGCGGTAAAGGAGCTGGACGCTACTAACAGTTGGGAGTCGGCGGTAGAGATGGAGGCCGCGATGATGGCCGCCAGCAGCAGACCACAGATAGCGGCTGGGAAGAACTTGCGGGACATGGCAATGAACACCAACTTCTGGCTGCCGTCGGCCAACAACTCAGCGCCCATGATCATACGGCCGAAATAGGCGATCAGCACGGCGGAGAACAGGGAAATGATGACCCAAATGATGGCGACGGTGGAGGACTTCTTGATCATAGAGGGCTTCTCAATAGACATGAAGCGCACCAGAATGTGAGGCATACCGAAGTAGCCCAGACCCCAGCCAAGGCCGCTGACGATATCCTGCCAGTTGGCGCTGAAGATGCCACCGCCGAAATCACAGGAGACGACCGCACCGGAGGCGGCGTCGGTATATTCGTATACCGTGGTCAACGCCGTGGGATCCAGCAGCTCGCGGTGACCAAAATAGACTACGATAGGTACCAGCATCAGTGCTAACATCATCAGCATACCCTGGAAGAAGTCCGTCCAGCATACAGCAGTAAAGCCGCCGAAGAAGGTATAGGCTACGATGATCAGCAGGAACACCAGCATGGCGACCTTGGGGGAGATCTCCGGAAACAGCGTATTGAACACGGAGGTGCCGGCAACCAGGGCAGAGGCCACATAGATGGTATAGGCAAACAGGAAAATCAGCGCGCACACCAGCTGGAGTGTGCGGGAGTCCACGCCGAACCGGTTGGTCAGATACTGGGGCACGGTGATGGCGTCATCCGCGGCCTTGGAGAAGGTACGCAGCCGCTTGGCGCATAGGATCCAGTTAGCGGCGGTGCCTAGCGCCAAACCGATGCCAATCCACATCTGTCCGAAGCCAAAAGCCAGGATAGAGCCGGGCAGACCCATCAGCAGCCATGCAGACATATCGGAGGCCTGTGCCGACAGGGCCGTGACCCAAGGACCCATGGACCGGCCGCCCAGGAAAAAGTCCTCGCTGTTTTTGTTGGAGCCGTTGAAATAGAAGATCAACGCAACGCCCAACAGAATCACAAAGTAACCCAAAAATGTAATGATTTCCCAATTCATAGTTTCTCCGTCCTTTTGCTACGTTCTGTCTTGCTTTTCTTAAAAATACACTAAATCATAGTATACAACACCGAGAGGCGTTTGTAAATCTTGATTTTGGACTTTTTTGCTTTAATTTGATATATGGCGGCATTTTTGCGTGCATTCTCTTGTCAGAGGGCAGAATTTGTGGTATGCTGAAGACAAGAAATCGAGAGAGAAGGTACTTGCCATGGATGCCAGCTTCAAGACGTGTATGTTCGGCGGCTTCGACCGTCAGGATGTGGTCACGTTTATCGAAAAAACTGCCGAGGAGCACCGCACGGCGCTGGAGACGCTGCAGACGGAAAATGATACGCTGCGCCGTGAGCGCGATGATGCGGTGGCCGAGAACGACACACTGCGTCTCCTGGCGGAGGAGGATGCCCGACTTCGGGACGATAATACCCATCTGGAGCAGCAGGTACAGGCTCTGCAGCAGCAGCTCACCGCCGTACAGGCGGAAAACGATGCGCTGCGCGGCCCGGCAGGGGAGTACCAGTCTCTGAAGGAGCACGTGGCGGACATCGAGATCAGCGCGCATCGCCGTACAGAGGAATTTCGTGCCCGTGCCATGGAGCGTCTGGGACAGTGTATTGCCCAGCAGCGTCTGTGGTGCAGCCAGCGCCGCAGCACCTATCTGAACATGAATACCGCGTTGGCCGAGCAATTGCGCGCTGCCCAGGAGGCGGTGGACAGCGCCGACTTCACCGCCTTTGATGATATGATCGCTGAGCTGCAGCGGTTGGAGGCTGAACTGAAAAAGCCCGACCCGCAGCTGTAAGAGAGCAAAAGCGCCCCGCTTTGCGGGGCGCTTTTATGATAAAAGGACCGCCTTGCGGCGGTCCTTTTTTGCTGTGATTTACGTTCCGGGTTTACAGGATCATAACGCCGGCCTTTTCGCAGGCTTCCATGGTCTCCTTGTCCCACAGGCTGGCCTGCACTTCACCGATGTGGCAAGTGCCGATCATCAGCATACACAGACGGCTCTGGCCGATGCCGCCGCCAATGGTCAGGGGCAGCTGGCCCGCCAGCAGCATCTTGTGGAAGGGCAGCTCGCGGCGGTCGTCACAGCCGCGCTTGTGCAGCTGGTAGTCCATAGCGGCCTCGTCCACACGGATGCCCATAGAGGAGATCTCAAAGGCGCGATCCAGCACGGGGTTGTACATCAGGATATCGCCGTTCAGGGACCAGTCGTCGTAGTCAGGGGCGCGGCCGTCGTGAGGCTTGCCGCTGCGCTTCAGGTCATCGCCGATCTGCATCAGGAACACGGTGTGGTGCTCCTTACAGATCGCATCCTCACGTTGCTTAGGCGTATAGTCGGGCCAGCGGTCCTCCAACTCCTGGGTGGTGACAAAGAACACCTCGCGGTCCAGCTTGGTGTGCAGACTGGGGAAGGCGATCTGCAGGGCGTCGTTGGTCTCCACCACAGCGCCCACGATGGCGCGCACGGTCTGCTCCAGATAGGCCACGTTGCGGTCGCGGCGCTCGATGACCTTCTCCCAGTCCCACTGGTCCACATACACGGAGTGGAGGTTGTCCACTTCCTCATCGCGGCGGATAGCGTTCATATCGGTGAACAGGCCCTTGCCGGGCTTGAAGTCGTAGCGCTTCAGCGCCAGACGCTTCCACTTGGCCAGGGAATGCACCACCTGGCCCTGTGCGCCCACATCAGGGATATCGAAGGACACAGGGCGCTCCACGCCATTGAGGTTATCGTTCAGACCCGAATTCTCCTCCACGAACAGGGGAGCCGAAACGCGCCGCAGATTGAGCGCCTGCCCCAGATTCACTTGGAAATTGCTCTTGATGAACTCGATTGCGCGCTGCATCTCATAGGTGGACAGCGGCGTCTTGTACCCAGCAGGGATCGTCACTTTGCTCATGCGTGAAACACCTCTCTTATAAAAAATATGTTGCCATTATAGGCGAACCCTCCGCAAAATGCAAGAGGAATAACCGCAAAAATTTACAGGATATCCATCGTATGTTTGTGAACTATATTACAAAAAGCGTCCGCAGCTCATACTGCGGACGCTTCTGATGATGGTAGGAATTAATCAGCTTATTTATAGCTTTCGATCATGGCCTTGAAGGCGGGCAGGCTGCGCTGGATCATGTCATTGGCCACGCAGTAGCTCAGGCGGAAATAGCCGGGGCAGCCGAAACCGTCCGCGGGCACTACCAGCAGGTTGTGCTCCAGCTTGGCCTTCTCGGAGAAAGCGTTGGCATCGCCGTTGGGGGCCTTGACGAACAGGTAGAACGCGCCGTCGGGCTTGGCGCACTCATAGCCCATCTCACGCAGGCTGCTGTACAGCAGGTTGCGGTTCTCGTCGTAAGCCACCAGATCGGGGCGCTCCTCGGCGCAGTACTCGATGACCTTCTGCATCAGCGTGGGCGGGCAGACGTGGCCCATGATACGGGCGGCACCGGAGATAGCGGCGTACACCGCGTCGGCATCCTCGGCGAAGCCGGGGACGTACACATAGCCGATACGCTCGCCGGGCAGAGACAGGGACTTGGAATAGGAGTAGCATACGATGGTGTTCTTGTACAGGCAGGGGATGAAGGGGACCTTCACGCCGCCGTAGACCAGCTCACGGTAGGGCTCATCGGCAATGATGTAGATGGGATGGCCGTATTCCTTGCTCTTGCGCTCCAGCAGGGCAGCCAGACCCTTCAGGGTCTCCTCGGTATACACAACGCCGGAGGGATTATTGGGGGAGTTGATGATAATACCCTGGGTGTTCTTCGTGATGCGCTTTTCCACCTCGTCCAGATGGATCTGGAATGCCTTGGTGTCGGCGGGGACCACCACCAGCTTGCCGCCGTTGGCGTTGACGAAGGGGCGATACTCGGGGAAGAAGGGTGCCACTGCCATGATCTCGCTGTCAGCATCCACGATCAGGGCCTTGATGATGGAAATCAGCGCAGGGGCAGCGCCGCAGGTAAAGAACAGCTCGCTGGCTTTCACATCCAGGCCGAAGCGCTCGGCCAGATCCTTGGCCACGGCGGCACGGGCGGTATCGAAGCCGGCAGCCATGGAATAGCCGTGCAGCTTGATGGAATCCATCTCGTCCACGATCTTCTTGATGGACTCGTTGACCTTCTTGGGGGCGGGAATGCTGGGATTGCCCAGAGAATAGTCATACACCTTGTCCGCGCCGACCTTGGCGGCCTGCTCCAGACCGTAGGCGAACAGCTGGCGGATCACAGAGGGCGCCGTACCCAGATTGTAGTATTCCTGATTGACCATAACATAATCTCCTCTTTTACGTTATTGTACTATGTCCATGCCGCGGCGCGGCAGATGAACCATCTCCATGATAGGCTTCACCGTGCAAATTGTCAAGCAATTGTCAATCTGACGAGATAATTTTGTAAAAAATGTAGTCAGACGAAACAAATTCTTGTGCAATACGACTTTACGCAAGCTTCATCCGACTGGACAACACACTGCCCAGTGCGATGGAGGCAAGCTTGGAATACGCGCTGTCAGCGCGGCTGACCAACACGATGGGCACCTTGGCGCCCAGAATGATACCGGCGTTCTTGGCGTTGCCGAACAGATTGGCGGCTTTGCCGATGCCGTTGCCTACCTCATAGTTGGGGACCAGCAGGATATCCGCCTTGCCGGCACCGGGGGCGATATAGTGCTTGTGATGGCATGCCTCTTCGCTGACGGCCAGATCCAGCGCTACGGGGCCGCACACGTCCATATTGTACTTGGCCCAGCGGTCAGTCATGTGGGCCAGCGCGTCGGCATCCACGGTGGACTGTACCTTGGGATTTACCTGCTCTGCGCCGCACACGCAGGAGGCGTTGATGTGCTCATAGCCCAGCGCCTGCAGGACCATGGCTGCGTTCTCCAAAATATCTGCCTTCTTCTCCAGATCGGGGAAGGTGTTGACGCCGCCGTCGGTCAGCACCAGCATACGGCCCAGAGCGGGGATCTCATACAGCATACAGTGGGTGGTAAGATGATCGGTACGCAGGCCGTGCTCCTTGTTAAACACCGCACGCATCAGATCGGCAGTGCCCAGGATGCCCTTCATCAGGAAGTTGGCTTTTCCCTCGGCACACAGGGCCACGGCCTTGGCCGCGCAGTCCTGGTCGGTATCGCCGGCGATGATCTCGTAGTCGGCAGGGGCTTCACCCAGGCCGGTCAGCATCGCCTTGATCTCTTCCTCATGTCCCACAAGAATGGGCGTGGCAATACCCTCCCTGCGGGCCTCGACCACAGCCTCGATAACAGGCTGGTCGTGGGCCGCCGCCACGGCGATAACACCTGTCTTTCCGCCTTTGGCCGCCGCGATGATGCCGTCGATCGTGTTTATCATATACGCTCCTCCTGTACGATTTCTTTTGCCGTTTAAAGCAATATCTCTGCCAAAACGGGCATAATTTCCGGTAATAGTATACAACATATTGCGCCCATCGTCAACGAAAAGCCGAAGCATTCAGTGAAAAAATTTTTCATAGCCTATCCAATTTTCCCGCAGGGTCGGCGGGGGTTGACGCGGCGGGGGAAATAAGCTATATTGGTAGAGCAAATTCGACATGAGGTGTGGTATGAAGCAGATCAAGACCTTTTCGCTGGCGTTTACCTACGTCGGCTGTTTTTTGGGCGCGGGGTTTATTTCCGGCCAGGAGCTGTGGCAGTTCTTTGGCGCCTTCGGCAACTGGGGTTATGTGGGCTTTGTCCTGGCGGCGCTGCTGTTTACGGTCATCGGCATTCTGTTCGTCCGGCTGACGCAGATGACGAAATGCGCCGAAATGGACAAGCTGCTGGTACCGTGGGACGTTAAGTGGCTCCGTGCCGCCACCGGTGTCATTGGGGCGCTGTTTCTCTTCTTTGTGGTGGTGAGTATGTCCGCCGGTGTGGGCGCCATGCTGACCCAGCTGTTTCGTGTGCCCACTTGGCTGGGCAGCGCCGTGTTCATGCTGGCGGTGTTCCTGGTGGCGCTTCTTGGCGTCAGCGGTATGGTCAATGCCTTCTCTGCCATGATCCCCATTTTGGTGCTGGCCACGGTTGGTTTTGCCGTAGGCGCCTGGTGCACCTTTGGCACGGAGGGCATCTTGCAGCTGCAATATACCAATACCAATCCTCTGATGCCCAACTGGTTTATCGCCACGCTGACCTTCGTGGCCTATAACATTCTGGGCGGTATCGGCATCATGTCCCCGGTGGGGCAGTATGTGCGGGAGAAAAAGCACGTCTATGTGGGTATTGCTCTCTCCGGCGTTATGCTGTTGGCGGTGGCGGGCAGTATCCTCACCAGTCTGGGTACCTATCCCGAGGCGGTGCAGGCGGAGCTGCCCATGGTGGCGTTGGCCTCCCGGCTCAACGGTACGCTGGGTACGATCTACGGCATTATGCTGTTGGTGGCCATGTTCTGCAACGCTCTGGCCAGTCTGGTGGGCATGAGTGCCTATGTGGAGCAGAAGTCCGCCTTTGTCCGTACCCACAAAAACCCGGTGCTGCTGGCAGTTTCCGTGCTGGCCTGGGCGGCGAGCCTGCTGGGGTTTGCCGAGATTATCGGCACTGTCTATCCCATCTTTGGCTATATCAGTATTGCGTTCCTGGTATTTCTGGTCATTCATTTCTTCCGTGCCAAAAAGACGAAGCAGCCGCAGCAGGCATAACATAAGATATAACAAAAGCGTCTATCAAGAGCCCTCTGCCGCAGGCAGGGGGCGCTTTTCAGCAGAAGCCCGCCTTGCCCGGCGGGCTTTTGTGCATATTCCGGGACGAGCTTTCATACGTTGGGGTCAAGACCAACAAAGGAGGGCGTCATCATGGAGATCGGAGAGGCGGTCGGACGCTATGAGCAGGCGGCTGCATTGCTGCCCAGCCGCTGGCAGCAGGCTGCCCGGCGTGTGCCGGAGCACCGCAAGGCCCAGGCGGAGGAGTTCCGCCTGCGGGCAGGACGACCGATGACACTGCTAACATGTGAAGGGGAACTACTTGTCAGCGATGAACTGCCGCGCCAAAGTGTTACTCAGGCGGACTTGGAACAGCTGTGCGACGCGGTAACGGGCTATTCCCGCTACGCGGCGGCGGAGACGATGGGCAAGGGCTATCTTATCGGCCGGGGCGGCTTCCGTATCGGCCTGTGCGGCACCGTAGCGGTCAGGGGGGACGGCGGCACAGCCCTGCGGGATATCTCCTCCGCCGTGGTACGGATCAGCCGCCAGGTCCGTGGGTTGTGGCAGGAGGTCCCAGAATGGTCAGTAGGCGGCTTTGACAGTACGCTGATCGCAGCGCCACCCGGTGGCGGCAAGACCACGCTCCTGCGCGACATGATCGCCACACTGTCCAACGGCACAGAGGATCGCTGTCCTCTGCGGGTAGGCGTGGTGGACGAGCGCGGTGAGTTGGCCGGGATGTACCGCGGTGTACCGCAGTTAGACGTAGGCTGTCATACCGACGTGCTGGACGGCTGTCCCAAGGCACTGGGCATCCCCATGCTGCTGCGGAGCGCCAATCCCCAGGTCATCGCCGTGGACGAGATCACCGAGGCGGCGGATATTCTGGCAATGACAGCGGCGGCTAACTGCGGCGTTAAGCTGCTGGCCACGATCCACGCCGAGGACGGCGAAGAGCTGCGCCGCAAGCCGCTGTTCCGCCAGCTGGCGGAGGCCGGCGTCTTCCGTCGTCTCATCACCATCAGCACGGCAGAGGGTCGGCGGCACTACCGCACGGAGGCCCTGTGACCGCGGCGGCCGGTGCGGTACTGGTACTGAGCGCCGCCATTCTGGCCCTGCGGCGCTATTACGCACGCCAGCGCCGGTGCCGCGACCTGCTGTGGTCCTTTGCCGCCGCCCTGGGGGAGATGGAGAGTGCCATCCGCTGGCAGCGCACGCCGGTCCTGCCGCTGTTGGAGGTGCTGCAGATCCGGGAGCACTGCGGTGTCTGGTTCTGTCAGATACGGGACAAAGTTCAAAGCGATATGACTTTACAGCTTGCTTGGGAGAATACCTTTCACCAGCTTTCAGACGCAGAACTCCGTGACCTGCTTTGCCGCATTTCCTGGAGTGGCGATGCCCAGCGCCTGGAGAGCACCATCGCCCGCGCCCGGGCGGAGGCCGAGCAGCTCTACGAAAAGCGCCGCGAGGCGGATCGGCACAGCCGCCGCGTGACTACCACGGCCACGCTGTGCGGTGCAGGACTGATGATCATTTTACTTCTGTGAGGGACAGACAATGGATGTTGACCTGATTTTCAAAATAGCGGCCATCGGTATCCTGGTGGCGGTGCTGAATTTGCTGCTGGTGCGAAGCGGCCGGGAGGAGCAGGCCATGATGACCACGCTGGCGGGCCTGGTCGTGGTGCTGATGATGCTGGTGCAGCAGATCAGCGACCTGTTTGACCTGGTAAAGACCCTGTTCTCCCTGTGACGCATGGATACGGTACTGCGATTGGCGGCGCTGTGCCTGCTGGGGGCCCTGCTGGCGGTGCTGCTGCGCCGCGGCGGGGGAGAGCTGGCGCTGCTGCTTGTCCTAGCTGTCTGCGGCGTGGCGGTCGCCCTGCTGCTGGAGCCGCTGGGTCAGCTCCGGGATTTCTGGGAAGAGGCCTCGGCCTGGGGTCAGCTGCCGGAGCAGCTGTTTCAGCCGCTGCTGAAAACGGTCTGCATCGCCCTGATCTGCCGGACAGGCTCCGACCTGTGCCGGGATGCTGGCGAGGGCGCCCTCGCTTCCGTGCTGGAGACTGCCGGTGCCGTGGCGGCCATCGTGGTGTCCCTGCCGCTGTTCCGCGCTGTCTGGGACCTGTTGGAGTCACTGCTATGAAAAAAGTCCTGTTCTGTCTGACACTGCTTCTTCTGTGTCTGGACTGTGCCTGGGCTGCCGAACTGCCCGACTCCGTGAAGGACGCCGTCCCGCCGGAGGCGGCGGATATCCTGCCGGAAATGGACACCTCCGCCTCCCACGAGACACTGTGGCAGGGTCTGGGCGATCTGTGGCACAGCGCCTGCGCCTATGTCCGCACAGCGCTGGAGACCCAGGCCTCCGGTGCGGCCCTGCTGCTGGGCGTGGTGCTGCTGTGCAGTCTGGCGGAGAGCTGCCTTGCGGCGGCGGACAGTCCCTGCGTTCCCCGCTATGTCTCCGTGGCGGGAGCGCTGGCCATCACCCTTGTGGCGGCGGGCGACTTCCGCCGGATGATGGGTCTGGGTGTGGAGACCATGTCCCAGCTGGAGGTGTTCTCCAAGGCACTGCTGCCCACCCTGTCCGCCGCCGTGGCCGCCGGCGGCGGCTATATCACCGCCGGTGCCAGGCAGGTGGCCACGGTGTTCTTCACCGATCTGCTCATCAGCCTTATCCGTCAGGTACTGCTGCCGCTGCTGTACGCCTGCATTGCTGCTGCCGCCGCGGACGCCGTGGTTCCCGGCCATAGTCTGCAAAAGATCGGTCAGGGCCTTCGCAAGTGCGTCGCCTGGGCACTGACGGCCCTGATGCTGGTCTTTACCGGCTTCCTGTCGGTGACCGGTGCGGCCACCTCTGCGGCGGACGCCCTGTCTACCCAGTTGACGCGCTCCGCCATCGCCACAGCGGTGCCGGTGGTGGGCTCCATCATCTCCGATGCCGCCGGCACGGTGCTGGCCGGTGCCGGGATGCTGAAGGGTGCCATCGGCGTATTCGGCCTGCTGGCAGTGCTGGCCATCTGCCTGACACCCTTTATCACCATGGCCGTGCAGTACCTGCTGTATAAGCTGGCGGCGTTTCTGGCGGGCACCGTGACCCAGGAGCCCCTGGCGGACCTGATCGACGCGCTGGGCTCCGCCTTCGGCCTGATGCTGGGCATGACCGGCAGCTGTGCGCTGGCCCTGCTGATCTCCATAATCTCTTCTGTATCGGTGGTGAGTACATGATCGCGGAAACCCTGCGTACCTGGCTTCTCGGTGTCATCGCGGCGGGCATGATCGTTGGGATACTCTACGCCCTGCTGCCCCGTGGGCGTATGAAGGCGGTGGCCCACACCGTGGGCGGCATGGCACTGCTGCTGGTCATCGTCCGGCCGCTGCTGGGCCTGGACCTGACTGAGCTGGCCCTCCGCTATGAGGACTATCGGCAGCAGATCCAGGCGCTGACAGAGGAATATCGCAGATCCGGCGACGCGGAATTCGCCGCGCTCATAGCGGACAAGACCGCCGCATATATTGCCAGCAAGGGAGATGACCTGGGCATCACATGTACCCCGCGGGTAGAGACTGAGGACCGCGATGGCGTGCCCTGGCCCAGCGCCGTGACGCTGGACATTCCCAAGGACGAGGCGCTGTCCGCGTGGCTCAGCACGGAACTGGCCATTGACGACGCGCACCAGTATTGGCGTGAGGCAGACGAATGATGGAAAAGCTGAAAGATATACTGAATAAATACCGCTTCGCGGTGTTGGTGGCTCTGGCCGGCGTGGTGCTGATGCTGCTGCCCGCCGGTAAGCAGGAGATCGAAGCCGCCGACACGGCAGGGGAGGAGATGTCCTTCTCTCTGGAGGAGACGGAGCGCCGTATGGCGGAGGTGCTGTCCGCCATGGATGGCGTGGGTCGGGTGCAGGTGATGCTGACGCTGCACAGCGGTGAAACGTTGTCGCTGGCGGAGGATAGCAGCGCCACTCTGGGCAGCGGCGGTGATGTACGGCAGGACAGTCAGGTCCTGACGGTGAACCGCGGCAGCGGCAAGCAGGAGGTCGTGGTCACCCGGCGGCTGTACCCCACCTATCAGGGGGCGGTGGTGGTCTGTCAGGGGGCAGGCGACAGCCGTGTGCGCCTGCGGGTGCTGGAGACGGTGTCTGTGCTGACAGGACTCAGCAGCGATAAGATATCGGTAGTCCAATGGAAACAGTAACAATAAATGGGAGGAACGACAGTATGAAGCAGGTATGGAAGCGCCGCGCCGTAGCGGCGGCCGTGGTGGTGCTGGTGGGTACATCGGTGTATTTGAACTGGCGCTATGCCGGGGATGTGGCGGATACCTCCAAGGTGCTTGGCCAGTCCACGCTGGTCAATGGCGAGACTGCGGAGGCACAGGCGGATACTGCGGATACCGCCGGAGACGACTATTTCTCCACTGCCCGGCTCAGCCGCAAGCAGGCCCGCGATACCGCCATCAGTATGCTGGAGGAGGCCAAGGGCGAGGAGAACGCCTCAGAGGAGGTAGCCAACGAGGCATCCGAGACGCTTCAGGTGCTGGCGGGCTACACCGTGGCGGAGACACAGATCGAGAACCTGGTGGTGGCAAAAGGCTATGCCGACTGCGTGGCCTTTATGGGCGCGGACTCCATCAGCGTGGTGGTATCGGCGCCCGACGGTCTGGAGGCGGAGGACGTAGCGAAGATCAAGGATATCGTCATCGCGGAGACATCCTACACTCCCGGCCAGATCAAGATCATGGAAGCGGGAACGTCCGGTGCAAAATAGGTGTTGTATTTCCCCGTAAAAAATGGTATAATCCTATACTGCAATTAGCTGAGTACCAATGACAACTGTGAGGAGACAAACAGACCATGGCTGAAAATAAGGAATATATGATCCACCAGGAGGATGACGGCAGCATCCAGATTTCAGAGGATGTGCTGGCCTCCATTGCCAGTACCACAGCCTTGGAGGTGGACGGCGTCAGCGCTCTGATGAGCGCCAACGTATCCGACCTGATGGGCGGTAAAAAAATGACCTGCAAGGGCGTCCGTGTTGAACTGGACGGCGAGCAGATCGTTGTGGGCATTTTTGTTACGGTGCGCTACGGCTGCGCCATCAGCGATGTGGCCAAAAAGGTCCAGAAGAATGTGCATACCGCGCTGGAGGGTATGACCGGCTTCAAGGTGGCGGCGGTGAACGTCCACGTGGGCGGCATCAGCTTCAACTGAACAACAGACGAGAGAGAAAAGGACGAACGCTTATGACACGCAGCACCGCACGGGAGATCGCCATACACTTGGCGTACCAGTTGAGCTTCACCGAACTGCCGGTGGAGGAGTTTCTGGACCAGCAGCTCAGCGATGAACGCTTTGCCGAGCTGGCGGCAGAGGATGACCTCTACGCCGACCGGCCCAACACCAAGCAGGAGGCGTATATCCGCCGCCTGGTCTCCGGTGTGGCGGAGCACGCCGCCGAGCTGGACGCCGACATTGAAAAGTACGCCCGGGGCTGGCGCTTCGAGCGCATTTCACTGGTAGCATCCGCCATCATGCGTGTGGCCATGTACGAGATACTCTATATGGCGGACATTCCGCAGGGCGCCGCCATCAGCGAGGCGGTGACGATCGCCAAGAAGTACGAAACGCCCGAGGTCGCCAAATTTATCAACGGTATTCTGGGCAGCTTCGCCCGGGGCGAGGTCAAGGAAAAGGACTGAAAACCACATACGAAAGGCAGAGCGTGAGGGCTCTGCCTTTTCAGGTCGCATACAGAAAGGAGTGATCGCCACGTCGGGCCAGTATATTTTCACGGTGTCCGAGGTCAACCAGTTTATCAAGGACCTGTTGGACAATGTGCCGCCATTGCAGGAGGTCCTGCTGCGGGGCGAGCTCTCCAACTATAAGGTATACCCCTCTGGCCATCACTACTTTACGCTGAAGGACAGTCAGTGCAGTTTGAAGTGCGTCATGTTTAAGGGCAGTGCCGTGCGCCTGCGCTTCCGCCCGGAAAACGGTATGCAGGTCATCGCCTCCGGCCGTATCAGCGTCTATCCCCGCGACGGCGCCTACCAGCTGTACTGCACCAGCCTGACGCCCGAGGGCGCCGGCGACCTGAGTGTGGCCTTTGAGCAGCTGAAGGAAAAGCTGCGGAAGGAGGGCCTGTTTGACGAGACCCATAAAAAACCCCTGCCTCCATATCCCCGGCGCATCGCCATCGTCACCTCCCCGGCAGGCGCGGCGGTCCACGACATGATCCGCATCCTCCGCCGCCGCTATCCCATCGCCAAGGTCCTTCTGCTGCCCGTTCGCGTGCAGGGAACTGAGGCCCCGGCGGAGATCGCCGGCGCCATCCGCTATGCCAATGCCCGCAGCCTGGCCGATGTGCTCATCACCGGCCGCGGCGGCGGTTCTCTGGAGGACCTGTGGGCCTTTAACGACGAGCGCGTGGCCCGCGCCATCTACGACTCGGATATTCCCGTCATCTCGGCGGTGGGCCACGAGCCGGACGTGGCCATCAGCGACTTCGTAGCGGACCGGCGGGCCTCCACGCCCTCCAACGCCGCCGAGATCGCCGTGCCGGACATGGCCGAGCTGCTGCGGACGCTGGATGCCGCCCATTCCCGCATGACACAGTCGATACGCCGCGATATCGCCGCCCATTCCCGCCGTTTAGAGTCCCTGTCGAAAAAACGCGTCCTCACGGACCCGACTGCTTACCTGGCGGACCGCCGCCAGGATGTGGACCATATGACCCACCGGCTCTGTGCCGCCATGCGTGTGGTGACAGATGTCCAAAACCGCCGCTTCGGCGCGCTGGCCGCATCGCTGGATGCCCTCAGCCCGCTGAAGGTCCTGGGCCGCGGCTACGCACTGGCTCAGCAGCCGGACGGCACGGTGCTCCGCAGCGCCGACCAGGCGCGGATAGGGGAGACCCTGCGCCTGCGGCTGGCCGACGGCGCCCTGCGGTGCCAAGTAAAGGAAAAGGAGAACGAACATGGCAGCAAAAAAGACGTTTGAAGAGAATATGTCCCGGCTGGAGGAGATCGTCTCCCTGCTGGAAAGGGGCGATGCCACGCTGGGCGACAGCATGGCGCTGTTTGAGGAGGGCACCAAGCTGGTGAACGCCTGCCGCAAGGAGCTGGACACCGCCGAGCAGAAGGTGGTCAAGCTGTCCAAGGGCCCCGATGATGCGCCGGTGGAGCATGATTTTGCTGCGGAGGATTGAGCCATGGACTACGAAAGACACTATGAGCAGTACCGCGCGGCGGTGGAGGACTACCTTTCCGCCCTTTTTGCCGGCAGCGCACCCTATGACCGTCTCTACGATGCCATGCGGTACAGCGTACTCTCCGGCGGCAAGCGTATCCGCCCGGTGCTGACGTTGGAATTTGCCCGTCTGGGCGGTATCGACTGGCACCTGGCGCTGCCCAATGCCTGCGCGCTGGAGCTGGTGCACAACTATTCCCTTATCCACGACGACCTGCCCTGCATGGACGACGACGATCTGCGCCGTGGCAAGCCCACCAACCACAAGGTCTACGGCGAGACGCTGGCCATTCTGGCCGGCGACGCCCTCCAGCCCGAGGCCTTTCGTCTCATTGCCCAGGCGACGGGACTGCCCGCCGAAAGCCGTATCGCGGCGGTCGAGATCCTGGCCAACGCCGCCGGTGCCGACGGCATGGTGGCCGGACAGGTGCTGGACACCCTCTGCGATGTCCGAGATGAAGCCGGCCTGACCCAGCTGGACCGTCTCAAGACTTGCGCCATGATCTCCGCCGCAGCGGAGCTGGGCTGTGTGGCCGCCGGAATGAACGCCGACAAGCGCCGTCAGGCCCGTGAATTCGGCGATGGCCTTGGTCTGGCCTTCCAGCTCCGTGACGATATCCTGGATGTGACAGGCGCACAGGAGGTGTTCGGCAAGCCCATCGGCTCCGACAAGGCGGAGGGCAAGGTCACGCTGGTGGATGTGAAGGGCCTGGAGCAGTGCCAGCGCGACGTGGAGCAATACACCGCGCGAGCCAAGGCCGCTATTGCCGCCTGGCCTGATAATTCGTTTTTGCTGGAGCTTGCCGACCACATGGTAAATCGTGTAAAGTAATATCGCATTACAGTTAATGCAGATAAATGCCCCGCGCCGTTTGGCGCGGGGCACCTTCTGTCATCTATCGTTCTGCGGTGCTGCCATAGTCACACAGCGCCCGCAGGGCGCAATTTTCACAGTCCGGCTTCCGTGCCATACACAGCGCGCGGCCATGGAGCACCATCCGGTGGC
>ERZ857922.635-NODE-635-length-51083-cov-4.585208_pt1 | contig 51083 bp, 46 predicted proteins | sample MGYA00519579_ERZ857922 | MGnify/ENA primary metagenome ERZ857922 (study PRJEB31778, sample SAMEA3449375) | human gut metagenome | biome: human gut; feature: human-associated habitat; material: faeces | place: United Kingdom | collected 2010/2012 ... | reverse complement strand
CATCAAGGCGAACTTAAACCTGATCTGCCCCGGCTACGACGTCGACTCCAGCTACTGCATCAAGATCTCCCGCGACGCTGACATCCTGATTGACGACACCGCCAGCAGCGCCGACCTTGTAGCCCAACTGAAGAAAAAAGTAAAGAAACGCACTGTTGACCAAAACGCCCTCATGTGGATGTGGCTTACTTGTATAGAAGATGAAACAGGTACACTGAAACAAGATGTATATGAATATTACTGTAAAAAGTTCCTTTGGCGAAATGTATTCATTAATGGTAAAGAGGAAATTGTCGTCCGGACTACATCGAAACTTAATACGGCTGAAATGACTGTATTTCTCAACAAAGTACAGGCGGATGCCGCTAGCGAATTCGGTATAAGATTACCGTCTCCGGACGATCAATATTTCAACTCATTTACAAACAGGTATGAACATATAAGGTATTAGGATGGAAAAACAGGTTAAGATTGGGAATCTCGCCCATGAACATGAGAGTGAAACCGCTAAACAGACTTTAGTAAAATCAGTAAAAGCCACTGAAAAAAGGTTGTTGAAAGCGAAAAAATTAACCCGGTTAGTGATTGGTTCTGCAATAGTAATGACCACATGTCCGGAAAAGTATAACACATTAATTCGTTGATAGTATGGAAGAAAGAGAACCTAAAATTAAAAAGGCCGTTTTGAATGGTCGTCAGTTGACAGTAACTTATACGGAGTTCCGTCCGGAGGGTGACAAGGATATCGTTGTTAAGTCTGAGATACCGGCCCATATTGATTGTACAAATGCTTTCAAGAAACTGATTCCTCATTTTATTCTTCTCACAGAAATGAAAGAATCCGATAAAGTAAGTGAGCGAGCTGCGATTGTTGGAATGGACAATCTGACTGGTGACGACGATGATTTTAAGAATGCTGATGTTTACGGTATCAAAATGGGAAAGAATGATAGTAGTACCAATACGGTCATTTTGATGGGTGAACGGTATCTTCAAATTGGTGGTTCAGTTGATTTCAGTTCTCCAGCTCAGGCGTTGGAATCATCGGATAGTGAATTTGAATATCCTTATATTAATGAATTGAACCTGGCTGTACAGGCAGCGATTTATGAAGTAAAAGAATATTTGTTCAATCAAAAATTTGCTATCACTCAAACGACGCTAGACTTTGAAGCAGTGCCGGACGCTCCGTTTGAAGCTGGAAAAATGGTAGATACGGATACAGGAGTGGTTACTCCAATCACAGTTGAGAAACCGAAGCGAGGACGTAAACAGAAAAGTGAACCTCTTGTAACTGCAGCTGCATGTTAATCCAAGAAGACGAAAAGAATTATTTCCTGCAATTTAAGTATCATCCGCTAATGGTTGATGTTGTTAAACGTATTCCTGGACGGAAGTTTGACAGCAAACTAAATATGTGGGTGATACCTAAAAGTTTTTATCCACCTGGAAAGTATACTCAAAAGGCCTATGTCGACATTTTTGCTAACTGGGCTGTGAAAAATGGCTATGAGAAAAGCGTACAAAAAGGAGCTCAGGCTTCAAGACCGGACGTTCACTATACGCTTCCTCCGATGCCGGAATTACTTTCACCGCATGGGCTAAAGATAGAGCCTTTCCCATATCAGAAACAAGGCATTGCCTACGCTTTACAGAAAAAGCGGTGTTTCTTTGGGGATCAACCAGGTTTAGGAAAAATGGAACCTTACAGTGCGCTAATTGCCACTCCATCGGGATTTCGGAAGATGGGGGATTTAAGGGCAGGAGATGAGCTATTTGGACGGGATGGAAATGTCTATCATGTTACCGGTATATTCGATCATGGAGTAAAAGATGTATATCGGTTTACATTCAATGATGGTGCTGTATGTTATGCAGGTCTTGAGCATTTGTGGAATGTCAGGGATGTGAATATGAGAAAACGTAATCAAGGATGGAAGACGATGAGTACGGAGGATATTTTAAAAAAAGGACTTAGATGGAATATTTCACCAAGCCACAAAGCAAGTGGTCGTAAGCCAATATTACGCTGGGAAATTCCTGTGTGTGATCCGGTTAAGTATCCGCATAAGAATTACATAATACATCCATATATCCTTGGCGCTTTGATTGGTGATGGAAATTTATGCAATGGTGTTGTTTGTCTCAGTAATCCTGATATTGACAGTGATATTCACCAAAAGATAAAAAAACTTCTTCCTGATTACATGCGATTAAGAGGCGATAATATTGCTACTTGTCCAAGATACTGTATATGTAATTCGGATGGTAAGCATGTGAATCATTTTTTAGCGGAGATCCGTCGTTTGAATATTGATGTCAAATCGGAAGATAAGTTTATACCTAACGAATACTTGTATGGTGATATAGAACAGCGTATTGAATTACTTCGTGGTCTGATGGATACAGATGGGTCTATCATAAGTGGAAGGGCACGAATGATCTATCACTCAATGAGTCGCAAATTATGTGATAATGTTGTAGAGCTGGTTCAATCGTTAGGTGGCTTGGCTCATATAAGGGAATATGATCGCATGAATGAAGGAAAATCTATCGAATATCAGGTCGCAATTGTAACAAGGTTTAATCCATTCAGTACAGTGCGTAAAGCTGAGCGATATAAAATCCAGAGAGGTAACTATTGTTCACGTTATATAGAGAATATAGAACTGGATAGGAAGGAAGAGTGTCGGTGCATCAAGGTTGATGCTCCAGATGAACTGTATTTAACAGATGAATTTGTGGTAACTCATAATACCCTTCAGGCTATCGGTACATCTTTTATAGCAAAAACATGGCCGGTATTGGTGATCTGTCCCGCCAGTCTAAAGATCAACTGGCAACGGGAATGGAAGAAATTCACTGGAAAAGATGCGATTATCCTTGATGATCGGAATAAAAACAACTGGCACCGGTATTACGAAATGGGATGCTGTGATGTTTTCATTACGAATTATGAATCATTGAAAAAGTTTTTTGTTGAAGACTTTGCCGGTGGTGTAACCCGGTCGATTAAGCTAAAGCCGGTAGCCAGTTTGTTTAAGTGTGTGATCATTGATGAAAGCCACCGATGTAAATCAAGTAAGACACAGCAATCAAAGATTTGTTACAAGTTATGCCAGGGAAAGGAATATCGTTTCCTGCTCACTGGAACACCTTCGATCAATGGTCCGGGTGACCTGATCCAGCAATTAAAGATTATGAATCGTTTGGATGATTTCGGAGGATATAAGAGTTTTGAAGCAAACTTTATGCAGGGACCACGGCAGGCAAGTAATTTGGAGATGCTAAACTGGCGATTATGGAATACCGGTTTCTTCCGGAGGGAGAAAGCAAAGGTTTTGGATCAGTTGCCGGATAAGATGCGTCAGGTTGTGAATGTGGATATCACAAACAGAAAAGAATATCAGGATGCAGAACATGATCTGCTTAGTTATTTAGCTGCTTATGAAAATGCTGATGATGAAAAGTTACGACGGGCCGAACGTGGTAAAGTGATGGTACAAATGCAGAAACTCCGACAAATTGCAGCTAGAGGGAAAATATCGGCAGCTGTTGAGTTCATCCAGGACATAATAGATTCCGGTGAAAAGCTAATTGTTTTTGCCTTCCTCAAAGAGGTTGTACAAGAGATAAAGAAAGTATTCCCTAATGCAGTTACCATCGTTGGAGACAATACCAGCCAGGAACGACAGGATGCTGTTGATCGGTTTCAGAATGATCCGAAATGTAACCTTATCATCTGTAATTATAAATCGGCAGGGGTAGGTCTTACATTGACAGCTAGCAGCCGTGTTGCCTTTGTTGAGTTCCCGTGGACGTTTGCCGACTGCGAGCAGGCGGAAGATAGAGCGCACCGTATTGGTCAAAAGAATAGTGTGAATTGTTATTACTTCCTTGGAAAAAATACAATTGATGAATCGATATGGGATATTATTCAGACAAAGAAAGACATAGCAAACGATGTAACCGGGACAGATGATCAGGTACCGGAGAAAACTGTCGATGCAATGATTTTGAAAATGTCTGCTAAATCAGGAATCAAGACAAGTGAAACAAGCACGTCCCCGTTCGATCGTCGTCTGGATGGTGCACTATTCAGCAATGCAATATGAAAGGTGAGGCAGGTCTGCAATCTTCATGTATAGAGTGGTTCAATCTACAATTTCCAAAATTGAAACTGCTTCTTTTCGCTGTTCCGAACGGTGGCCGACGTAACAAGATAGAAGCGGCCAATCTCAAAAGGCAGGGTGTCCGGGCTGGTGTTGCTGATCTTATTTTACTTTTTCCAAAAGGTGGTCACGGTAGCCTTTGCATAGAGATGAAGTATAAGAAAGGTACGCAGCAGGATTCGCAGAAGGACTGGCAGAGGGTAGCGGAGGCGGCAGGCAATAAATACGTTGTCTGCCGGTCATTGAATGAGTTTATGAAAGAGGTCAAGAACTATTTAGGTATTGAGCGATGAATTATATTGAATTAATAAATCGGTTTTGGGAATTGGATGAGCAATGGCAATTCTCCTGCTGTGAAACGAGACTGTATTTTTACTTGGTAAAAACAGCAAATCGTTTAGGCTGGGCGGATAACTGGACGCATTCGGATGATAGAACATCTGCAAATGTGGGAGTGTCATTGAATACAATGAAAACAGCCAGGAACCGGTTATCTCAGATTGGTTTGATTAAATTTATTTCCGGTGGAAAAGGTCAAAAAGATAAAACAAGGTATCAAATTTTGACACCTAACTTAATACCTAACTTGACACCTAACTTAACACCTAATCTGATACCTAATCAGCCCCCTATAAATAAACTAAATAAAACAAGTAATAATATACCCCCTATAATCCCCCATGAAAACAATTTACCTTTTCCGGAAGAAAAGCCGAAAAAGAAATCCAGTAGGGCAAAGAAAGAATTTATTCCTCCAGTACTGGACGATGTATTAAAATTCTTTTCCGGCAGCTTATTGCCAGATTGGGAGAACCAGGGACGGTTATTTTTCTCTCACTACAATTCCCAGGGCTGGCGTAAAGGAACCGGTGTACAGGTTACTGACTGGGATAGTTTAGCAAACAAATGGATTTTAGACGAAAAAATTAAACGAGATGCAAGGAGTACAGGAAGTAAGACAAACAATCCAGCGTCCGGTAACGGATACGCCGGAAAATAAGATTGACCTAACGGCCTATAAGAAATTATTTCTTCGGGTAGCAGATCACTATTCCAAAGGCACATTCGTAATTGACGAGCGAAACAGAGCGATCGTGTATTCCCTGTTTCTGTATTTCCTGAAACAACCAGGATCGCTCGATATCCAAAAAGGTTTGTGGTTAGCCGGTCCGGTCGGTACCGGGAAATCTACGCTGATGTATATTTTCAGCAGGTTCATGCAAACTTTACAAAGGGGGTTCCGAGTGTATGTGTGTAGCCGGATTACGACAGAATATGCAATGCATGGAGATTTGAGCCGGTATCTGGATAATGCCGGATGGTCTTCATTGGGGCCGGTTGATATGTGTTTCGACGAGTTCGGCCGTGAACCTATCCCGGCAAAATATTTCGGGAATGAGTTGAATGTGATGCAGCATATATTTCACATTCGGTACAGCTATTGGCAACAGTATGGATTAAAAACCTATGTAACAACAAACCTTTATCCAAATGATGTAGAACGTAAATACGGTGATTATATCCGTGATCGACGTGGTGAAATGTTCAACCTGATAGAGTTGAATGGAGAAAGTAGAAGATAACTAAACTAAAAAATAATATCCTATGAGAACAAAAAGCTTTAATGAAGTAATCGCTGATTATTTGAAACAGCGGGCAGCAGAGGACACACTATTCGCTCCGAAGTTTACAAACCCAAAGAAGAGCGTTGATGAATGTTGCCGCTATATTTTAGGGGAAGCCCGTAAGCGAGGTAATGAAGTGATAATGACTGATGATGAAGTATTTGGCTTAGCTATACACTATTACGATGAAGAGAATATTAAAATAAATGCTTCTGGAGGACACAGAGTTTCTAACACTCGCCAGGTTGATAAGCCAAAGAAAGAACCAGTTCAGTTGTCGGTATTTAATCAACCGTCTGTTAAAAGAGCGAAAGCTAAGAGAGAAGAAAGTAAGTTACAATTATCTTTATTTGATTAAGCTATGAAACCGAAAACAAAATTGCAGAAGCAGGTTGATGAGTTAAGAGTGAAACTTCCGGTGATAACAGAGAAGCAACGTCGGTGGGCTGTTGAGCATTGTTTTGAACATACGGGGTATTTGTGTAAAAAGACAGTTTGGTGTACAGAATGCGGTCATACATGGCAACCGCCTGAAGGACATTTAATATTAGTGTTGACAGAGGTTATTTGCCCTCATTGTGGAACAGAACTAAAAGTTTCAAGTTGCCGAAAGAAAAAGGAGAGTATAGATGAATATTATACGGTGATCACTACTTGTAGAGGCTTTCAAGTTCTCCGACATTATGTCGCACGAAAATTTTGTAGAGTTGGATTTCCTGCGACCTATGAGGTTAATGAGGCTATACAGAATTGGATATCACCTAAAGGAAAAGAAGTATTGGTGTATCGTTCAACAAAAATGAGTTTCTTTTATATTGACCTGTGGGATTGGAGTTCTCCGATGGAGATTCGGAGTCCTTCACGCAACCGGCAGAAGTATGATATATTTGCAAAATACATTTACCCGGGTCGACGGTACATTCCTAACATCGTCCGAAATGGATTTAAAGGATATTTTCATGGTGTTTCTCCCTTAACCCTTTTCACGTTATTGCTTTCAAATAGTAAGGCTGAAACCCTATTAAAGGCAAAACAATACGATATGTTACGTTTTTTAGGTCAACGGGGGACTGTGTCCTGCTGGCCATCAATTCGGATCTGCTTGCGAAATGGATATATCATAAAAGATGCTTCTATGTGGACGGATTATATAAATATGTTGAGAACTCTAGGGCTGGATATTCTTAATGCAAGATATGTTTGTCCTACTAATCTTAGAGAGGCCCATGATAGAGTAGAGAATAAAGTTCGTGTTTTACAGGCCAAAAAGAGATTAGAAGAGCAGAGACGTGAGGCTGCTGAATATGAAAAGAAGTATCAGAAGTTAAAAGCTAAATTTTTCGATGTTGAGTTCTCTGATAATTTGATCCAAATATCTGTATTACGGAGTGTCCGGGAATTTTTGGAGGAAGGAACGGTTATGCACCATTGTGTGTACAGTGCAAAATACTTTTTGAAAGACGATTCTCTTATACTTTCTGCCCGTGTAGGAAATGAGCGTATTGAGACAATAGAGATATCGCTTAAAAAGATGGAGATAGTTCAATCTCGGGGAGTGTGTAACAAAAATACAGAGTACCACGATCGAATAATTGCGCTTGTAAAAAAGAATATGAACCTAATCCGTCGAAGGCTGACGGCGTAAATTTGTAATAGTTATGAGATATGTTCCTGTTTTTGGTAGAAATATTGACAGCTATATTCAAAAAAGATTGAATAACAAAACTCATTTGATTTGCATTTTCGATAGAGAAGACGGTTTAAAATTGTATATACTAGCAATAGAAATAAATATGAGACTTGAAGATAACTCCCTTATGCCCTGGGGAAAATATAAGGGTGAGAAAATGGCAAATGTTCCGGCTACATACTTGATGTGGCTATACAACAATGAGAAATGTAATGCAGAAGTCCAGGCGTACATTGAAGATAACATGGATGCTTTAAAAGAAGAAATCAGGCAATTAGGAGATAAAAAAGATGAAGCTAAAAGATATAGCAAGCCAATTGGCTAACCGGATAAACCAACCAGCCGTAATCGAAGTATATCTTCGACAAGTATATGCGAAAGGTTTTGTAGACGGAACCAAACAATCTCCCTGGATAAGCGTGAAGGATAGATTGCCGGAAGCTAACACTAAAGTTCTTACTAAAGGAGCTTATGGGTTCCTTATTTGTTTCCTCTCAACTTTGGGCGAATGGGAAACGGGGGCAAACGTTAATGAAGAAAGATTAGCCATAATTCACTGGATGCCTATACCAGACTGCGAAGAAGGCTAAACGTTTGCTCGCCTCATTTATAAGGTGAGTAAACACGGAAGCTTTGAAAATTAAGTATTAAGTCGACATTAAAAAGAACATAAATGTATTTATTGAAGGATTAATGCTATCACGGAAACAATAAGTGTTACTATTGCAATAGCTATGTTGATATAAAAGAACTTTTGTGACTGTTTTGAGTTCCGATCAGCGTTGTGTTCTCGTTTAATTTTTTGAATGTCAGCAGAGTAATGTTCTAATCCTTTGGTTGAATTATCTTCTTTACAAAAATATTTCATGTAGTATATAATGTTGGTGACTTATACAAATAATATTTAAAAAGTGAACCGTGCCGGATTCGAACCGGCGACCTCTGCCCTGTCAAGGCAGCACTCTAAACCAGCTGAGCTAACGGTTCAGTTTGGTAAATATATTTATTGTTAAGGAATGTTCTATTCATGAAGAATTTTAATACTAAATATATTCATGTATACTTAAGAGTGATTTGTTTACTTGGTGTGTTAATATTTATATTAATTAGGACTACAATTCTCTATAAAAAATGGCTATTGCAACATACTGAGCATCACTCATATTTACAATCTGAATAATTTGTATTCCTCTATTTACAAGTAAAAATCTATTTACTTTTAATTCAACTTCTGGATAGTTCGTTCCTGAAATTATGGTACATTTTGTTGCATTCATATCATTTAAATTTCATCTGTTTTTATTTTAGAATATACGCCGTCTTCCTTATCGGTATACATATCTGACTGAACCAAGCGAATATAAGAACTCATTCTTGGATCATTAAAACGATATACACCTTTTGCCAGGCGTCTTAAGAGTTTATCGTTTGAAGGTGAAACTATTTTACTTAAATAATTGTTCATTTTAGCCTGTGAAATATCTTCATCAAATAGTAAACCATAGATATATCGAATATCACGACTTCTTATAAATTCATTAAGACAAAAAGATGTTGCATATAAGATTCTCCTATATATAGGTAAAGACTTAGCAGATAGTACTGTCTCGTCATAGGATTGTCTTAAAGAATTCTCACAGTCACTTACAGAACGTTCAATAGCTTCATTTACTTGTTCTATGTCTATTGTTTTTAAATCATTAATTATTGCATCTTCTGATGCTTTCAAGGCTATTAAATGTGTAAAATGAGGATACCCCGAACTTAAACGACAAATTCTAAATCTAGCATCTCTAGTAAAAGTTATATTTAAACGTTCTGAACCACTTATAATAATTCCAAGTAGTTCTCTAAATATCATTTTATTCAATTTGATCTCTTTCAAACATCTTTGGATAGAAGGATGTCCAGCTGTCAATTCTTCTGCAGATTCTGCAATGCCAACAATAAAGATTTTACATTCAGAATTAGAATCACTCAATAATTTTATTAATTCTGAAATTTTGTGCTTATCCTCATTGTTTTGAATAGCATCAAATTCATCAATCAGAAAAAGTACATTTTCATTTTGTATTTTATCAGCAACCCAAGAAGGGGAGATGAGTTTAGTTACAATCCCTTGCTCTGTTTTTTCAATATTATAAGAAAGCCCTTGAAAACCCAATCCAAAACTTGATTGTTTAGATAATATGTTAGGATTATCATTACTTCTTTTTTCAAAAAAATACTCCATTATACTAGAGAAAGAGTCTGTCTTAGAACATCTTTTGACAATTAATGCTTTACCTGTAATATTGACCAAATTCTTTGAAGAGATATTTGCCAATGAACTTTTTCCTACACCACGATCTCCATATAAAAGAACGTGTTGCCCAGGTGTGTTCAGTGTTGATAAAATTTGTTGTACTTCAGTTCGTCGCCCTTTAAATAAGCTCTCTTGATCTATTGGAGTATGTGGAGTGAATATGTCGCGCACTCCGCTATCCTGGATTTTTCTCTCATCCTCATAATATGTTTCATCATAATAACACATAAGTCTGATTTCTTAGATTTGTGCAAATATAAGCAATCTCGATGTAAATTACACCAACAGTAAAACAACAAAATAAAAAAGGAGTGAAAGAAACTACTCAATTCACGAAAGAAGAATAATATTTTACGTTTAATATATCATATAGGGCATAAATAGTACAATATGATATATTTTTATTATATTTGTCTTTATAAGAATATTAGATATGGCAGCATCAAAGAATAATCAGTTTTGGAAATTGAGGAGTAAACATGGAAGAGATACCCTTTTCTCTTCTCCTGAGTTCTTATGGTCTGCAGCATGTGAATATTTTGATTGGTGTGATGAAAATCCCTGGTATAAAAAGGAAGCTATCAAGAGTGGAAAGAAGACAGGTAAATGTATTGATGTGCCGACACAACGTCCTTATACTATGACGGGGTTGTGCTGTTATCTTGGATGCAGTGAGGCATATTTCAGACAGTTTGATACTAGTAAGCATGAAGATTTTTCTACGGTCATTTCCCAGATAAAACAAATCATAGAGGTTCAACAACGTGAAGGTGCTATTGTGGGTGCTTTCAATGCAAACATCATATCTCGTATGTTGGGAGAGGTTGATAAAGTTGATGTGACAACGGGCGGTAATAAGATACAGTTTACCGGTTTCAATTTCTTGCCAGTGACACCGAACGTAGAACAGCTAATAAAGCAAGCTGATGAATGAAGGTAAATTTAAAACAGCGGCTTGCCTACAACTATCTAGCGGATAGTGAACATAAATTCATCCTGTACGGCGGTGCGGGAGGTGGTGGAAAATCTTGGTTAGGGTGTGAATGGTTGATGCAATGTGCCTTTCATTTGCCTGGTACACGCTGGTTTGTTGGTCGTAACAATCTAAAGGACTCACAGGCTTCAGTATCGGTAACGTTTAGTAAGGTGGCAAAATATCACGGGTTTACCGGTTACCGTGTCACAAACGACGGAATCAAGTTCGATAACGGTTCGGAGATCGTTTATCTGGATTTGACTTATTATCCATATAAAGACCCAATGTATGAACGGTTAGGATCGAAAGAGTTTACTGGGGGATGGATAGAGGAAGCCGGAGAGATCAACGGTCTGGCTTTTGAAGTGTTGAAAACTCGTACAGGTCGACACCTGAATGATGTCTATAATATCCCGTCGAAAATACTGATAACCTGTAACCCGAAAAAGAACTGGTTATACAAGACTTTTTATAAGCCTTGGAAAGACGGTAAGATCAAAGCACCGTATGCATTCATACCGGCATTAGTACAAGATAACCCGTTTGTAACAGAAGACTATGTTGATACCCTTCGTCAGACAGAGGACAAAGTAACGTATCAACGTCTTTATCTGGGTAACTGGGAGTATGACGGTGATCCGAACTCTCTAGTTGATTACGATGCAGTGATGGATTGTTTTACCAATACCGGTGCATTGATCGGCGGGAAGGCTATAAGTGCCGACCTGGCAATGAAAGGACGAGATCACTTTGTCGCGGGTTACTGGGAAGGCTTACGGGTTTCAATCGAGATTGATAAAGACAAATCATCTGGTCGGGAGATTGAAACAGATTTGCGAAAGCTTATGGTTACGCGTGGCGTCGGCAGGTCCCAAACAGTTGCAGACAGTGATGGCTTAGGATGTTATCTGGAGAGCTATCTGAACGGAATCAAAGAGTTTAAGAATGGTGCATCTGCATTCAATAATAAATATGCGAACCTGAAAGCCGAATGTGCATACAAGTTGGCTGAGATGATAGACAAACGGCAGTTGCAGATCATTTGCCGACCGGATCAGGCGGAACACATTGCTGAAGAACTACAGCTGTTGATTGCAGCGAATGTAGATAAGGATACCCGGAAAAAGGATATCATCAGCAAGGAAGCAATGAAGGGTATAATAAAGCGGTCTCCGGACTATTTAGATATGCTGATAATGGGAATGTATAGACTTGTTGCCCCGCGTACGGGTAACTCAACATATAACTGGTAATGAAGATAACGAGTAAGACTACTATTGAAGATGTGATTCTGATGCTAAAAGGTATTGACTTTTGGGATCAGCTGGAGACTGTATTTGTTCCGGTGAAAATACCAGAACTGACATACGGTCAACGTATTGACTTATCCTCCATGAATACAAGGTATGACCTTCTGTTTATTCCTCAAAAAGTATTGTTAGGACTAGATGAGAAGGAGGTGATGAGTAAGCCTTTTATCTCTGTCTACAACTATGGTCTGTCTGTTTACCGGGAACTGGAACGTATGACAATCCGTGACGAAAAAACATTCAAATATAATCCGACGGCGGAAGAAGTAAAAGCAGGGTTCTATGGGATCGATCACGGTGTTTTTGGCGTTGTCGATCGGATTGCTCAACGTTTGTCTATTTCTCATGAAGCAGTATTTGATTTGCCGGAGAGACGGATATATGCAATGATGAAGATCGACTATGACAACGGAATGTATCAAAGGAGGTTGAACCAAATAATAAGTAAACAGAAATGACAGTACAGGATAAATTGAAACAGATTGCAGAATCACTAGGAGTACCGTTCGTTTTTGAGGATTGGACCCTGGCTAATGTGGAGATTGACAGGACACCACTTCCGGCCGTCGTGTATGTTCTTCCTGCTTCCGGGGAACTGGACTTTAAGAATGGAAATATCCGTGACAACCAGAACGGGATACTGGCATTCTTAGATAAAGTCGAGTTGAATGGTAACGGTCAGGACAATGACAGTGTTGTTGATCGGATGAAATCATTAGCCATGAGATTTATTGTGAAGTTGAACGAAACGGGATACTTTGAACCTTTGGGTGGAGTGATGAAGTACCAGGTTGCATATAATAAACTCAATGCAGTGACATCAGGCATTGTCTTTGAAGTGACATTGAAAGAGATAACCGGAATATGTGAACGTAATCTATGAAAGAAGTACAGAACATAATATTTGAAGAATTGGAGGATCTTCGGAAACGAATAATATCCAATATTGACAGTACCGGGCGTAAAGCGTCTGGCCGTACTTCTGGCTCCATGCATACAGATATTTCAGAGAATCGTGGGATATTGTTCGGACGTATGGCTTTTGGTACGTTGGAGACTGGACGTAAGTCGGGTAAGGTTCCGGCAGGATTTTATCAGATCATAAAGCAGTGGGTAATTGATAAAGGTATCTCTTTCGATAGCCAGTCTGAGCGCAATTCTTTTGCTTATTTGGTTTCCCGTAAAATAGCCAGGGAAGGAACACAGCTTTACCGTACGGGCGCCGAAGCCGATGTATATACAACGGAGGTTCCGGAAACAATTGAACGTATAAAGGATCGTGTCGGTTTCTTGATGAGATTGGAGTTTGAATCTATAAAATTGAACAAATAATATGGCAACAGTAAATGCACCAACGGATACGCAGTATGTTTTTGATCCAGTTCTTTTCATAATGGAAGGAGCTGGGGAGTATGATATCACTATTGAAGGTGTGAAGACAAAAGTGTCTGCAATAGCTAACACTGCTGTGTTTGATGCATCAGGACTTTTAAAGTCCTTGTTCACTATTGATACGTTGTCAAATGGGATAGTCCGAAAGAATGTTGCCTGGTCCGTGGTGCAAGCCGGTGTATCTCTCGCTTCTGGAATCTTTGAAGTTGTCTATGGTAGTAATAAGGTTGTGAGTTTCTCCGGAGACGGGGCACATATCACATTACGCTGGATTAGCCGTAGCGGTGAGTTAGATTCATACGAATTCTGTATTCATCAGGACAGCCGGAAATTAGAGAATATTCAAACGGCCGGTATCGGAGGATTGACTTATAAATTATCATTCAGCCAGGTTAATAAAATAACTCTGTTCACAGCTTTGGTGAACCGGGAAACATTTGAAGACTTTACGGCCATTCAGGAAAGTGCTATTGTACAGGCCTCTGTTCTTGATGGGTGGTTGAATGTAGAGGTTGAAGCAAAAGAGTATAAACGAACAAAAGCCGCATTGCAGGATTTTGATATAACAATAGTGTTACCGAATGAAAGATAAACTATTCATTGATAATGTAGAGGTTGATTTACCGGAAGGTGGATCGGGTGTCGTATTGAATCGTGCAGTGAGTAAGCCTGCTGATATGTCAACGATATTGTCGGGATATTCTTATACTATCCAGCTTCCTAAAACAGCACATAACATTCAGACGTTTGGTTTCTCAACGGAGGTGAATGTAGAAAGTGACTACCCACATGTAGAACACACAGCAAAAGTAATCAGGGATGGTATCACTCTGTTTGATGATGGTGTTGCAGTCGTTAAATCTGCCAGTAAAACAATTGAAGTTCTGATCAAATTCGGAGGAAATAAACGGTTGACAAGTCTCAATGATTACAAGCTAAAAGATATTTTTCCGGATAGTGGTTTGATTCCTTGGGACTATAGTGTGACCGAAACGGATTTTGTAAAATGGGTTCCAAAGTTAGACGGAATGCAAAGACAGCATCCCGAACATTTACGGCCAGCAGTTAAAGTGTCTACATTATTCGATATGATTGTTGGGCAGTCGTTTGTCATGAATAACGCCTATCGATCTGTGATCGAAAAAATGTGGTTGATGCTTCCTACAACAAATGGGAGTGAGGAAGTTGCAAGGGACTTAGCTTTTCGTATTACCGGTAGAATACCAGCAGTGAATATATCGCCAATGCGAACATGTGATATTTTACCGTATATGACAAATTGTATTGTTGATGGGTCTACAAGATTGTATGATTTGATGTACGTAATGTTACCAGCTAGCTTTGTGAAAATCCCATTATCAGGAAGATATCACATAAAAGGGACTATTAAACCAGGAACAGAAGGATGGTTCGATGGATGGAAATTCGGAATATATACATTAGGAACGGAATTTGAAGAGGGGGTAGTTCCTATGTATGATATCTTTGAAACTAAGATGGTTGTGTTGGAGAATCAAAAACTGGAAATAGACGAGTATAGGGATTTTCCCGCTGGTGATATATGTTTTGGATTATTTACTGCATTATTAAGCCGGAAATATTTTGATATTGATTTGACTATCTCTTTTGCTCCGGAGAATGAAAAGGATTATTCCCAGACAGCATTCTTATTGGATTATCCTATACGGGAGAACCTTCCGGATATATCGACGATGGACTTTATAAAGTCTGTCATGGGGGTGTTTGGCTTGATGATTGAACAGCAGGGAAGTGTTTTGTCATTTTATAATGTAGATGATGTAATCCTGAATAAATCCGGAGCGATTAATATTTCAAAAATGCTTATCGATAAAAAAGATGATAAGCTGGAATATTCCTATGGATTGACTAAAAAGAATATGCTGAAATATGCAGAAGATGATTTGGTTGATAAATCGTTCGGGGCATATACGTTTACAGCAGACACGTACGATAAGCAGGAGAATACGGTATATCAGTCTCCTTATGCTGCTACTGACAAAAACATTCCTCTATATACTTATAAGGTTGAAGAAGGGAAAGCAGAATATACTTTGAATAAAACGTCAAAGTGCCGGTTATTGTTGGAGAATGGGACCGTTGCGCTGGAAGTTTGGGGGAAATGGATAGATGTAGATATGAAAACTGTCACTTTCCGTTCATTTACTTTTGAACCTTTGAAATATGACAACCTGGTCCGTAGATATTGGACGGGGTATTTAGGTGTTTACGCAAATAAACCGAGAATTTCATATCGAAAGGCAAAACTTGATCCGACCTTTTTCCCGAACCTGTCTTTTTGTAAACCATTGTATGCAGATGGTAATTATTACATGTTGCTATCGGTAAATAACTATACAGAGGTTGGTAAAGCTGATTTAGAACTGGCTCTCATTGATGGGGTAGATGTAACGGGGGAAGGTGAAACCTCTTTGAGAAACGCCATATTGGTAAATCCGACAACACCGTTGAAATTTTCACCTACTACGGTCGCTCTTTATACGGCAATGTCTTTGGCTGTTGCAACATCTACTGATGGAAAGCTGATTCGTGAATTGGACGAAACCGGGACGGTGACAAATGATATGTATTTGCCATTGGATACAGGAGAGGGGGATGCTAAAAGAGTTGCTTTAAAAACTATCAAGGATAATATTCAGAGTGACAGTGAAGGAATATTCCTTCGTAAAGACAAGCCGGATTCAACTGAGTTTCCGATCGCCTTTAAAGGAGGCGCTACCTTTGGCAATTATGTAGGCGGCTTTCATGGCTCCGGTGCCAAGATAAATGAAAAAGGGGAAGGCGAAATGCGTAGCCTTCAACTATGGGAGTTCTTGGAAGTACCTGAACTACGGTTTAACCGTATCGACGTTGTTTCGGGTGAACTTTGGAATGCCATAGCTTTCGGTTTGATCGAGTCTGTCGATACAGAGAATAAGATCGTGAAATTGAAGCTGGAAGAGGGCGAACTTGCCGGATTACATGTGAATGATTTTTGTCGTGGCATATTTCATAACCTGACCGGAAATGAGACAACGGAAGGAACCGACAGTGCCGGATTTAAGACAATGGTTGGTTTCTCGACTGCTTATTTTACTCCGGTAGAGATCATAGATAATGCTCATTTCAGATATGAACTGAAACCCGGTACAACGATTCATCCCAGCATGGCTATGAAGTTTGCCGTGTACGGTCATCCTACTGATAAGAACCGGCAGAATTCCGCTTATTCAACAAGGATTTATCAGCGATATCTTCGTAATGTCAGCACGTGGGAGATTAATCCAGGGAAACATATTTCGTCGCAATGGGGTGATCTTTCCGACCTTATCATAAATGGAGAGTCCCTAGCCGAAGGATCAATCTATTTGAACAATGTTTATTTCGGAGGAAACGTTTGGAACGTTCCCGGCCTGGATAACAATTTGAAGGGACAGGATGCATATTCTGTAACCTTATCAACTTATAGTGCTGTATATAATACGAAAGATGGATTGACTGAACAGGTTGATATCGTTACCGGTGATAAAAATGTTGTGACGGGAATGAGTCAGGTTGTTGCACAAAACTTTCGTATATCAACCAAAATCCAGGTGTCGAAAGGTGCGACTCCATTACGGTACAGTACTATTCTTGGAGAAGGTAAATATCTGGTTACTTCAGTGGGTACAGGATGCACATATACGGTCACTGATGGTCTTTTAGTAGTTCATGGTGTAACGGAAGAAAAGGCAGAAATAAAACTGGAGATTAATTGTGAGGGACTTGCTGTCTATGAACAGGAATTTACTATTGTCCGTGTGATTGATGGTATGGACGGTACAGATGTGGAGTGGATATTTCAGCGTACTGTTACGGAGGACGCAAAACCGGCACGGCCGAAGGTTTCTGAAAATGTTGCGGATTTTGTTCCTGTCGGTTGGACGGATGATCCGGTAGGGCCAGACATAACGAATCAGTTTGAGTGGAGTTGTAAGCGTGAAAAAGCGAATGGTGTTTGGGGATCATTCTCCGAAGTATTCCTATGGTCCAGATGGGGTAAAGATGGTACTAGTACCGAATACATCTATGCCCTTTCAAAGAATTATGCGCCACCAGCGATAACTAATAGCCAGGAAGATGGTCATGTCCCTATGGAATGGTATTCTGCCCCTCTTAGCGTTACCGCAGAGTATAAAGTATTATGGGTGTCTCAAAGAGTAAAAAAAGATGGTCGGTGGAGTAATTTTTCTAATCCTAGTATATACGCAAAATGGGCGGAAGATGGAAAAGATGGAGATCCTGGTATAGATGGTTATTCCACATATGGAGTTTATAGAAGGTCAGAGACGCAACCGGACACTCCTGAGGAAGATAAATTGCCTCCTTCTGGTTGGGCACGGGATCCTCCTTCTGGAACCCTTCCGCTCTGGATGAGTAAGGCTGTATTTTTTAGCAGTGGTTTTAAAAAGGGGCCTTGGTCTGCTCCTGTAAGAATATCGGGAACAGACGGTCTAGATGGAGGAGCTGGTCCTTCATTGACATTCAGAAAAAAATATGATGCTTCGAAAATCTATACTGGGACGGAACAACATGTTGATGCTGTTTATACTGAAGATACTCCAGGGACTAAAGTCTTTTGGATGGCTAAAACGTCTGCCGGTTCATTTAGTAATAAATATCCGAGTGCCGGGTCTGCATATTGGGAAAGATTTCAAGGTCAATTTGAAAGTATAGCGACGGGACTGGCATTGATCGAAGAGGCAAATATTGCAGGTTGGTGGTTCTCTGACCTGACAATCCAGAGTCAAAATAGGAATGTGGTTATTGACGGCAATGCCGATACTCATCCCCGTATAGCGTTGGGGGCCTCGTATGAGAATAGGGATAATGCACCGGCAAGAATGTATGAAAATGGTGAAGTTTATTTTGAGAAGGGTACTTTTGGAGGTAAGGTCATAAGTTCACTTAATGGCAATAGGATTATTATTGATCCGGACGATCAGTCTCTAAAGATGATAAATTCATCAAATAAAGAAGTTTTTAATATTTCATTTCAGAATACAGTAGGACAACAATCGTTTCCAGAAATAAACATGTATATGCACACTGTCGATGGTGGTTTAGCGCGACATATAAAATTACACGCAGGAGGACTTTATATGCTGGGGAGTGACAGTTCTAATACAGTATCAATAACACCATCTTCTTTGACATTTCCAAATCTATCATCGATTGATCCCAAAATCAAAGGAGCTTTTTGGAGGGATGGAACAACCGTAAAGGTTTCGCAAGGATAACACTATTAAATTATAAGTAATATGGCAGGAACAAAAGATATAAAAGATTTCACAAAGTTTCCCAGTTTATCGGACAATGATTATCTGTTGGGAACAAAGACCGATTTAGGTGGTACGGATGCCGGTATAACTGTCGGGAACTTCAAAAAGCAGGTGGCCAATGATGCGGCCCCTTCAATTAATGAAAATGGATACTGGGTCGTTAATGGTGTTAGCACAGGAGAGAAAGCCCGGGGAGAAACTCCGGTGTTAAACAGCGGTACGACGACCACAGGGGAGGAAGGAACCGGAGCATCGTCCGAAGTCGTACCTGACGGGCAGACACCGGAGGGATCGCCTAAATACAAGCTAAACCTGACCCTTCCGCGTGGATCGGCCGGTAAGGCTGGTAAAACAGCAATCTTCGGAATAGGGAATGTCTCTGATGGCGAAAAGGCCTCTGCTACCTTGACTGCTGATGGAGAAGACGGATCCGGTAATCCCAAGTATAAATTGAATCTTGTGTTACCTGCAGGTAAAACCGGAGAAAACGGAAAAACTCCGAAGTTCGAAGCCGGGAGTGTCTCGACACTGGAACCGGGCCAGTTGGCCTCGGCTGAAATAAGCTTCAAAGAGTACGATATGGACGGTAGCCCAATATACGTAATTTCTTTGTCTATCCCGAAAGGAGATACAGGTAGTCCCGGTAAAACCCCGGTTCTTAAATCAGTCAATGCCAAATCCGGAGACACTCCTTCCGGCAGTTTCATCGCTGATGGTACAGATGAATCCGGTAACCCGAAGTATATCCTGAATCTTACATTACCTGCCGGAAAAGACGGACAACCGGCAATATTTGAACAGGGAACGACGACTACATTGGAACCGACAGAACCGGCCTCTGTAGAAGTTGTTGAGAATGGGACAACTCCTGAAGGAAATCCCAAGTATATCCTGAACTTTAGTATTCCCAGAGGCCAGGTAGGTAAACCTGGAATCGGATCGGGTAATGTGTCTGCCGATGGTACCGGGCTTGTAGCTGGTAAAAAGTATTTGTTTGTCCCGGAATCGGACGGAAGTACATCTGGTGCGTTTGTCGAGTATGTCGCCCCTGAAGCATATGATGATACCCCACTTAGAAAGGAAATAGCCGATAATCTGGCTGCAGCCAAGACTTACACCAATGAACAGATAGCTGGTATCGTTCAATTTGATATAAAAGCGGTCCCGGAACTGCCGGATACCGGAGTAAAAGGAACGATCTATTTAGTTCCTAAAACCGGATCGGGAAATGATGTCCATAATGAGTATATCTGGGATGAAACTTCAAGTAAATTTGAATTGATAGGTTCTACTTCTGTCGATTTATCAGATTACTATACTAAGAATGAAGCCAACGAACGTTATGTTTTGAAGGAAGCAGGGAAACGTTTAATGACGAATGCGGAAGGAGCAAAGCTGGAAGGTATAGAATCCGGTGCAAACAAATTCCAGTACCCTGTCAATCCCGGAGAAGGTCAGGTTCTCACGTGGTCTGCCGGAGCAGCCAAATGGGATAATCCGGCAAGCGGTTACGAATATATTGAACTAGGGGACATTTTACAGATAAGCCGTGTAAAGACTTCTACCGAACTGGACTGGAACGACTTTATTAAGGGTAAAACGATGGATGATTTAGAACAGGCTTATATCAACAATACCCCTATATATTCTAAAATACAAAGTCGTTATTTCGGGGAAAAGATGGGATATTCACAATGTACTTCCATAATGAAAATAGTTGACGGTACTGTTGTGCATTATTACTTATCTTTTGTCGTGGCTTATAACGCGACTAACTCTGATAATATTTACAACTACCTTATTGATTTAAGAGGCGTTACAGGGGAAGGTTGGCGCGATGCAACGTCGCGGGCAAGTTGCTTGTTCACTAAAACGGCTGTCCCTGTTGGCACATCTATCCCGTTTACTGGCGGATTTGTAATCATGGATTTGTCTACAGGAGGAAGCAGGGATTTGATTATAAACCCGCCCGGCTTCTATCCGCTTCAAAATTCGACTACAACGATCATGTTGCGTAACACGTCTAGCCTGACAACCAAGTTGACATTCACTATAAAATTAAGTTCAGATGCAAGTTCGGAAGGTTCGAAATTACTCATTCCATCTGAACTACCTGAACTGGCAGGAGGTGAAGCATGTGAACTTAGCATATTATGGGCAGACTGGAAATATATAGTTCGTGCGTCTGAACCTTTTAATTATAAAGAATACGTTGAATAGTATGGGAAACAGAAGAAGGTCATTATTATTTGCTTCCCCCTTAATAGAGGTCGCCCAGTTGGTGGTAATCAAATCATCAGGAACTTACATAGTACCTGCCAATACGGTAAAACTCGATGTCTTTCTGGTTGGTGCTGGTGGTGGAGGTGGTCTGCCAGTAGCATCCACATCTTATGGTTCCTATACAGCTGGATATGCTGGGGAAGGTGGTGCAGTTGTATATCAGGAAAACATGCCATTCATTAAAGGAGAAGAAATAAATGTTGTGATCGGACAAGGTGGGAGTGCAGCAACAACAGCCAATAATGCGGGAAACAAAGGAGGTGATACATCTTTTGGAACGCTCATTGCATTGGGTGGTAATGGTGGAATTGCCGGAACAAATTCATTGCCATCAATCGGGAGTGATGGAACAGCTTGTCCATTTGGAGATATAGAATCGGAATCTATCATATCTACTGATTTATTTGGAGCAAATGGAGGAGATGGGAGTACTACTACTACGGCTAATGTAGGAGGGAATACTGGCGCAGGAAAAGGAGCCAATCGCTCTACTGCTGCTGATAATGCTTCTTTTTACGGTTCTGCCGGAGGGGGTGGAACTATATACAGGACATTTAGTAACGCAATAAGAAAAGGAGGAAATGGTTATCAGGGAGTTGTTATATTGAAAGTTACCCGTATGATAAAAGAAAGTGAAATACCCCTTGTTGAAAAATTTGAGATAATCACTGATATATCTCGGACCTCTTGGACTGTGCCTGACAATACAAAAAAAATAGACATCTTTATAGTAGGTGGCGGAGGTGGTGGTGACGGTTCAAACTCTGTAAACACTAATGGAGACTGGGTTAGTGGTGGCGGAGGTGGAGAAGTATTATATGTAGAAGATATTTCTTTCACAAAAAATCAAATATTTGAATTATCAGTTGGGGATTGGACTGCTTTATCGTATGGTGGTGAAAAAGGAAACCCAACAACATTTGGAGAATATACTGTAGCAGGAGGAGAAGCGGGAAAGGAAAGCAATGGTGGACATCCTTACACCAAAGATGGTACACTTTGTCCTTTTGGAGACTTATCTCATATAGACCCGGAATTGACTGCAACAACAAAATATGCGGCAACCGGTGGTTATGTAAGATATTCTAATGGTGAATTGCAGGGATATTCAGGTAATAAAACCGGCGGAGGTGGTGGCAGTATTAAGGGCAATGCCGGAAATGGTACATTCTATGGATCCGGTGGCGGTGGCATGGGAGTCTCTAGCGGCCAGTTTTCTCGTCCCGGAAGAGGGGGGCAGGGTATAATAATAATCCGATATTATGTAAAATCCTTTGAATAAAGTCTAATTATAGGATCTAATTAGTAGGAGTATCAAATATAAAAAATTAGAGGTATGGCGGATAATAAAGAACAAGTAATATTAGAAGTAGTTATTAAAAATGATGCAGCATCGAAACATATACAAGAAAACAAAAAACGTATTGTAGAGTTACGTGAAGAACAAGCATTGTTGAACAAAACAACAAAAGATGGTAAGGATGAATATGAAGCTTATGCTATTGAAATAAAAAGACTCCGGACTGAGAATGTTGTTTGGACAAAAGAAATACGTAATAATAATAAAGCAATAAAAGACCAGGAAGGCAGTTTGCAATCTATGCGTGCTGAACTTTCCCGGCTGAATAAGGTATATGTAAATCTTAGTCAAATCGAAAGAGAATCAGCGAAAGGACGTGATTTGCAGAAGAAAATAAAGTCTCTCAACGAGGAAATTAAAACGTCTGAACAAAAGTTGGGTGATTATCGTCGTTCAGTAGGAGGATACGAAGAAGCTATAAAATCGGCTGTTAATCAAACTGGGATATTCTCTAAGATTCAGGGTACTCTTCGCGAAGTAATGTCTCCATTCCTTGCTTTGAACAAAAAAGTTCAGTTAGAAATCAAAACTCTTACCGCTGATTACAAATTGAACTCTGCTGCTACAACTCAAATGTCCGGAGCCCAAAAAGCGGCTGCCATATCTTCAAATCTGCTTTCTACGGGACTGAAAATTTTGAAGATTGCCCTTATCAGTACCGGTATCGGTGCGATCGTTGTCGCGCTGGGTTCTCTTGTCGCTTATTTGACAAAAACACAGAAGGGAACTGAGTTACTGAGTAATGTCATGGCCGGATTGGGAGCAGCTATTAATGTTATAATTGATCGGGTTGCTAAATTTGGAGGTACATTGGTTAAAGTATTCTCTGGTGACTTTAAAGGGGCAGCTCAAGATGTGAAAGCGACCTTTGCCGGGATTGGTGATGAATTACAGCGTGAAATAAAACTAGCTTATGAGTTGAACGATATCAGTCAGCAGCTGGAAAAGCAGGAAGTAATGTTGAATATGCAGCGTGCAGCTGGGCGGAAAGAGATTGAACGGCTAAAAATGATTTCCGATGATACAACAAAATCGACCAAAGAACGTATTGCAGCAGCAAAACAGGCTAGCGAAATAGAACAAGCCGATATGAAGCAACAGATCGAACTCGGGGAAAAGAAGTTGGCTAATTTGTTAGGTCAGAAAGAAGTCACTCAGGAAGTTCGGGATATGTTAGATGCTGTTTCTAGTGGGTCTATGAAAGCCGATGATGCTATATCTAAACTTGGTCTTTCCGAGAGTACAATATCTGATTTGAGAGAGTTTTCAGATTTGTTTCAAAATGTAGTAGACAAACAACGTGATAGTTATACGAAACAGATTGAACTTCAGAATAAGACAAATTCCATAACAAAAGAGAGTTCAAAAAAGGCCCTGGAGATAAAAAAGCAACAGCAGGCTAAAGAATTAGAGTTGAGCCGTCAGGCTGAAGATGCAGCTTTATCTTTAGTTAAAGAAGGGATAGAAAAACAGAGACAAACGGTAAATGTTCAGTATGATCGACAGATCGAAGATTTGAAACGTAAGCTCAGTACAGAGAAGAATTTAACTGATGCAGCAAAGAAAGCGTTGAATGATTCTATAATTCTGGCCGAACAGAAGCGTGATGCAGATTTGAAGAAACTATCTGATGAGTCTATTCAAGCTCAGATAAAAAAAGAAACTGAACGTATCCAGTTACAACTTGACTCTGTCAAAGAAGGAACATCACAGGAACATAATCTCCGACTTTCCCTGATCGAACAGAATCGCCAAGCTGAACTTGCCGCTAATTTACAACTGGCTGAAGAACTCCGGCAATCGGAAGCTGATATAAATGCCGCATACAACAAACAGGTTGCAGATGAAAACGAAGCATTCCGGAAAGAGCAGTTCGATAAGCAATCTGAATATATTCGCTTGGAATGGGAAAATAAGATTTTGCAGCTCCGAGAGGGAACATTGCAAGAATATGATTTAAAAGTGCAGCAGGCCCAAGCTGACTATGATTTATTAGTAAATATGGATGCTGCTACCAAAGCTGCATTGTATGAATCGGATATCGAATATACGAATGCTGTACTACAAAGTCAGAAGAGGATAACAGAAGCAAAGCAGGCTCAGGTTAATGCGGAAAATGAATTTGTACTTATGCAGATAGAAGCTGCAACAACTGTTACTGATGCTTTTTCCTCAATGATTGATACTTTTGCTGAAGATAATGAAAATTTGGCCGCTTTTGCTAAAACAGTAGCATTATTCAATATAGGTTTGAGTACGGCAGAAGCATTGGCAAAGGGGGTAGCCTCTGCTCAAGCAGTTGGCTTCCCTGCTAATATTCCTGCAATTGCTACAACTATTGCAGCAATTATGGCAAATATCGTAAAAGCAAAACAATTGGTAAGCAAAGAGAAGAACCCGAAATATGCCGATGGTGGTGAAATCACAGGTCCTTCGCATGCTTCAGGTGGGGTTCTGATCGAAGCTGAAGGAGGGGAAGGTATTATAAATAAACACTCAATGTCTAACCCCTTACTGCGTTCTATTGCCAGTGCAGTTAATGTCGCCGGCGGTGGTGTTCCATTCTCCAATGTTCCAATATTCCCGTCGAGTTCCAGTGGTGGGTTCGATACTGCCGAACTGAAAGCTGTTTTCGTTGAAGCATTAAAAGAAATGCCGGTTCCCGTGGTTAGTGTTGTTGAGTTTACAGAGGTACAAGATAGAGTGAAAATGATCCAAAATAATTCTACTATATGAAAGTTCATGAAATATTAGCCTTTAATAAGGAGTTATTAGAAAAACTCTATTCTGCTGGTTTGAATACATCTGATTTTTTACATGTCGATCTGTATAATGAGTATGCCCGGCTAAAAAGGGATGGATTGAAAAAGGCTTATATTGTTTCTTTCCTCTCCGATCAGTATAGTATGAGTGAACGAAAAGTGTATCAGGTCATTTCTAAGATGGAACGCTCTGTTTGAACTCTGTATTTTTTATTTCATAGGCTGTATCGTTTTATCGGTACGGCCTTTTTTATTACTGCAAAATATGTGCAGTGCTTTTTCATTTTATCTTTTCTTTTAATATACAATATGATATAAATTTGCACAAAAAGATATTTTAAATATGGCGGTATTAAAGATTCACAGCGATATAGTAGATGAAGAAACAAGAGTTGTCCGGTTAATGTGGACCGGGATAGATGGAACGTCTTTTTCAACTGTTGATGCTTTTATTGACTCAATTCCAAAAGATGATAATGAAATAGAGATTCGTCTTAATTGTGAAGGCGGCAATATTTCTGAGGGATGGAGTATTTATGATAAGCTTCGTGCCACAGGGAAGGATATTTCTGCGGTTATCGAAGGAAAATGTGCATCGATGGCCTCCATCTTATTGCTTGCTGCATCAAAAGAAAGACGATCAGGATATACTAATTCAAAGTTATGTATTCATAAACCCCTTGTTCTTGCAAATAAAGGCTGTACGATGAGGTCGAATGATCTTCGTCAAATGGCGGATGATTTGGATCGTGAAAATGAAAAGTTTTTGGATTTGTATGTAGAAAGGACAGGAGCGGACAGGGAACAACTTCAATCTTTGATGGAAGAAGATAGATATGTAGATATGGATCAGGCAAAAGAATTGGGCTTTGTTTCAACTATCCTCCTTCCTCTATCTGCTTCAAAAAAAGATCACTCAAATATAAATAATATGGCAAAAACAGGAGAAAATGTAGAAGTTAGTCAGAGTCTATTTGCTAAAATGCTTGCAAAGTTAGGCTATGCAAAAATTGAAGATGCGGAAGCAGCATTTAAAAAGGTCGCTCTTGATCTGTCAACTGCCGACGGAAGTACTTTAACAGTAGAACGTGAAGAAGGGGAACCACAGGTCGGTGATACAGCATCCCCGGACGGAGAACATCTTATGCCGGATGGAAGTACAATCGTCGTAGAAGGTGGAGTAATAACAGAAATCCGTGATCCGGAAGAGGAAAATAATAATGACAAACTGGATGCTGCCAATGCGCGAATAGCGGAATTGGAAGCTGAACTAACGTCTTTGCGTGCTCAGGCTAAAAGCCAGGACGAACTTGTGATCTTGAATAAGGTCAAAACAATGGGAGGTTTGGAAGGCTTGAAGAAAATTGCAAGTAGCTATGTTCCTGATGCGCGAGGTTTCCAAGGCAATCAAGGTAGACAGGGCGGAAACGGTGATCCGGTTTCTCTGATTGATAAAAAGCTGGCTGAAAAACGTGATGCCCGTAAAAAGAAGTTTAACAAATAAAAAATGTTTGTATGCCTAAGTTAGATTTTACGAAATTAACCCCGACAAATCATGCAATTGAGAGTTTGCGTGATTTGTTAAACATGACTGTGTTTCAGGATGAAAACCTGGAGCAGTTTATTACGTCAATGGGTAAAATAGTCCACGGTAAACGCCTTGGCTTCATTGGAGAAATGGAAGATGTCGGTAATGAGGGGGCCGGTTGTAATCCTACCTACAAATCAGTAGGTATTCCGGCTGCTGAAAAGCAGTGGGAACTCGGGGACTGGGAAATTCCTTTGAATCTTTGTTATGAGGATTTGGAAGGAACGATTGCTGATTACTGTTTGAAAACTGGTACTGAAATTGGTGATCTTACATCTACGGAATACATGGATTACATTGTGTTACCCAAATTGGAAGAAGCCATGCGGAAAATGATGTGGCGTATCGCCTGGTATGGTGATAAAGACGCGAAAAATAATGCTGATGGAGGTGTGTTGACATCTGGTGTCGATCCAACTTTGTTTACGATGGCTGACGGTTTTTGGAAGCGTATTTTTGCTATTGCGGCCGGTAACTCTAATCAATATACAGAAATCTCAGCGAATGACACTGCATCTTATGCAACCCAGAAATCAGGATTATTGACAAAAGGTGTTGCAACATCTTTGTTTGAAAAAATCCGAATGGATGCAGATGGACGCATTGAGGCAATGAACGGATCGGCTATTTTCTGTACGAAATCTTTGGCTGATGCTTTAGCCTGGGATGCAAAACAAACCTATAATACGATTATGCCGTGGCAGGTTCTGTTTGATGGTCTAAAAGTCTCTGAGTGGGATGGTGTGAAAGTTTATTCTATCTCTTTGTTTGACCGATTCACAAAAAAATATCAGGATAATGATACAAAGTTGAATTTACCGCATCGTGCTGTATATACTTCGCCCAGTCAGTTACTCATGGGTTATCCGGGTAGTTCTGCTATTTCAGAACTTGATGTGTGGTTCGAACGTAAAGAACGTATGAACTATATCTATTCAACAGGTAAGATCGGTACTCTTACCAAAGAGGATGAACTTATTCATGCTGCTTATTAATAATTCGGGGTATGGTATTCTGTACCCCATCAAATACTCATAGATATGGCAGATTGCGAAAGTTTAATTAAAAAAGATATTGATACTAACTGTGATACACCAGTTACTCGTGGTTTGGAAGCTAATGCAGTAATCATAAATCGTTCAGATATTGATTTTGCAAAAAGCGTGTTTGCTACAGGAAAAAGCAATGTTCTTGAGGCTCTTGTTTTGAAGACAGGAAAGAAAGGATATAAATGTTTCGTACCGGGTAAAACACCCTTTACCGGGACTAAGACAAGTCTGAATGTTGGAACTTATGTTAATACATTCAATAATGAGTTTGCAATTGTGATCCTGGACAATGGGCCCGAGACTTGCGAAAGCATTATTGATGGTTTGGCAAATGGGACGTTTGTAGTCGTTTATGAAAACAAACATAAGGGTACAACGAAAGATGCTGCATTCCAGGTTTCCGGTTTTTATCAGGGTATGACTGCAACGACATTGGAGAATGACAAATACAGTGAGGAAACCGAAGGCGGTTGGAAAGCTGTGTTGACAGAAGAACGTGCTCCGAAATCCGGTTTGTTCCTGCATAAAACGGATTATGAAACGACAAAGGCTTTGTTTGATAGCTTAACTGCAGCAGCTTAATACTGTATAGGTATGAGAGTGGATGAACTATTGACAAATGAAGTGATCGAGCGTTTTCGTCTTCGGAAAGAAACACCGCAAGAACGGGATACGCTCGTTTCTTTGGCTTCTAAAGCTCTATGTCGCAAAATATTCTACACTTGTAGGAACTGTTATTTTGATGCGTTGATGGAACTCGTCAACCTTTATAAAACTAATCGAATATTATTTGAGGAACGTATGAAAGAAAAAAGATATCAGATTGCCAGAGGTGTGTGTATGCCTCTTGGTTTTGGTTCCAGTCGTATGATCGTCTACCAGAATTGTACGGATGAGTTAGCGATCGAATTTTTGTCTTTGGATGAAAAAAACAGTAAGTATTTTGAACGTCTGCCTGATGGATGGAAGGATGATGTTGCAGGATATTTGGATAAGTTGTCAGGGAAAGAACATATTCCTGTTGAATTATCTCCTGCCGAATTGGATGCTATCGCCGATATGAAAAGAATGCTTATTGAAGGTATGACAAAAAGAGCTGTAAAGGAGCATTTTGTGACCTTTGATAAGGTTGGAGATGTAAAGGTTACGAAAAAGTATATTGATTCTTTACTGAAAGAGGCATCTGAACAATTGAAGGTAGAAAGTGAGAAGAAAACGGATGATCCGGGTAAAGATGGTGCATTGGAGAACGGAGAAAATCCGGATCAGACGGAAGTTGATTAATTGATACAATAGACTTGTGAAATATGACAATTGATGAAGTAAAAATACCGAAAATACGTATTCCTGTAGCAGATGTAATCAACCTGGATATACAAAGTTATGGAAAGGGGAATAACTATCCTCAGATGATATTGCAGTTATTGGGTGCTTCCAGTAATGCAAAAAGTTGTGTTGGCCGGTATGCAAAATTTATTAGAGGTGCAGGTTTCAAAGATTCCTTATTTTACAAGTCTATTGTCAATATGAAAGGCCAGACATGCGATACTTTGCTAAGACTCTGTTCTGATGATTTGGCAAAATTTGGTGGATTTGCTTTGCACATAAATTACAATCTTCTATGTGAGATCACTAGCGTCGAGCATATTCCTTTTGAAGACTGCCGTCTGGGTATTGATGATGATACCGGATATATAGCCAAAATTGGCATACACCCAGATTGGACCTGTTCGAAGGGAAAGAAAAAGATCAAGAAGCCCAGTAAAAGTACTATTGCCTATACAGATGTGTTTAATCCTAATCCCGACGTTGTACTATCTCAGATTGTGGCAGCAGGAGGTATTGAAGCCTATAAAGGTCAGACGTTATATGTGTCAAAAGATGGGTTCATGGTCTATCCATCTACCATTTACGACAGTGCCATTACTGATATAAGCACCGATGAAGGTTTGGCAAATGTTCGTTATCGTAATGTCCGAAGTAATTTTTTGCCGATGGGTATGTTCGTTTATCCCAAAGGACAGAAAGTCATGGTAGAAGATAAAGATGGAAATTGGGTTGAAGGGACAGAATATCAGAATGGTTTTGATGCAGCGAAATTTAAAGATTTTCAAGGTGATTCCGAAGCATGTAAAATTTTAGGTGTAGGGCGTGAAGATGGAGACGATGTTCCTCAATTTGTCGAGTTCCCAACCAAGAACTTCGATAAAGACTTTACTGTAACAAAGGATGCTGTAGCGGAGGAAATACATGCTGCGTTCAATCAGGAGGTATTTTACCGCATTCGTTCCGGTGCACTGGGGTTTTCAAACGACATTATTAATGATGCCTTTAACTTTTATAATGCTATGACGATCGACGAGCGTGTCCTGATGGAACAAAGTTTCCGATCAGTGTTCTCACATTTTGCATATCCGGTTAATCAAACAAACGACTATTCATTAATTCCTTTAAGTTATGAAGTCCAATCTGTTTAATAAGCAATTAACGGACGTAGATAGTGTAAAAACTACCGTTCGCCCCATGTCGACGCATGTAGATGTTGAAAAAATACTTGTGTACATTGATGAATCCCAGCAGCAGGATATCAAAAATGCTTTAGGCGATAACCTTTTTATTGATTTACTCCGGTATGTCAACCGTGAAGAAGGCTCACCGGTCAATGAAGCCTATGATAATTTGCTTCATGGTGGTATCTATAAAAAAGAGGATGACGAATTTATATTTTCAGGTCTTGAAAAAGCACTGAAATATTTCGTTTATGCTCGTTTGGTGAAACATGGAGACAGGAATCTGTCACGGGTGGGATTGATGCAGAATCAGTCTGAATATAGTTCACATGCGGAGTTAAAAGAGAAACAAGAAGAATATAAAGATGCTTTTTCTATTGCTGAAGAATTGATGAATGACTGTCTCCGGTATATCAAGCATAATTCAGATAAGTTCCCTAAGTGGGGAAAAGGTAGCATTACTCCGGTTCGTGGGCCCGTAATTTCTAAAATTGGAGATTAAATAGCATGAATATAGAATTGGGAGATATACTGACCATCGTCGGAACTATGGGCGGTATAGAGGGAGTGAAATGGGCTGTTCGGGCATGGGTGAATCGGCATACTGATGCTCGAAAGGAGGATGCAGCAGCTGATGCGTTAGAGATCGATAACGAGAAGAACCAGGTAACTTGGTTGGAAGATCGTGTAACCCAACGTGATTTAAAGATAGATGCCCTTTATATAGAGTTACGTAAAGAACAGGCTGATAAATTGAATTGGATACATAAATACCATGAACTGGAATTGCTACACAAAGAAGCGGAATGGAGCAGGTGTGATCGTCCGGATAGTGAGTGTAGCCGGAGGATTCCTCCACGTAGAAAATTGGATTTAAAAATAGAAGGAAATAATAATGAGACAGATAAATAAAATCATAATACATTGTACAGCATCGCGTGAGAGACAATCCTTAACCGTTGCAGATATTGATAAGATGCACCGGGCACGCGGGTGGAACGGTATCGGCTATCATTACGTAGTTTATGCCGATGGATCAGTTCATAAAGGGCGACCTGTAGAAAAAGCCGGGGCGCACGTTTCAGGGCACAATGCGGACAGTATAGGTATTTGTTATGTCGGTGGACTAGATGGTTCCGGGAATCCCAAAGATACCCGTACAGAAACGCAAAAGGCGGCCATCCGTGAATTGGTAAATGAATTGTGCCGGAAGTATCCAAACGTTGTAGAAGTAAAAGGTCACCGGGATTATTCGCCTGATCTGAATGGTGACGGTGTGATTGAACCTTTTGAATGGTTAAAGGTTTGTCCCTGCTTTGACGTACAGAGTGAATTTACTTCGTTCCTTCCCAATGTGAATGTGAAACCATGAAAGGCCTTGTATTACTCTGGTGTATGTTTCTTTTGCTTGGATGCGGAACAAAAAAGCAAAACTACAGATCGGAAACGGTTAGTACGGCTGTCAGTAGTCAAAAGGACAGTTCCCATGTCACGGAATCTGTTCAGCGGACAATTACGGAGTTACTGGAGTATAAAGGAACCGGTATCATAACTATAACAGAGTTATCCAAGCCGGACAGTATCGGGAATCAATATATTGTAAAGACTGCCCAGATGGATATCCTTTCCGAACAAAAACGATCGGTGACAACAGAAGAGAATTGTGATAGGCAGGAAACAGATACATCTGTCAAAGTGAAGGATGAAGGTATAAAAGATGTCGTTACAGATGATGTGCTGATTGATCGGGGGGCTGTTTTACCTAATTGGGTATTTGGGCTGATTGTTATTCTGTTCGGTTGCATGGGCTTGTGGATAGCTAAGAATTTTAAATAGTATTTTTTCTCATAGTAATAGTTTAGTTAGTAATTGTAGGCCGCTTTGCCTGAGATAGGTAGAGCGGTTTTAAATAAGTAAGGTTTTGAAAAAAATAGTGATATGAATAATTCCTTTGAACCACAAAAATTATGCTTTAGGATAAAAAAACATATATTTCATACTAATTTAGATAACTAAAACGTTATATATTTGCAGAGAGAAAAAAATGTTATGTTAGATACAATACGAAATATCATATCTTTTATAGCGACATTTCTGATAATCAGTAGTGTCTCTATATTATTTTTGAAGTATATTGTATCTTTGTTTGTTCATAAATATGATTATAAATATACAGGGTATAAAATTATTTTGATTGGAGTAATTATAGCTTTAGCGTTAATGCCATTTTATTATTTCCCTTGTTAGTATTTTTCTCTAGAATTGTTTAATTCTTCGAGTAACTTGACTGCATATTCCATATTCTGTGGTGTACTCATATCTAATGAATCAAGTGAACTTTTAATGCTTTCCTTTAAATTTCTATCCACTTCTCTATCAAGATATTCATTGTACATGCCAATTAATCCATCAGTGGATAGGTCAAAATTGAAATTACCGGCGTTAATTTTCAATCCACCTCCATTGATTGATAAAATAGAAAGCCCAACTAGACCTAAAATTAAGAGATGTTTAGAACTTAAACGAACATTACCTGGAGATTCCAATTGTATCTTCATAACAAGATTTGCAGTTGTTTCAGGTATTCCATATTCAACACAAAAATTATCGACAATCTCAAAAATTTTGTATATGGCGAAAAAATTGCCAGCATTGATATCACCTTCTGTATTAATGCGGAGTACTAAATGAGTTTCATCATCTTTTACATAAAAATCATTTAATAAGCTGTCAATGTATTGAGCATAATCATCTACTCCCGAAATAATATGTCGTGAATTGAACATTAATTGTAATGAAGGATTTAATTTAAACTTGACAGTTGATTTTTTCCAATTGACTGTACGTCTTTTAGCAAAGGGACATAGGTCTGCTGAATGTAAATACTTATCTTCTGCCTCATATACATCACTTGTAATAATACCAAAACTAACGTAGTGAGAACTTCTACCAGGAACAACAACGAAATCTCCTACTTTCATGTCACGATAAAATTTGAGTATTTGCGATGCTGGATAACCTGCATTAGTTATATTTTCATTTCGGTCTTTCAGTTTCGTGGCAAGAACGTCTTTAGATAAATTATCACTTTCAGGAAGAGCCTTTAAATCTTCTGTGGTTATTTCATTATATCCTATAGCAATGAAACCATCCTCTACAAATTCTTTATAGAAATCTCCACCCATTGTTCTCATCATCCAATATTTGACTTCTGAATTGATCGATGGATCTAATATAATGTCTATTTGTTCCTCCATAGTAATAATAAAACTTATGTTTTGGAACCGGCATGTTCTTACTCCATAAGCTGAAAATATCTTTTAGCATAATTTGAATAGATGCCGCTATTCAAAACGGTTTACTTAACAATTGCAAAAGAACAAATAAAGATTTAATTTGACAAATATCAAAGTGTGTAATAAGTACTTTTCAATTCAATATTATTGGTGCTTTATTATAGTAAATATTTTTTTTGTTAAATGTGTGAAATAATTCGTTGAATATTTGCGCAATAATCAAATGCTGATTATATTTGTGGTGTCTTGAAGAGACAGAGATGATTGATTTGATGGAAGGTTTCAAAGGCCGAGAGGAAATGCTTGATTATTTAAGATTCCTCTTCCGAAATGAAAAGGAACTCATTGAAGATGGGTGGTTTTCAGAATCGGAATTCTTTGAAGAAGTTTATTCAACAGTAGTTGTACTGGCGGAGGAACTAAACAAAGAATGAAAGTTTTAGGTGACCTCTTCGGGGGTTACCTTTAACATCCGTCAATATTCACATCTCTGTGCTCTTTGAGTTTTGTTGAACATTTATAATAAAGCTATGACCGAAGATTTGAGAAATAGAATAGATGGAATGATAAAAAGCATGCATCTATTACGTACGGAATCAGGTACGGTTGAATTTGACAAACTGTTTAACGAAGTAAGGGAGTTGGCTACAACTTCGGAAGAACGTAGGGAGGCTGGGCTATATCTTCGGGAACAGATGCGTATGCGTCGGAAGAGACCCGATGTTGATATAAAAAAAATAGTCAGGGAAGCGCAAGATGTCGTTTCTTTATCGTATATTGCAAAACAATATTTTAATAAGGATAGAAGTTGGCTTTACCAGCGTATTAATGGAACGTTAGTAAATGGTAAGCCGGCTGCTTTTACAGAACAGGAACTGACGATTTTAGCCAATTCTTTAAAGAATATAGGTCTAAAACTTTCGGAAATATCAAAATCAATCAATCAAAGTCTTTAAGACGGAAGGGCTTCCACGGGTTGGAGGCCTTTTTTCTAAGGTATTTAGTCAGGTTCAAATACGCTTTTGATTACACATTTGTATTTAGTCTGCCGGGCTTTTCATTCGGGGACAGAATAGGGGAGATTTTGGTTTCAGTTTGGTGTTGAATCGTTCTGGTGATATAGTTGGCGAGTTTTGATTGAATGTTGATTTTTCGGAGATATTCATATAGAGAGAAATAGAGTTGAAGAAGTCGTATGTTCTGGTAGAACAACAAAAAAGGTTTGAAATTCAATTTCAAACCTTTTTTTATTTCTCCTTTATTCATTCTCTTTTCCCCATCTGAAGCCGATGCGATCCAGTAGTTGGATGCGTTCGCTGCTGAGTTTACCTCTTCTTTTCAGATAGCCCATTCGCATCCACCAGGAGTAAAGGGATTCTTCTTTTTCGTTCTCGGTCCCAGTCCTTGAGCGAGGGTATCGTTTTTCGTTTGTTATGAATTCGCTGAACTCATGGTACCTTTCGAGCCATATCTTTTCGAGCCGTTCCGGCGAACGCCCGTTACTTGACTGGCTGTCGGACCAGTCAAAACCCAGGTCGGTCAGCTTTTTGATCTGCCTGGGGGTTAGCGTGATGGTTGTATCGCTGCCGTTTTTGTAAGCTCTCATTTTGCTGCACCATTTAGCCAGTCGCGATTCCTCCTGGTCTCTGGTGTGGGCAGGCCAACGGCCGGTGTTGTTGTAGTAATCCCTGACCAGATTGAACGATTCCTTCCAGCTTCTCCTTTTGTTGTACGTATACCAGTTGAATCCTATGTCATCCAGCAATTTGATGCGTTCTTTATTCTGTTTGGTCTTAGGTGTGTTTTTTCGGGTGATTTTTTGGGTTGCACACCAATTGGACAATTTGATCTCTAACGGGTCTGAAGCACTGCTGGAAGGCCAGCGCTGTTCTTTTTCCAAAAAGATTTTCAGGTTATTATAATTATTCTGCCACTGTTCCGTCTTTTTCCGGATCTTGTCTGCGTCGATTCTGTCGATTAATCTAATCTGTTTTCCTATAAGTTTTTCCGGAGAATGATTTTTAAGGAATCTGCATCTGCTAATCCATTGGCCCAAACTTCGTTCTTTTGCCTCTTTCGCCGTAGGCACAGGCCATTTGTTATGTTTATCGTAAAAGACAATAATAGCACGCAAGATGCCGTTTCTTTTTTTCTTTCTTTTATTCATATACTTACTACTCTGGATCTTCTTTGTCTGTTATGTATGCTCAAAGATATTCAAATATTTGATTTTTAGTCATATCATTTTGACAGAATGTTATTTTATCCCTGTTTTCTATGCTTTTTTACAGGAATATTCACTTCTGTTTTCAAAATACCAGAATCTCGTGAAGATAAATGAATACAAAGCGCTTGTATTTTATCCGTTATGATGTTGTTTTGATTCGCATTATATTTTGTCAACCAGCATCAAAAAGGCTTTCTTTTAGTTCTTATTTTTAGTCTGATTTCTACTTTTCATCCTTTTAGGGAGATTGTTAAAAAAATCATCCGTATGATTTCATAAATCCATCCGCACAGTATGCACAAAACTTCTGCCCGTTGTGCCCTTTGTGAATTGGTAAAATGCCTTCTCCAGCCGCTCCGTATTGCTTACAACAAACCGATTGTAGTCACCAGCGGTTATCGTAGTCCGGAAGTAAATCGCTTGGCGGGTGGTGTCCGTTCCAGCCAGCATGTGAAAGGGGAGGCGGCAGATTGTTATGTCCCTGATATTTATTTCCTGTTGGATACTCTTAAAAAGAGCGGCCTGCCCTTCGACCAGGCTATTCTCTACCGAAAGAAGCATTTCCTGCATTTATCATACTGGGTGAATGGAAAGCAGAGACGTCAGGTATTATATAGATGAATAAAAATCCCCCAATCGCAAAAAAATATTTGTGAGTTTTGCAATTGGGGGATATTCACTATATCAGAAATGATTAATTCTGTTCTTTCAGGATCACATCGTGTGCACCACCTTCTACGATACTTGTTGAAGATACCAGTGTGATCTTGGCATTTTTCTGTAAATCAGGAATTGTGATGGCTCCGCAGCTACACATAGTAGCTTTGATTTTACCTAATGTCAGATTGAGGTTGTCTTTCATTTTTCCGGCATAAGGCACGTAGCTGTCTACTCCTTCTTCAAACTTCAGTGAAGCTGTGCCTCCCATATCGTAACGTTGCCAGTTCTGGGCGCGGTTTGAACCTTCACCCCAGTATTCTTTTACGAAATTATTGCCGATGCGCAGTTTCTTTGTAGGAGACTCGTCGAAACGGGCAAAATAACGTCCCATCATCAGGAAGTCGGCACCCATTGCCAGGGCAAGTACCATATGGTAGTCATGTACCAGGCCGCCGTCGCTACAGATAGGAACATAAATACCGGTCTGTTCTTTATATTCGTCACGCGCCTGGGCGACATCGATCAGGGCAGTAGCCTGTCCGCGTCCGATACCTTTCTGTTCACGGGTAATACAGATAGAACCGCCACCGATACCTACTTTGATGAAATCGGCTCCGGCTTTTACCAGATATAAGAAACCTTCTCTGTCTACCACGTTTCCGGCACCAACCTTAACTTTATCGCCATATTCTTTTTTGATCCATTGCAATGTTTCGCATTGCCATTCGGAGTAACCGTCGGAAGAGTCGATACATAATACATCTACACCGGCTTCAACCAATGCGGGAACACGCTCCATATAGTCGCGGGTATTGATACCGGCACCAACCAGCAACTTTTTATCTGCACCGGAAAGTTCGTTCGGGTTTTCGCGGTGGTTGTCATAATCCTTGCGGAATACGAAATAAGCCAGATTCTGGTCTTTGTCTATGATAGGAAGTGTATTCAGTTTATGATCCCAGATGATCTGGTTAGCTTCTTTCAACGAGATGCCGACTTCGCCGACGATCAGTTTGGAGAAAGGAGTCATGAACTCTTTTACTTTTGTGGAAAGATCGTCTTTTTCGGCACGATAGTCGCGGCTGGTAACTAATCCGAGCAGTTTACCGTTAGGAGTTCCGTCGTCGGTAATACCGATTGTGGAATGTTCTGTCTGATTAACCAGGTCGATAACGTCGGCCAACGTGTTTTCGGGAGTCAAGTTAGAGTCGCTGGTGACAAAACCTGCTTTGAACTTTTTCACTCTTCTGACCATCTCTGCCTGGCTGGCGATTGGCTGTGAACCGAAAATGAATGAAAGACCACCGTTACGGGCCAGTTCGATAGCCAGCTCAGGACCGGATACCGATTGCATGATTGCCGAAACAAACGGGATATTTAATTCAATAGGAGACTTCTCGCCGACATTGTGTTTGACAAGTGATGTTTTCAGTGAAACGTTTGTGGGCACACATTGTTTGGTGGTCAAACCGGGAATAAGCAGGTATTCTCCGAAGGTTCTAGATACATCGTTTAAGTAAACTGCCATATGATTAATATTTACAGGATGAATTTTTGTGCAAAAGTACTGAATTCTGTTCAGATATGTTTTCATTTAGGTGCATTTTTCATACTAATTAAAGGACTATTGTCTGAGGAAGGGAGGTATCGGAACTTTTTCAGCGGATGGAATGTTATATATGTGAATTAAAGAGGAGGAATATTTTATGAAAATGGTAGTAGATAAGGCGAACTCTCGTGGATATGCAAATCATGGTTGGCTTAAAACATATCATACATTTAGTTTTGCAAATTATTACAATCCCAAAAGGGTACATTTCGGGATGTTGCGTGTGTTGAACGATGATACGGTTGCTCCGAGCGAAGGCTTTGACACACATCCGCATAAGAATATGGAAGTGATATCCATACCGCTGAATGGCTATCTGCGTCATGGCGACAGTATACAGAACAGTGAAACCATTACCCCGGGTGATATCCAGGTGATGAGTGCCGGTACAGGTATTTTCCACAGTGAATTCAATGACAGTGCCGAACAGTAGCTTGAATTTTTGCAGATATGGGTTTTCCCTCGTGAGGAAAATACGAAACCGAAGTATAATAATTATGATGTACGTTCTTTACTGAAGAAGAATGAGTTGTCGTTGATCCTTTCGCCTGACGGTGAAACACCGGCTGCGATCAACCAGGATGCCTGGTTCTCGATAGGTGAACTGGATGCGGGACAGATCAAGGAGTATAAACTTCATAAGAAGCGTACAGGCGTTTATCTTTTCGTTATCGAAGGAGAAGTGGAAGTGAATAACACAGTGCTTTCCAAACGGGATGGTGCCGGTTTTTATGAAACAGACAGTATTACGATAGAAGTGCTGAAAGATTCCCGGATCTTATTGATGGAAGTTCCGATGAATTGATAGTATCTGATCTTTTGGGTGAATATGAATCTGAAATAGTCTGAAGGAGGTATGTCAGGAATGGCACACTTCCTTCTATTTTTTAGTAGTCCCTGTCAGACAGGAAATCGATCATCCGCAGGATGGCCCGACTACAGGCGGGACAGAAGGGGGCATAATCACGCATCATACAATGGTCCATCGGGCGATAGATACCTTTGGATATGTAACCGCCTCCTTCAAATACACCGGGTTTGTCTTTATGCGCATCGTCCAATGGGGTGGGTACCGGAGTTTGGGCAGGCAAAAGGTCTTTCCATTTGCTGTCGAAATCGACCAATGTGGTGATATTGGGCTCCCAGGGTTCGTATTTCAGATTGTAGAAATCCTGATAGGCGACTTCAGAAGAAAAATACTCGTCGGCCAGTCCGGCAAAGCTGTGTCCGAATTCATGAACGAAAACATGCTGTGTCCGCTCATTATCGGCTGTCCCCATGGCGTAGAAGTTGTACATGCCGCCCCCACCGTAGGTGTCGGTGTTGACCAACAGGAATATAGCATCGCAGGGAACATTCCAGACTGCGTCGCGGATGGATTTCATATCCGGTGTTGTCAGGTAACGGTCTACGCCGAACGTATAATATCCTGAATTTAATGCGGTGTTCTTATAGATGCCTTTTCCGGAGATGTCTGTTCCGCGGTCTTCCGAAATCAGGTTAACGGCCCATACATTAAAATTTTCCCGTTGTGTTGTGTACGGAGGTGTCTGGAACAACGATTCCGTGAATTTTTTAGCATCGGCAACGAATTTATCCTGATCGTCAGCCGTATATCCTTCTGCAATAAAAACCAGGTCGACCTTCTCACTGGAGTCTCCCTTGTATTGGATTTGTGTGACTTTGTTGTCCTTGAGTTTTCCGCGATCGATAAAAATGCTGGTCGGGTCGATATCCATTTTCAACAGGGGATGGAATTGCATGTCCGCCTTGTCGCGGGCTGTGATCTCAACTGTTACGGTTGCTTTCGGATAGGGAACCGAGATGCTGTTTGTCCATGCCTGTGTTTCAGTTTTGGCTTGTTCTGTGCTGCGCCACTCTTCAAAAAGCGTATTGAATCCGCGCGAATAGATTAGTTCGTTATTTGATTTGTCGTATATGTTGACGTAGTAACCTCCGTAATAGAATTTGTCAATCAGGTTTTTTACCGGGCCTCCCCATACGGGTTCTTCCCGCAACTGTTGGATAGCGGCTGCCTGAAATTGGGAATTGCCACTTAAAGCAAAGTCGATCCGTAAACTTTTTTTGGTGAAGTGTTTGTCAAAGTCACTTTGCGCCAGGCAAGCAAGGCTGCAAAGGCATGTTATCAGAAGCAAGGAAATTTTTGTTTTCATCTTTTGGTGTTTTATTCGGTGTGATTTATACGCGCAAATGTAATATAAATAATTAATCCCAGGAAAAAATCCCGGGATTAACCCTCTCTTAGTTATGTCGGGACTTTCTTGTGCCATCTCTCTTGGCAAATCCCTTATCGCCTTTTTCCTTTTGACTAATTATATCCCTATATTTTATAACATTACCATGATTATGTAACAAAGTTCGTTTATTCGTTTTACCTTGCCAAACTTATCTGATGGATAATATTTATGAGCTGATAGACTTTGTTTATAACAGGTGGTATTTTGTTTTTAATAAATTATTTTGGTTTAATATAGTCTTTGATTTATAAAGTTTGTTTTTCTTTGTAGATTGATTCAAATCTAAATTGTGATGGGAAACTCATTAGTCGAACAGCAGCTGATAACAAATTTCTTTGTTTATTATCCTAAGGGAGGTGCCTTATATGATAGTGATGGTTTGTTGATTGCTTTAAATAAGGCAATGTGTGAAAAGTTTGCTATAACAGATTTATCAGACTTCCTTTTGAGTAATTTGTTTGAAACGACTTTTCTTTCAGATATGCAAAAGACTTATTTGCGGAATGGGAGTGTGGTCAGCGATAACCTGCCGGTCGGGTTTTCTATTATTCCCGGATTTAGTGAGGATGGAAAGATCATAGGTTACACCTTATTGCTGACCGATCCGAGTCCCAAAGAATGGGATGTTACGATGTATGACCAGAAGATGCGGGAGTTGACCGATATTTCAGAGAAGGTCGCAGAAGCTGTTCCCGACACCATCTTGTTGGTAAATGACAAACTCATTGTAGAGCGGATCATCGCCTATGCTGCCGAAACCTGCATTACCCCCGAAGCTGCCAATCGACGGATTGACGATTTACCCGGTTTTATCTATCCGGATGAAACAAAGAGGAATATGGCGAAAGTTGTACAGAAATGTCTGGATACATCGGAAGTTATTAATCTGGATATGTCGATACCCGGTCATAATGCTCCTATTGTCTATTTTAAGATACGGATGGTACCGTTGCATCATAAATATGTGGTGATTTATATCCGTAACGTCTCCGAAGAAGTGGAACGGGAAAAGGAGAACAAAACATTGAGCGGTAAATTGTCAGAGAGCCGGACCATGATGGAACTGGCTTTGAAGAATAGCCATATCACGACTTATTCATTTAACTTTCACCGTTTCCAGACTTGCGACAAGGAACATTGTAACCATTGTTTCCAGTTTTACGGAGCCAACAATTACCTGTTGGAAAGGAACAAATACATCTGCCGGGCCTTGTCTAATCTGCGTCACCCGGATGACAGGGAAGACTTTTTCTTGTTATTCAATGAGATAAGGAATAAAAAGCTGCCTGAGTTTGCCGTTAATTTCCGTTTGAAAAACGATGAGGGCGAATATCGGAGCTATGAGGTAATAGGGAAGGCTCTGGAGTATAATGATGACGGTCAGGTTAATCTTATTGTGGGATGTATGGTCGATAATCAGAAATATATAGAATATGAGCAAACTCTGATAGATGCAAAGGAGAAGGCAGAGAATGCCGATCAGCTGAAATCTGCCTTTCTGGCAAATATGACACATGAAATCCGTACCCCGCTGAATGCTATAGTCGGCTTTTCGGACCTGTTATCTATAGAGACGGACCCGGACCTGAGAGAAACGTACATAAGCCTTATAAAATCGAACAATGAGTTGTTGCTGCGACTGATAAACGATGTGCTGGATATTTCAAAGATAGAATCAGGCATGGTGTTTTTCGCTTATACGGACGTGTATCTGCCTTCTGCTATGCGGGATATGTACAATATCATGCAACTCAGGATGCCGGAAAATGTGGAATTGATTCTGGATCCGTGTCCTGATATTATGATCCGGACGGATAATAATAGAATGGTACAGATTCTTAGTAATTTACTGACGAATGCTATAAAGCATACTTCTTGTGGCTCTATCCGTTTTGGGTATACCTTGAAAGGGGATCATGTTCATTTTTATGTATCAGATACCGGCAAAGGTATTCCGGAGAAGGAGCTGGATCATATTTTCGGTCGTTTCGTACAACTGAAAGGGGCTTATAACGGTATAGGATTGGGATTGGCTATCAGTAAAGGACTGGTGAATAAGATGGGGGGCGAAATTTCCGTTTCATCCAAAGTCGGGGAAGGATCTACTTTCCGTTTCACATTGCCTTTGGCTAACATTCTTTCATAAACTCCGTCGGTGTTTTTCCGTACTGCTTCTGGAAGCAGGTGGAGAAATAGGCCGGAGAGGAGAAACCTGTCCGGAATGCAATTTCGTTGATTCGGTTTTCCCCGTTTTTCATTAGCAGGACTGCTTGTTTCAGCCGTGCGATCTTAATGAATTCGACCGGAGATAAACCTGACAGACCTTTTACTTTCCTGTACAGGCTGGAGGTACTCATGCCCATTTCTGTTGCCAGCATTTCAACGTTCAGCGCATCGTTGGTGATATGTTCTTCCAGGTATGCGTTGAGTTTCCGGAGGAAAAGATCATCGACTGTAGAAACGGCCAGGCTGGTTGCCGGTGTGGAAGGTGTTTCCTTGTATGTTCTGGTCAGTACTTCCCGGCTTTTCAGCAGGTTTGCGACCTGGGCAACAAGCAACTCTATCGAAAACGGCTTTTCCATATAAGCATCGGCTCCGTTGTTCAGTCCTTTTAACCGGGATTGCAGATTATGCTGGGCTGTCAGCAGGATGAAAGGAATATGGCTGTAGTTGACATCATTCTTTACTACGTTGCATAGTTCGAAACCATCCATAACAGGCATCATGACATCGCTGAGGATCAGGCTTACCGGATGGTCTTTCAGGATACAGATTGCCTCTTTTCCGTTGGCGGCTTCCCGGATGCGGTATGTTTCTGCCAGTTCTCTGGCGATAAATCGCCGCATATCTTCCTGGTCTTCTACGATCAGGATCATAGGCTTATCATCATTCTGATCGTCGTTGCTTTCCGTAATGGCGTCTTCCGTATTCTTTCCGGTTGTCAGCAGGTAGCAGTCTTCCTGTTCTTTGGGCAGAGTCAGGATAAACCGGTTCATTCCTTCCGGAGTCTGTGTGTAGTTCAGGGAACCTTTATGAAATTCGGCTAACGAACGTGCCAGGGAGAGGCCGATACCGCTTCCCAGCTGGTGTTCTGTCTCTTTCAGGCGGTAGAAAGGAGTGAAGACGTTTTCTATTTCGCTGTCAGGGATCAGCATGCCGTCGTTGGTAACGGATATGATAAATTCCTTCCTGTCTTCCTGTCTCTGTAATTGCAGAGAGATATATTTGTCCGAGTATTTTATAGCGTTGGTCAGCAAGTTGTTTATGATCTTGGAAAAAGCCTCCCGGTCGATGAAGGCATAGAATGATTCATCGGGAATATCACAGGTGAATGTCTTATTCTCCTGTTCTATGACTGGCAGGAACGGTTGCAGAATAGTATGGAGCCAGAGCGTTATGTCCGTGTGTACATAATTCAGTCTGAATCCCCGGCTTTCCGTTTTCCGGAAATCGAGCAACAGGTTACTCAGGTTCAATAACTGCTGTGTGTTTTTCTCTATGATTTGCAGGTTCTCCCTGGTAGACGGATTACCGTCTTTCGATTTGATGATCTTTTCCAAAGGGGCCTTGATAAGGGTAAGCGGGGTGCGTATCTCATGGGTGATAAAGGTAAAGAACTGTATTTTTGCATCGTATAGTTCTTTCTCTTTTTTGCTTTCAAACAAGTCCTGGTTTATACGGTGTTTTTCCTCCAGTTTGGCCTTTTTATAATTGTAGAAGAGGACTATGCAAATACAAATAATCACGATATAGACAAAAAATGCCCATCCGGTAGCCCAGAAGGGAGGCGTGATAATGATTTGTAACGATTGTTCGTTGTCCTGCCACAAGCCGCTGCTGTTGGTCGATTTCACTTTGAATGTGTATTCACCCGGGGAAAGATTGGCAAAAGTTACATTTTTATTCTGGTCCATATAGTTCCAGTCTTTATCTACCCCTTCCAGCTTGTACGCATACCGGATGGCATCCGGAGAGGTATAGCTGAGAGCTACATACGACAGAGTAAATGTGGAGGCATTATAGGGCAACTTTAACACTTTCGTGTCTTCGATGGAGGAAGTAGGAAGGTTATATTTGTTTTCTTCATTGTCCGGGAGATTGATCCCGGTGATATACATGGGAGGCATAAATGTGTCTTCTTTGAATTGGGACGGGTTGAATGACAGCATTCCGTTGATGGTTCCCATATAGATTGTCCCGTCGGGTGCCTGATAGGAAGAGCTGTAGTTGAATTGTGTTTCATGCAGCCCGTCGGTATACGTATAAGTCCGCATTGCATAGGTCTCCGGATTGAATCTGACCAGACCGTTTGCCGTAGATAACCAGAAATTATGTGAATCGTCTTCAACGATCCGGTAAACGATATTGCTGGGCAGTCCGTTGTCAGTGGTGATCCGGTTAAAAGACTGTGCCTCTTCGTTGAAAAGGGAGAGGCCGCTTACTGTGGTAACCCAAATCCGGCCTTTTGAATCTTCGAATACGGAGGTCGTATTGTTATTGCCGATGCTTTTGGATTTATTACTGTCGGATTTATTACTGTCGGACCGGTATTGCTCTACTTTGTTTTCTTTGCGGAGGTAATGGTAAATACCGTTGGAGGTTGCCACCCATATATCGCCCCGGCTGTCCTGGTATATCTGCCTGATAAGAGCGTAAATATTATTCCAGGGACTGAAACTTTCCGTTTGTTTATTGTAAATCATTAAGCCGTTGGAGGTACCCACCAGCAACTCATTTTCGCGTGTCTTATAGAAGCAGAGGATAAAATTACTGTTGAGGTTTGTTTGGCTGTTTTCCCGTGAATAATGTTTGATGATCTTGCCGGAGGGGATGTCCAGCACATCGATCCCTTTGTTGAATGTCCCGACCCATAGCTGGTTTTCGACAGCCAGTAACCCGTGAATGTTGGTAGCCGATAGCGGATGGCTGGGATTATTGTATGAATAATTGGTGATCTCTCCGGTCCGGGGATTGTAACTGTTGATCCCGTTATCCTCTGTTCCCAGCCATAGGTTGCCGTAGCGGTCGGGCGTGATTTCGCGGATTGCGTTTCCGAGTAGCTGGGGATGTGTTTTGCCTCCGATAAAATAGCTGAATCGGGTATACTCCTTTGGCAGGTAACTGATCCCTCCGAAAAAAGAGCCGGCCCATATACCTCCCTCACGGTCTTTGGTGAGTGAATAAACGGCGTTGTCGGCAATGGCGTATTCGTTTGTCAGAGATTTTCGTAGATTCGTAATTGTTTGGTCCTGTGTGTTATAAATGTAGATGCCTGATTCCGAAGCAATCCAGTAGATGGTAGTATTGTATGGAATGATGGCACGGACCTGTATTTCCGGGATTATTGTCACGACACGCTGGTCCTGATATTTGTAAAGCAGAAGCCCGGCCTGGTTGGTGCCGCCCAGAATGCCCAGGTCGGGAATCTGGCATACCGCTTGCAGGGCGATCTGGTTACTGATCTGCGTTTCATTCAGAAATGGAATCTTCTGAAAGTTATCTGTCTCAGCCTTGTAGGTATATAGAGATTGCCTGTCAGAAAAAAGAGGTTTCCCGTCATTTGTCAGGGTAATAATAGCCGGATGGAAAAATTCTTCTGCCGGATAAGTTCGTGAACTGCTGTCTGCCGGATTATAGCAGACAATCCGGTTATAGTCGATAAACCAGAGATTCCGGTCTTTGTCTTCCGTACCGGCAAAAAATGATTCGGACTCATTTTGTCCGGACGATAACCGGAACGGATGGAATGTATCCGTCCTGTAATCGTAGTAACAAGTTCCTCTGGCTGTAAAAATCCATATCTTTTCGTCGGAACTTTCAAAAAGGTTGACGATACAATCGTTGGGCAGGCTGTTCGGGTTGTATGAATTGTGCCTGTATATTTTAAATGTATGTCCGTCGAAACGGTTCAATCCGTCTTCGGTACCAAACCACATGAATCCCCGCTGGTCCTGTAGGGAGCAATAAACCGTGTTATGAGATAATCCCTGCTTATTGTTGTAATGTCTGAAATGCGGATCGTTGGCATATCCGGGCAGGCAGAGCAACAATATAAATAAACAGGCGGCTAGCAGCGGTATTTTCTTCATATCGATTGATAATAGTGTTTCTCGAAGGCAAAGCTAATAAATAAATAAGAAAAATAAGCCAATTATGGTTGTTCTGAATGATATTTGAAAGCATATGCCCGAAAATTGAAAGCCTTTATGCTTGAGAAAGAGTTTCTTTGCTCAAAAATAACGAATGGTAACTTTAATATCCGAGAACATGAAGAAAGCAGTATTGGTATGTTGTGCTTTGGCACTTACTGTATGTGCGCAGGCTCAGTGGAAGCCGGCAGGTGATAAGATCAAAACAAAATGGGCGGAACAGATCAACCCCCAAAACGTATTACTCGAATATCCCCGTCCGCAACTGGAACGTACGGACTGGGTAAATCTGAACGGTGAATGGGAATATGCCATTAAACCGAAAGGGGAGGTGGAACCGAACTCGTTTGACGGGAATATCCTGGTTCCCTTTGCGGTGGAATCTTCCTTGTCCGGTGTTCAGAAAGAAGTAGGAGAAAATAATGAATTGTGGTATAAGCGTTCATTCGCTGTTCCTGCGAACTGGAAGAATAAAGATGTGGTACTTAATTTCGGTGCCGTAGACTGGAAAGCAGATGTGTTTGTCAATGACATTCTGATAGGCTCTCATCAGGGTGGGTTTACTCCTTTTTCATTTAATATCACTCCTTATCTGACTGGAAAAAGTAATCAGAAACTAGTTGTACGTGTGTGGGATCCGAGCGATAGAGGCTATCAGCCACGCGGGAAACAGACCTCTAATCCGGAAGGCATCTGGTATACCCCTGTTACCGGAATCTGGCAGACTGTGTGGTTGGAGCCGGTAGCCACCAACCATATTACTTCGGTAAAGTCGATCCCGAATATTGATAACGGGACGATGAATGTAACGGTAGGTACTTCGCAGCCTTGCAATACGGCTGTTGTCGAAGTCAAGTTGCTGGATAAAGGGCAGGTTGTTGCTTCGGCAAAAGGCGTTCAGGGAAAAGAACTTCGCCTGGCTGTGCAGAACCCGACTCTTTGGGATACTTCCAATCCGTATCTGTATGATATGAAAGTATCGTTGACGAAAGATGGAAAAGTAGTGGATGACGTGAAATCATATACGGCTTTCCGTAAAATATCATCCAAAAGGGATGCGAACGGGATTATGCGTATGCAGTTGAATAATAAAAATCTCTTCCAGTATGGTCCGCTGGATCAGGGCTGGTGGCCGGACGGATTATATACGGCTCCGACGGATGAGGCTTTGCTGTATGATATCGTTAAAACAAAAGACTGGGGTTTCAATATGATCCGTAAGCATGTGAAAGTGGAACCGGCCCGTTGGTACTATCATTGCGATAAGGAGGGTATCCTGGTTTGGCAGGATATGCCGAGCGGTGATATGGGTAATCAGTGGGCACCTCATACTTATAATGGCGGAACGGATAAAGAACGTTCTTCCGCATCGATTGCAAACTACTATCAGGAATGGAAAGAAATTATGGACTTATGTGTATCCCATCCGTCCGTTGTTGTATGGGTTCCTTTCAATGAGGCATGGGGACAGTTTGATACCGAAAAAGTGGCTGAATGGACAAAGAACTATGATCCTTCCCGCCTGGTAAATCCGGCCAGCGGAGGAAACCACCGGGCTTGCGGCGACATTCTCGACCTGCATAATTATCCGGGACCGAGCATGTTCCTGTTTGACCCGCAACGGATAACTGTGCTGGGTGAGTACGGCGGAATCGGTCTGCCATTGGAAAACCATTTGTGGTGGAATAAACGCAACTGGGGATATGTCCAGTTCAAGAACAGCGACGAAGTAACAGCCGAATATGTAAAATATGCCAACGAACTGAAAGAGATGGTTGACCGTGGTTTCTCCGCAGCCGTTTACACCCAAACGACAGATGTGGAAGGCGAAGTGAACGGCCTGATGACATACGACCGTAAAGAAATCAAGATAAACGAAGCCGCCGTGAAGAAAGCCAACCAGGCGGTGATTAACCAATTGTCAAAGTAGATTTATTCTATACCAAGTAAGAAAATTTACATTGTTGAAATAGTTGTCCCTATACCTTTTTTGTAGGTATAGGGACTTCTTGTGTAAATCAATTAAAATAAGTACATTTGCCGGATAAATGAATATGATAATGAAATATAATACAGAAGAAAAGAAATTGGTTATGCCCGAATACGGACGCAATATCCAGAACATGGTTGATTATTGCGTTGCAATAGAGGACAGAGAAGAACGTAAACGTTGTGCCAATACGATAATCAACATCATGGGAAATATGTTTCCCCACCTGCGTGATGTAAACGATTTCAAACACATTTTGTGGGATCACCTGGCTATCATGGCAGATTTCAAGCTGGATATCGACTATCCTTACGAAATCGTGAAGAAGGAAAATTTATATGCCCGTCCTCCCCGTATCCCTTACAATAACAACCGTATCCGCTACCGCCATTACGGAAAGACATTGGAACTGATGATCCGTAAAGCAACGGAACTGGAAGCGGGAGTGGAGAAAGACCAGCTTATCAAACTGCTGGCTACCCAGATGAAGAAATCTTTCCTTACCTGGAATAAAGAGTCGGTCGACGACCGTAAGATATTCAAAGACCTTGACGAACTGTCAAGCGGTAAGATCGTTTTGGATGAAGAAGTTCATAAATTAGCAGAAAGCCGCGATATCCTGGCCCGGAATAATACTAACAAAAAGAATTATCCCCGTAAAAGCCGATGAGTTCGTTTGTTATAGAAGGTGGTTATAAATTATCCGGTGAGATCACTCCGCAAGGAGCCAAGAACGAGGCGCTGGAAGTGATCTGTGCCGTATTATTGACTTCGGAGAAAGTAACGATCCACAATGTCCCCGATATCCTGGACGTGAATAATCTTATCCAGCTATTTCGTGACATGCAGGTGAAAGTGGAACATCCTGCTGCCGACACCTATACCTTTCAGGCAGATGCCATCGACCTGGATTATCTGAATACGGAAGACTTCCTGCGTAAAAGCGGGTCCTTGCGCGGTTCGGTGATGATCGTCGGTCCGCTGGTAGCCCGTTTCGGAAAGGCTTTGATACCGAAACCGGGAGGCGACAAGATCGGACGCCGCCGTTTGGATACGCACTTTGTCGGTATCCAGAAGTTGGGTGCTTGTTTCAGCTATGATGCCGAACGCCAACTGTATGAAATCGAAGCTAAACGTTTGAAAGGTGCTTATATGCTCCTGGATGAGGCTTCAGTGACCGGTACCGCTAATATTCTGATGGCAGCCGTGCTGGCCGAGGGGACAACTACCATTTATAACGCCGCCTGCGAACCCTATTTGCAGCAATTATCGTCCATGCTCAACCAGATGGGTGCCCGCATATCGGGGGTAGGTTCTAATCTGCTCACCATCGAAGGGGTCGAGTCCCTGGGAGGAACTACCCATACCATTTTGCCGGATATGATCGAAGTCGGCAGTTTTATCGGTATGGCAGCCATGACCGCATCGGACATTACCATAAAAAATACCGGATATGACAAGCTGGGAATAATCCCCGAGTCGTTCCGCCGCCTGGGTATCACGGTCGAACAGATAGGCGATGATATCCATATTCCTACACACGATTCTTACGAAATAGATACCTTTATCGACGGTTCTATCATGACGATAGCCGATGCTCCCTGGCCGGGACTTACGCCTGACTTGCTGAGTGTCTTCCTAGTGGTTGCCACCCAGGCTGTCGGTAGCGTGCTGATCCATCAGAAGATGTTCGAAAGCCGCCTGTTCTTTGTGGACAAACTGATCGACATGGGTGCGCAGATCATTCTTTGCGACCCGCATCGTGCCGTAGTTATCGGACATAACCATGGGTTCAAGTTGCGCGGCGCACGCCTCACCTCTCCGGATATCCGTGCCGGTATCGCCCTGCTGATAGCCGCCATGAGTGCGGAAGGAACCAGTACGATCAGTAATATCGAGCAGATAGACCGTGGTTATCAAAACATAGAAGGACGCCTGAACGCTATCGGAGCCAGAATCACTCGAATATGATAAAGAAAGAAGAAGTATATAAAATAGGACTATTCAACAAGCCGCACGGCATACACGGCGAGTTGCAGTTTACCTTCACGGACGATATTTTCGACCGGGTGGACTGTGATTATCTGGTATGCCTGCTCGACGGGATTTTCGTTCCTTTCTTTATGGAGGAATACCGTTTCCGTTCGGATTCCACCGCTTTGGTTAAGCTCGAAGGGGTGGACACGGCCGAACGTGCCCGTATGTTTACCAACGTCGAGGTTTACTTTCCGGTGAAGCATGCGGAAGAAGCCGGTGAAGGAGAATTGTCGTGGGAATTTTTTGTCGGTTTCCGTATGGAAGACGTGCACCACGGGATGTTGGGAGAAGTGGTAGATGTGGATACCGCCACGGTTAACACGCTTTTTATCGTTGAAAGAGAAGGGGAAGAATTGCTTGTTCCCGCGCAGGAAGAATTTATCCGGGGGATAGACCAGCAACAGAAACTCATCACAGTGGAACTTCCCGAAGGTTTGTTGAATTTGGACGAACTGGAGGAGGAAGAAGAAGTAATCAGAATAAAGTTAAAGTACTA
>ERZ857922.626-NODE-626-length-51353-cov-16.787828_pt1 | contig 51353 bp, 59 predicted proteins | sample MGYA00519579_ERZ857922 | MGnify/ENA primary metagenome ERZ857922 (study PRJEB31778, sample SAMEA3449375) | human gut metagenome | biome: human gut; feature: human-associated habitat; material: faeces | place: United Kingdom | collected 2010/2012 ... | reverse complement strand
GTGTTCGGCACGCCGGGCAGCGGCAAGTCCATGAGCTGCAAGCGGGAGATCACCTTCATCATCCTGACCACCAAAGATAATGTCATCATCTGCGACCCGGAGGATGAGTATTCGCCCCTGGTCAACCGCCTGGGCGGCCAGGTGGTGCGGCTCTCCCCGTCCAGCACCGACTATGTGAACCCCCTGGACATCAACCTCAACTACTCGGACGAGGAGAACCCCCTGGCGCTGAAAAGCGACTTCGTGCTTTCCTTCTGCGAGCTCATCATGGGCAGCAAGACCGGGCTGGAGGCCATCGAGAAAACCGTCATCGACCGGGCGGTGCAGAAGATCTACCAACCCTACTTTGCGGACCCCAGGCCGGAGAATATGCCCATCCTGGGCGACCTGATGGAGGCGCTGCTGACGCAGGGTATCCCGGAGGCGGACCGTGTGGCGCAGGCATTGGATCTGTATGTCAACGGCTCACTCAACTTCTTCAATCACCGCACCACAGTGGACATCCGCAACCGGCTGGTCTGCTTTGACATCAAGGGCCTGGGCAAAAACCTGAAAAAGCCGGGGATGCTCATTGTCCAAGACGCGGTGTGGAATACGGTCACCATCAACCGGGCCATCGGGCGCTCCACCTGGTATTTCGTGGATGAGTTCCACCTCCTGCTGAAGGAGGAGCAGACCGCGGCGTACAGCGCCGAGATTTGGAAACGGTTTAGAAAGTGGGGCGGCGTCCCCACGGGGGCCACCCAGAACCCCAAGGACTTGCTCTCCTCCCCGGAGATCGAGAACATCCTGGAGAACAGCGACTTCATTTATATGCTCAACCAGGCCGCCGGCGACCGGAAGATTTTGGCCGAGCGGCTGGGTATCTCGGCGGAGCAGCTTGCCTATGTGACCAACTCCGAGCCGGGCCACGGGCTGCTGTTCTTCAACAATGTCATCCTGCCCTTCGCGGATGACTTCCCGAAAGACACCGAACTTTACAAACTGCTCACCACCAAGCCCAGCGAGGTGGAGCATCAACTTTAATCTTCAATAATATGGAAAGAGGTGATATAATGTAATCACATAAAATAAGCAAGGAGGGTAAATATGAATTTCGTAAGTTTGCAAAAAGCGTTGGCTCAAAATAAAGTGTATGACGCATGGCAGTATGTTCAGAGCTTAGCAGAAACCCTCGGCTATATGAATATGTCAGCAGAATTGCTTGAAAGAGTATATGCACATAGGTTATCTGTAATAAAAGAAACTGAACAAAGTCTTCTTCAAACTGTCATTGAAACCGGACAAGCAAGTATTACGGAGGAAACATTAAAAGAAACTCACCTCGATATAGCTGGGCTTAAATTAGATGATTCCATTTTTTTGAAAAAGACATCGTTGGAGTTCTTTCACTATGCACGATTGAGTATGGACATTTTGTTCCAAATTATAAATGCATCTCTGCTGGGTGATAGAGCCATCGATGTTGAGGACAAAGGAATAGTCCGCAAATTGCTTGATGTAATAAGCCAAGAACCAAACTTTGCTGCATTGAAAACAATGCTTGATTCGGTGAAAACGGCAAATGAGTTTTCCTACTTGCAGGGGTTTGATAACCATGTCAAACACATAAAAACTATACTTGTAAATGTCGAGAATAGCTTTATTTTGGGAAACCAAAACACATTTCAAATCGCTGCCTTCAGTTATAATGGTACGCCATTCCCTGCGTGCGATACGATAGTCAAAGTTCGTGAAATACAAGCGTATGTAAATCATACTGTTGAACAGATACTGATTGAAACAGAAAAACAAGTACCTAACTGTCTGGATACTCAAAAACGTATACAAAACTTGAATTTCCATATGCAAGTGCAGGAACATAAAGGTACATCTTCTATCGATCATATTTCGTTCTTTATTTATGTGAATAATAATCTAAACGAGCTGCCACCGGAAATAAATGTTTACCCCTTACTTATAAAACCAAACGGTGATATTTATAGCTTCGATTTTCGATTTGAAGAAATTTTTATCAAAAAAAGAACGGATGATTCTATTGTTGGTATAGCAAAATTAAAAAATGGTTTGTCCTCCAATGAGGTATATCGAGCATTTACTGTTTCTCCTTGTGATATGGACGAATATATAAAGTATCTTCACACCTTTAAGCAAAAGTATCAGACAATACACCTCAACTTTCACGCCTTAGAAGGACAGATCGTTTTTTATGATCCCAATAGTGCCAAACAATATTAATCATTAAGTTCCAGACCTAAAACCCGCCTCAACCGAGGCGGGTTTTCTTATACACAAAATCCCAAAAGGAGCATCGAATGAAGAAAAATAAACTGTATATCATCGAAGGAAAAACCTATCTGAACCATATCAACGATGAGGTCCACCTGTATGGCCTTCTCCACCAGCTTGCCTTCCTGGCGGGCCGGATCAAGGACGAGGAGGATGTGTTCCATGTGCTGGACACGGCGAAGCGGTACGGCGAGATCGCCGAGGAGAAGTTCCAGGGCTGGGACATCCCCGGCCGCTACCTGGTGTTCGGCGACCCCAAGGATCTGAACGGCCTCATGGGGAAGGAGCTGGCCGAGGTGGAAATGGTTCCCGCAGAGGAGCCGGCGCCCAAGAAGTACAAGGACGAGTACATCATCCCCGGCAGCGGCTTCCGCCTGCTGGTGGGCGACATCCACAACCTGATCGTCCTCTACTATTCGCTGGCCCGCCGCCTGTCGGAGGCGGAGACGGAGAAGGACTTTCTCCGCTTGAAAAAGCGGGCCGGCAATTATGAGAAGGAAATGAAGCGGATCTACCGCAGCCTGGGCCTCCCGGAGGACAGCAGCGCCGCCCACGACGTCCTGGAGGAGTCCATCATCCGGCGCCACAACATGGTCCTTCTGGAGGACGATGCGGAGGAGCCCCTGGCCGAGGGAGACCTTGAAGGGGATGAGGTATGGAGCGACTGACCCATGTAAGCCTGTTCTCCGGCATTGGCGGTCTGGACCTGGCGGCAGAGGCAGCCGGGTTCGAGACCGTCTGCCAGTGTGAATGGGCGGACTACCCCTATTCCATCCTGGAGCGGCACTGGCCGGATGTGCCGAAGTTCCGGGACATCACCACATTTACGAAGGAGGCGTTTTTTGAGAAAACAGGACTTGAAACAGTCACCATCATCTCCGGCGGCTTCCCGTGCCAGCCCTTCTCCACCGCAGGAAAGCGGCGAGGCTTTGCGGATGAACGCTACCTGTGGCCGGAGATGTGCCGCGTTATTGCCGAACTGCGGCCCCGTTGGGTGCTTGGGGAAAATGTTGCTGGCTTCATCAATATGGGGCTCGACAAAACGATCTTTGACCTGGCAAAAGCGGGATACGCTGTTCTCCCATTCGTATTTCCGGCTTGCGGTGTCGGCGCGTGGCATGAGCGCCAGCGAACTTTTATCGTCGCGACTGATGTTTCCCACGCCCCTTGCCTCCGACAAAAACACCTGCAAGGACGCGGCCAACCTGGATGTGTACCTGTCGGACAACGGGATCTTCCGAAATCGGAACAAGGACGGATCCATCTGGAGCCTGCCCCTGTCGGCGGCGGTGTATTACCTGACCCCGGCGGCGTCGGAGGGCTACCGCTCCACCCTGAAACCGGAGGCCTTCCGGGACAAATCCCCGGCGACCAACCTGTCGGCGCAGATCATCCACCAGGAGAAACCGCTTTCGGAGAAGGCGGCGCTAAACCCGGACTGGGTGGAATGGCTCATGGGCTTCCCCCAGGGATGGACGGCCGCATCCTCTGGCGAGAGGAACCCGCAGGCGTCCCCCGCATAACGGAGGACACGAAGGATCGGGCCCTGCGGCTGAAAACCCTGGGCAACGCGGTCTGCCCGCCCCAGGCCTATCCCATTTTTCACTATATCGCGGCGATTGAGACCGGGGCTTGTGTAGGCATCTGCCCTTATGGAGGAGGTGACGGATAAATGCAGGAATGGAAAGCCTCCGAGAAGGAGGCCCAGAAGATGACCCGTGACGGGGCCATCTCGGTGAACCTGGTGACCGGCGAGGCCACCCACATCTCGGACCGTCCCCCGGAGCAGGACTATTCCCCCGACCATGAGGCGGCGGGAACGGCGGGCCGGGTCATGGGCGAGGCGGCGGGCCATGTGGAACGGCGCCAGGCGAAAAAGGCGCGGCGCAAGCGGCGCGACACCTTCCGGGAGGGGGAGGCGGCCAGGGACCGCCCTTCCTCCCGCTTGCAGTTTACAGAGGAGGAACGGGCGGCGCCGGAGCTGAAAAAGGCCATTCGCAAGTCTGACAAGGCGGCGGACAAGCTGGACGCGGCGAAAGCCGCTGTCCCTGTGAAACCGCCTGGGAAGGAACACGGCAATCCCTTATCCCGAACGGTCCAGGAACTGAAATCCACCATCCACGGCGAGGTGAGCAAGGTGGAGGGCGAGAACTCCGGCGTCCAGGCCGGCCACCTGGGGGAGCGGCAGATTGAGAAGGCCGTGGGCTATGGCGGCCGGCGTATCCGTCAGGCCAGGGCGGACCGCAAGCTGAAACCCTGGCGGGATGTGAAGCGGGCGGAGCAGGCTGCGGTCAAGGCCAACGCCGACTTCTATTGGCAGAAGTCAGTCATGGAGAACCCCCAGCTTGCGTCCAGCAACCCCATCTCCCGCCTGTGGCAGAAGAAACGCCTGCAAAAGCAGTACGCCGCTGTGCACCGGGCAGGGACCGGCGCGGCCCAGGCCGCGGGCAAGACGTCCCAAGCTGCCGCCTCCGCGGCAAAGAAGGGCGGCGGGACCGTGGCTCAAAAGCTGGGCGGCTTTGTCACGAAGAACAAGCACACCCTTCTCATCGTGGGCGGGATCGGGCTAATGCTTATGCTGATTATGGGCCTGATGCAATCCTGCACCTCCATGTTTGGGGGCGGCGCCTCCGGCCTGGTAGGCTCCTCCTATCTTTCGGAGGACGCGGACCTGACCGGGGCCGAGGCCGCCTACTGTGAGATGGAGGCGGAGCTGCAAGAGTATCTGGATACCTATGATAGCACCCATGACTATGACGAGTATCACTTTGACCTGGACGAGATCGAGCATGACCCCTATGTGCTGCTGTCCATCCTGTCCGCCCTCCATGAGGGGGTGTTCACCCTGGACGAGGTGCAAGGGGATCTGGAGATGCTGTTTGAAAAGCAGTACATCCTCACGGAAACGGTAACGACAGAGACCCGCTACCGTACAGAGACCCGGACAGACAGCGAGGGCAACCCCTATACGGTACGGGTGCCCTACACCTGGTACATCTGCACCGTGACACTGGAAAACTTCAATCTCTCCCATGTGCCGGTCTACATCATGGGCGAGGACCAGCTCTCCATGTACGCCCTGTATATGTCCACCCTGGGAAACAGGCCGGATCTGTTCCCGTCCTCCGGGTATGTGGGCAAGTATGTGGAGAACCCGCCCACGGCCTGGGACATCCCCGCCGAGTATCTGACGGATGAACGCTTTGCCACCCTTATCACCGAGGCGGAGAAATACCTGGGGTATCCCTATGTGTGGGGCGGCTCCAGTCCGGAGACCTCCTTTGACTGCTCCGGCTTCGTGAGCTATGTGCTGACCAACAGCGGCCTGTGCAACACCGGGCGGCTGGGCGCCCAGGGGCTCTACAATATCTCCACGCCGGTATCCGATCCCCAGCCGGGCGACCTGGTATTTTTTGTAGGAACCTATGACACCCCAGGCGTTTCCCATGTGGGTATTTATGTGGGCGACAATATGATGCTGCACTGTGGAGATCCCATCTCTTACACAAACTTGAACACCAGCTACTGGCAGTCTCACCTCTATGCCTACGGCCGCCCGCCGTACAACTGACGGGAGGTGTTCTATGCTCTCTTTACGGCCGGTATCTCTGTCCGAGGCTAACTCTTTTGTCGCGAAGAACCACCGCCACCACAAGCCAGTGCGGGGACACAAATTCTCTCTGGGCTGTATGGTGGATGGACAGCTTGTGGGCGTCGCTATCGTGGGGCGGCCTGTCAGCCGGTATTTGGATGATGGGCTGACCCTCGAAGTCAACAGGCTGTGTACGGATGGGACGCAGAACGCTTGCAGTTTCCTCTACGGCGCGGCGGCGCGAGCTGCCAGAACTATGGGATACCAGAAAATCATCACTTATATTTTGGATACAGAGAACGGGGTGAGCCTTCGGGCAGCGGGCTGGAAATGTGCCGGTCTGGCCGGAGGCAAGATTTGGACTGGAAAACGCCGCCCTTCTGAACCTCTGTATCCCGCACAAATGAAATACCGATATGAAAAGGAATTGAGTGGGAGGTAAAACAGACATCAATATGGTTTCTTACGGGGGCGGCGCCAACAGCACCGCCCTTTTAGTCGGCCTTCACCAGCACCACATCCCGGTGGACCTGATCCTCTTTGCGGATACCGGGGCGGAACACCCCCACACCTACGCCTACCTGGACATCATGGACCGCTGGCTGAAGGAACACGGGATGCCGCCCATCACCAGAGTCTACAAGACCACGCGGGACGGAAAGCGGCTGACTTTGGAGCAGGAGTGCTTGCAGAGCGGCACTCTGCCCTCTATGGCCTACGGCTTCAAGCGGTGTTCCCTGAAACACAAGATCGGGCCGCAGGACAAGTTCTGCAACCGCTACCCGCCCTGCCGCAAGGTATGGGCGGCAGGAAAGCGGGTGGTGAAGTTCATCGGCTACGACGCGGGCGAGAGCTACCGCAGCGACAAGGTGCTGCTGGGCGACCTGGCCGACCAAAAGTACAGCAAGTGGTATCCCCTGATGGAATGGGGATGGGACCGGGCGGCCTGCCTGCAAGCCATTGAAGATTCGGGTCTGCCCCAGCCGGGCAAGTCCTCCTGTTTCTTCTGTCCCAGTATGCGGGCGGAGGAGATCATCTATCTGCGGGACCACCACCCGGATCTGTTCCGGCGGGCCATCGCCCTGGAGGACAACGCCCGCCCCAATTTGAAAACGGTCCAGGGCCTGGGCCGGAACTACTCATGGAAAGAACGATTTGGAAAGGAGTTTTGCGAACATGGCAACTGTTGAGAAGATCCGCCGCGACATTGAAAAGACCAGGGAGAAGATCTCCGAACAGCAGAAGCGCCTCCGCACCCTGGAGACCCAGCTCACCGAGGAGGAGAACCTGGAGATCGTCCGCATGGTCAAGGCGGTGAAGATGGACAACCGGGAGCTGACGGCCTTCCTGAAGGCCTACGCCAGCGGCCTCATCACCCTGCCGGATGGCATGATGGAGGCGGAGGCTGCGGCTGACCCCGGCGACGAAGATATGGAGGACAGCGAAAATGAGGAGTAAAAAGATCATCCGCCTGTTTACGGCCATGCTGGCCGTGGTGCTCTGTACCACGGCTTTTGCGGTGCCGGCCTCCGCCGGCGGCGGGGATGGAGAACCCTACTATACCGAAACTGCCGAGCCGGAAGTGACGGAGGAACCCCAGGAGGAGACCACCGGGGGTATGGAGCCGGAGGGTCAGCCCCTGACCCCGGAGGGCAACGCTACTCTGGTGGACGATTTCTACGGCGACAAGCAGCTCATCACGGTCACCACCAAAGCGGGCAACTATTTTTATATTTTGATCGACCGGGCGAATGAGGACGCGGAGACCGCCGTTCACTTCCTCAACCAGGTGGATGAGGCGGACCTTATGGCCCTGATGGAAGATGGAGAGACCCAGGAGGAACCCGCGGTCTGCTCCTGCGCCGAGAAGTGCCAGGCGGGGGCGGTGAACACTTCCTGCCCGGTCTGCTCTGTCAACATGAGCGAGTGTGCCGGCGCGGAACCGGAGGTTGAACCCGAACCGGAGCCGGAGGAGGAGTCCGGCGGTGGCGGCGCCCTGGCGCTGGCCCTGGTGCTGCTGGTGCTGGGCGGCGGCGGAGCCTTCGCCTATATCAAGTTCATCAAGCCCAAGCAGGCGGCCAAGGCCAGCGCGGACCCGGACGACTATGATTTTGAGGATGAGGAGGACTACATCAACGAGGACGAACCGGAACAGGAAGAAGAAACGGAGGAAACGAAATGAAGCTGGTGATCTGCGAGAAACCGAGTGTTGCAAAATCCATCGCGTCGGCCCTGGGCGTCACATCCAGGGCCGACGGCTGTTTTGAGGGGAATGGGCTCATCGTTTCCTGGTGTGTGGGCCATTTGGTGTCCCCGATGGATGCGGCGGGCTATGACCCCGGCTACAAGAAATGGCGGTATGATGACCTTCCCATCCTGCCGGAGCCCTTCCGCTATGTGCTGGTGAAGGACAAGGAGGACGCCTTCCAGAACTTGAAGTGCCTCATGGACCGGGAGGATGTCACCGAGCTGGTCAACGCCTGCGACGCCGGGAGGGAGGGTGAGCTCATTTTCCGCCTGGTCTATGAGATGGCGGGCTGCACCAAGCCCTTCTCCCGGCTGTGGATCTCCTCGATGGAGGACGCGGCCATCCGGGAGGGGTTTGGCAACCTGCGCCCCGGCGCGGAGTATGACCCGCTGTATCAGTCCGCCCTCTGCCGCCAGAAAGCGGACTGGCTCATCGGGATCAACGCCACCCGGCTGTTCTCCGTTCTCTACCACCGCACCCTGAATGTGGGGCGGGTGCAGACGCCTACCCTTGCCATGCTGGTGGACCGGGACTGGAAGATCACCAGCTTCAAGAAGGAGAAGTACCACCATGTGCGCCTGGCCTTGGACGGGGCCGAGGCGGTCAGCGAGCGGATCACCTCCCCAGAGGAGGCGGAGGCCCTGCGAGCGGTCTGTGCCGCTGACTCGGCGGTCTGCACTTCCGTCACCCGTGAACATAAGAAAGAGGCGCCGCCCAAGCTCTACGACCTGACCACCCTCCAGCGGGAGGCCAACCGCATTTTCGGCTACACGGCCAAGCAGACTTTGGACTACGCGCAATCGCTGTACGAGAAGAAGCTGCTGACCTATCCCCGGACGGACAGCCGGTTTTTAACTGCTGACATGGCGGAGACCGCTGCGGCGGTCCTCCACCTGGCGGCCAAAGTGCCGCCCTTTGATGGATGCGCCGAGTTTTTCCCGGATGTGTCCCTGCTGGTAAACGATAAGAAGGTGTCCGACCACCACGCCATTATCCCCACCCTGGAGCTGGAGAAGATGGATCTGTCCGGCCTGCCCGTGGGTGAGCGCAATATCCTTCTGCTGGTGTGCCGGGAGCTGCTGTGCGCGGCGGCGGAACCGTATGTGTACGAGGCGGTCACGGCGACCTTCATCTGTGGCGGGCACACCTTCACCGCCAAGGGCCGCCATGTGCTGTCCCTGGGGTGGAAGGACATTGACCGCATTTTCCGCGCCTCCCTGAAGGAGAAGCCGGAGGACGAGGCGGAGCCCGACCCGCTGCCGGACTTCACCGAGGGGCAGACCTTTGACCAGGTGGAGGCCGATGTCACCGAACATTTCACCGCCCCGCCCAAGGCGTACACGGAGGACACCCTCCTGTCGGCGATGGAGAACGCCGGCAAGGAGGACATCCCGGACGATGCCGAGCGCAAGGGGCTGGGGACTCCGGCCACCAGGGCGGCGATCCTGGAAAAGCTGGTGGCGGCCGGGTTTGTGGAGCGCAAGAGCAAAAGCCTCATTCCCACCAAGGCGGGGATCAACCTGGTCACGGTCCTGCCGGAGGCCCTGACCTCTCCCATGCTCACGGCGGAGTGGGAGCAGAAACTGACCGGCATTGCCAGGGGCGAGGCGGACCCCGCTTCGTTCATGGATGGGATTTCAGAAATGGCGCGGGAACTGGTGAAAAACTACTCCCACATTTCCGAGGAGGGCCAGAAGCTGTTCGCCCCGGAGCGGGAGGCCGTGGGCCTCTGCCCCCGCTGCGGCAAGCCGGTGTATGAGGGCAAGAAGAATTTTTACTGCTCCGACCGCTCCTGCCAGTTTGTGCTGTGGAAGGATGACCGTTTCTGGACCTCCCGCAAAAAGGAACTGACCAAGAAGATGGCCGGCGACCTGCTGAAGAAGGGCCGCACCTCCGTCAAGGGAATGTGGTCTGAAAAGAAGGGCTCCACCTATGACGCGGTGGTGGTGCTGGATGATACCGGCGGGAAGTATGTCCGCTTCAAGCTGGAGTTCCCCAAACGGAAGGAGGGCGTGAATGGCAAAAAGTAAATCCGATATTTCCCTGAACGATCTGAAAGCGATGCTCCCCCATGAGGGGAGCCCCGCGGAGCAGAAGGCGGCACTTCAGGCTTTGGCCGCTCTCTCCCAGGAGGACCGGAACCTTCTGGCCGCTGTCCAGGAGTCTCCCTATCGTCTGACCTTCCTGGAACAGTTCCGGGAATTTCCCGCCAATACCGAGTATTTCATTCTGGAGTCCAACATCAGCAAGGTGGAAGATGTTGGCTGGCGTTATCTGGCGCAGCACCTGGACACCCTTCTGCCCCCGGAGCTGCTGGACGCCATTGACCCGGCACCCTTCGGCAAGCATGCTATGCAGGAGGAACAGGGCTGTTTTACCAGCAGGGGCTATTTAACGCTGTCCGGGGACGAGTGGCAGCATGACCGCCCCCAGGAGAAACAGGTGGACCGGAAACCCTCTATCAAGGAACGGCTGGAGCAGAGCAAGCAGGAGTGCATGGGAAAAAGCAAGGCGCCGGCGCCCCACAAGGGGAAGTCCGAGCCGGAACTGTAAGGAGGTGTCGCTATGCCCCATTATGAATATGACAAGGACTATCCTTTCGCTACGTTCATCACCAACCTGGGCAAGTACAACGAGGGCTCTTTGGTGGGTGAATGGGTAAAGTTCCCCACCACGGCGGAGGAGCTGCAAAAGGTGTTTGAACGGATCAGCATTGGCCAGAAGGACGACTTCGGCCAGCCCTATGAGGAGTGGTTCATCACCGACTATGACTGCTATGTGGATGGCCTCTATGACAAGCTGGGCGAGTATGAGAACCTGGACGAGCTCAACTACCTGGCCTCCAAGCTGGATGAGATGAGCCAAGGCGAGTACGAACAGTTCCAGGCTGCTATGGAGATCGGCGACCATTCCAGCAGTTTGCAGGAGATCATCAACCTGACCGAGAACCTGGACTGCTATGATGTGTACCCCGACATCCGCGACCATGACGACCTGGGCCGGTATTACATCGAGGAGCTGGACGCCATGCAGGTGCCGGAGCACCTGCGGAACTACATTGACTACGAGGCCTACGGCCGGGACATCGCCCTGGAGGAAGGCGGCGAGTTTACCGACTTCGGGTATGTGCGGGATACCGGGGACCGCTTTGACGAGGTGTACGATGGTGAACGCGGCAGTATCCCGGACGAATACCGGGTGATGACTTTCCAGGATGATATTCCCGAAGAAGAAATTTCGGAATGGGCGATGGATATTGCCTACGACATGGACGAGTTTTTTCGCCAGCACGACCCGCAGTATGCCGCCGAGCACCCGAAGGAACACGCGGCGAAGGAAGAAATTTATGAAAACCTGATGACCGGCCGCATTTCGGCCCTAGATGAGAAGTTGTCTGCCCTGGGGCAGACCCAAGAGGACTACCTGCCTTCGGAGATCGAAAAATTCAAGGACGCCACCGGGTATGAGGAATTTCTTGACTTTGATCCGGCTGTAATCAAAGCGGCACTGGAGGACCCGGACAAGTCCCATGCGGACGAGATGCTGGCCTTTGCGGAGCAGGCGGGCCGGGAGTATGAGGCGGAGCTGTTTGGCAAGGCCCCGGAGCCCTCCCCGGATGACCGGGAGACCGGCGAAACAGTGCGGACCCCCAGGGGCACCTTCTATGTGACGGACATGAGCCGGGAGCAGATGGAGGCGGTCGGGTACGGCCTGCACCATCAGTCTGACGATGGGAAGTATCTCATCATGGGTAACGGCGCCAGGGCCTTTGCTATCCGCAATGAGGAGGCCCAGGAACACGCCGCGCCGGAGAAGATGACCGTTTTGGTGGTGGAGCCCAGGAAGGAACCCTACCTGAAGGAGATCGACCCCGGCCTTCACTCGCTGCAAGCGGAGGTGGGCGGCGACATTACCGCCTCCTATCCTTTCTCTGACCCTGTGGGGCTGGTCTGCAACGATGAGGGCAAGCTGATCGGCCTGGAACTGAACCGGGGCCTGCGGGATGAGGAGGGCAACCTCTATGACATCATGGCCGGCACCTTCCTGGTGGTGGGCCTGAGCGAGGAGGACTTCACCTCGCTGCCCCCGGAGCTGGCGCAGAAGTACACGGAACATTTCAAGCAGCCGGAGCAGTTCATCAACCTGAACGGGCAGATCATCGCCCTGCCGGTAGAGCCGGAAAATCCTCTCCGCACCGCCGAGATGACCGTGGAGGACGACTACGGGATGATCGATGGGGTTATCAATAACGGCCGCAAGGGGGAGGAGCAGGAGGCGGCGAAGGCCGAGGCGGCCCGGACATCCCCGGAGAAGCGCCCCTCCATCCGGGAACGGCTGGAGGAGGCCAAGCGGGCGTGCGGCGAGCGCAAGCCCCCGGACAAGGCCCACCAGAAGAAGCCCCCGGAGCACGACCTATGAGCCGGAGCAAGAAGTGGCGGCTGGAATGGGCTTTCTTCCTGGGGGAGAACGGCCGCCGCAAGTATAACAAGATCTGCAAGGGCTGCGCCCACCCCTGCAAGCAGAGCTTCCGGGTGGTGCTCATCACCTGTCCCCATTACCAGTCCGCACGCTCGAAAAAGTGTGGGAATAGAGGTTGAAAACAGGACGGAAAACTGCCTGTGGCGGCTTTTTTAAGGGGTGCCCTTATGATTTCCCATGCTGGCCTGCCGCCTCCGTTTTAGGGGCGAAAAGGGGCTGGTTTGAACACTTATCCACAACAAAGCGGGAGCGCCGCCTTCGGTTTGAGCCGAGGGTGACGCTCCCATTTTTGTTTTGAAAATTTTTATTCGCTAATAGCGAAATTGCAGCTTGACACAAAGAATAAAATTTGCTATGATAGCATTGCAGCGAAAAGCAGAGGCGTATACCCCTGCTGGTCTTCTCCCCTAAATTGGAGTGTATAAACACTCGCGGAACATCTTGAAGGTGTTCTACCCCACGGGGGCGGCACACGGCTTGACCGCCCGATGCGCCGTCGCCCGGCATGGCCCAAGCCGGGAGCTTGGGCCATGCCCAAAGGAATTAGATGGGTTGTCCTGTATGCACCAACTCTTTCCCGGGAGGGAGCCACATTAACTATACTTCGTGGTTCTCGAAAGAGGTATATGATGCGTAAGCACAAAAAATCGCTGTTCATGCAGGACAGTCCCGGCAACTCGTCGAACCCCCGAACTTCTCACCGTTTCAAGTTCAAGCGCAAATGGCGTAAAACTTTATTCCGGTTGGCGTTTAGAGCACTTGAAGTACTGCTGGTGATTTTACAAATCATCCAGTGCTTTTGTGAGATGTTTAAGAAGTAAGGCGAGGTGGTGCAGCAAACGGGAAGCCCATCTAATTTTTGTTTATTAGGCCAAACGGCTTGTATTATAAATCAGAATTGGAGTAACTGGGAGGTGACAAGCATGATCGGAGATGTACTGAAACGTATGCGCATTATTTATGGATATAAGGCCAGTGAAATGAGTTCGGAACTTGGCATCTCCGCAAGTTATCTTTCAGAAATTGAAAATAACAAAAAGCAACCATCTTTGGACTTGCTCCAAAAATATGCGGATATTTACGGTATCCGATTGTCCTCTTTGATCTTGCTCTCTGAAAATATGGAGGAAGCAGAAAAGTCAGGCAAAGGAACTGCTTTTATCAGAAATATGATGGCACACCTGATACAAAATATGTCTGCGGCAACAGGTGATCCAGATGAAGAATAAAGTACCAATCAAAAAATATGACATAACTCAATGCGCTCTTTATAAATGCCGGACAAGAAAGCGTCTTGAGTATCTTCTGCGTCTTGACCCCGGTGGCCTCAAAATAATTGATGGCATCATCGGGTATCACAAATTTGAAATAGATAAAAAGCACTCTGATGAAAAAAGAGAAATAACAGCCCCGGATAAGACACTTAAAGCTATCCAACGCAGAATCCTTTATCTGCTTCAGCGGGTCATCCGGCCTGAATGGCTTATTTCTGGAGAAAAGCAGAAGTGCTATATAGACAACGGGAAAGCGCATTTGAACGGGAAGTATGTTCTGACTATTGATATTAAAAAGTTTTATGACAACTGTACACGAGAACCTGTATACCAATTTTTCGTACAGAAACTAGAAACTTCCCCTGATGTAGCCGAGATCCTAACGAACATTATCACATACAATGGTGGTATCCCAACCGGATGCCCGACAAGTCAAATTATGGCCTTTTACGCCTATTCTGATATGTTTTCAGAAATCTTTGATTTGGCGAAACAGCACGGCTGCAAATTCACTTTGTATGTGGATGACATGACATTTTCCAGTAAAGAGCCTTTTTCTCCTCATCAGTTGAGCCAAATGATTGACCGTGTTCTGAGAAAGTATGGGCACAAGCCTAAATACCCCAAAGTAAAGTATTATGGTCCATCTGACTATAAACCGATCACAGGAACAGTTGTCACTCCCGAACATTCCCTTGCTGTTCCTAATGGGCTTCAAAAGACCATATACGATGCATTTCAGACTGTAAAACCACTGATTGGCGTTGAAACCTGCTCGGAAGAAGATGCAAGGCAAATTCTTTCATTAAAAGGACAGATACAGGCCGCCTGTAACATTGAAGATGGAAAGTTTCCTGAGATTAGGCGGTTAACGAACCAAATCAAGGTTCCAGATAGTCAGTCTGTATCAACGCGAAAAAGACAGCACCACAGACGTAGTAAGAAAATCCATATAAAACAGCAAGCACCTATTAAGTAATGTAGCGGGAGCGCCGCCTTCGGTTTGAGCCGAGGGTGACGCTCCCGTTTCTTTTTTTGTTCTCTTTTTTTTCTTTCAATCAGGATCGGACAGGATAGGAAGGATATTCGCCGCAGTAGGCGCTGTGGGAATGTGCGTAAACGGTCATGCTTGCGGAGCTGTGGTAAACGATGTTTGCGGGCTGTGGGAAAGCCGGCGGCTTTTCCATCGGGCCGTGAATATCCGCTTTCCATCGGCGGAGCGGCCGTTTTCCACATTTCCATAGTGCGGTTACCCCACGATCAGGCGGTAGATGGTGAGGGGCACATACCACGCCGCCACCAGCAGGCGCCACACCAGGACGAAGCCCCCGATGAGGCCGCCGATGATGAAGTTCAGCGCGAACAGCGCAGCGCCGCCGCCCAGGGAGCCGCCGCCCGGCACGATCCAGACGCACATCCGATGGATGCCGAAGGGCAGACCGCAGAGTATCCAGAGCCAGAGAAGATCCAGCTCTCCATTCCTGATGCAGGCAGATTTGAAAATACAGTACAGCAGCCCGGCGATGGCGACGGGCAAAACTGCCTTCTTGAAAAATTCCTTGATGGCCTCGGTTCTCGTCATTGGCGGCACCTCCATTCCTGCCTCCATTATACCGAGAAAATCTGACCGCGCCCAGGGCCTTTTGAAAAGTCTGGCAAAGGCGCACAACCTCCGCTATTCCAGTTCGTTATTTCGCTGCCTCTGCGGTTCGGCCTCCCTCGGCTTTTCCAGCAGGGCCTCCACATTCTGGCGGAGGGTGTCGTACTCCCGTTCCTCCCGCTGGGCCTTTCTATATTCCGATTGCAGGACGGCTTTCCTGGCGGTGAGCTCATCCATCTCGGCCCGGAGCCGCTGGGCGGCGGGCAGGGGTACGGCATCCAGGCGTTTCAGTTCCCTTGCCGCCGCCTCAAACAGGATAATCTCCCCCTCATGCCCCCGGAGGAATTTCTCCTTGTCCCTGGACTGGCGGTATTGGTCATACAGGGGACGGAGCTGGCGGTAGGTAGCGGCGTGCTTCATGGTGAGGGTCAGCCGCTCCATTTCCTTCTCTGTTGCCCGGAGGTCTGCCTTCACCCTGGCGGTAGCGGCCGCAGCCCCGTCACACCGCTCGGACAGTTCCTCATAGCTGGAGATCCCATGTTCGGTCAGGAAGTTCAGTGTTTCCGCGGCCCGCTTCAAATTCTCGATGGTCGCCCAGTGTTTGTAGCCGGCGCTCTGCTGGGCTTTGAAATTGTTCTGGATGTCGATGAGCAGGCTGGGCTTCCCGGTGCGCTGCTGCGGCTGGCGGGAGGGCCTGGGCCTTCCAGCGATCCGGGCGGTCAGGGCCTCCTCGGCGTAGTCGGCGCCCAGGGTTTTCAATCGGGTGAACCTCTCCTGGCCCGGAGCCCTGGCGGATATGTACTTGCCCCGTTTCAGCTCATACCCTTCCCGCTGGAGGCGGCGGAGCAGGTTCTCCAGGTCGGAGCAGCCGGGCAGGAGCCGGTCAATGGCGGCACGCAGCTTCGCCTTGTAGCTGGTGCCGTTCTGTTCCGCCTGATGCTCAATGTAGCTCTTGCCCTTGTCCCGGCCGGGAACGATGACGGACAGGCCATGTTCTTTGCAGATCCGGTCACTGGTGCGGCGGATGAAGTGATAGCTCCGCTTATTGGAGTGATAGTGCTTGTGGTCCTGAAAGCTGACCGCATTGAAAATCAGGTGGTTATGAACGTGGTCTTTGTCTATGTGGGTGGTGAGGACAAATTCATATTTGCCGCCCAGGACCTCCCGCGCCAGTTCCATGCCAATCCGGTGGGCCTCCTCCGGCGTAACCTCCCCAGGCTCAAACGCCTGGATCAGGTGGCGGCCCAGGTTCGTACCCTTGTCGATAGCATGGCGGCGGGTCCAGGCAAATTCAATGTCGGCGGTCTCGGCGGAGCAGCCGAAGGAGGACACCAGTAGCTTCCCGTCCGTCTTGTCGGGATTGCAGATATAGTCAATGGCCGCTTTTAGCGTTGACTTAATAGGATGCGTCTTTGTAACTGCCATATCTGGTCCATCCTCTCCCGGATCTCCTCCATATCGGCCTGGTAGGCCGGACCGCCGGCGTTCAACCGTTTGGCGATCTGATTGATGTTCCGGCCGATGGCGGAGAGGGCGCGGGTCATCTCCTTGATGTCGGTGGTGTCCACCTGGATGATGTACCCATCAATCGCCATTTTGCGGAGATAGGCGCCGATCCGCTTTGTGTGGAGCTGGGCCATCTTCTGCTCAATCAGCGCCCGTTCCTCTGCTGTCACCGGGCAGCGCAGGACGATGGGCCGTTTGCGATTTGCCATAGCATGTGCCTCCGTTTCCTCATAAGGGTCTGGGACTATCCCAGCAAGCAATTTTTGTGTTTAGGGGCAAGGGGTTCCCTAAACCGAAAATTCGCAAGTGTGGCTACACTTGCTGTGCTTGCTGTCGTTACTCCTTTCGTACCTTAGTAATACGGAAACGGAAGATTTGGCTACCTCTTGGAAAAGAAAAAACGCCGTAAACACATGCGTTTACAGCGTCTGTCAGTTCCTATACAGTTGTACCGGGAACACTATTCCTCACCGGCCGTCCTTGCGTCCAAAATGGCCTGCGCGGTGGCAATGAGAATTTGTATCTCTTTGTCGGTCAGCTCATTCACCAAGGCGTCAAGCTGGCGGTATGCGGTGGCCTTTCCACCCTCTGTATTCCCAAAAAGGATCTGGTCCACGGAAATATGATAACGGGACATGAGCTCCAAAAAGATTTGGACGCTCGGATGCTGTCCCTTGTTCTCAATATTTGCAAGATAGCGTGGGGAGAGATACATCTCGTCTCCGACTTTGTTGCGGGACTCCTTGTGCCCCTTCCTCGCTGATTTGATTGCCGCTCCATAGGGGCGGAAGTCGATTTTCTCTACCGGCCTTTTTGCCATATCCATTCACCCAATTACATTCTACTGTTCACCTTTCTTTCTGAATATGTCTATATAATTCCTATATATAGCCAATATAATTCATGTTACAAGTAACGGACAAAAAATACGGCGCAAAAATCAGGGATAGGGCGAATGGTTAAAAACCATTCGCCCTATCCCTGATTTTTGGCATTATAAATGCTTTTTGAAGTGTCGCTAGACGCAAAAAAGTATGAATATCAAGCCAATGCTCAATTCGATGTGCGTTTCACCGTGCTTACCAATTTTGTCCGTGACCATCGCTCATAGAACAAGGGCTTGTGCAGAGCCATGCGAATCCCGGCAAAAAACAGCCAGAACAGATACCCGCCGACCAGCAATCCATGCAGTACAAGAGATGCTAAGCTGTCCAGGTGCAATATATCCATCAAAATAAATAGTAGCCGATTCAAGCAGTACGGCACTCCGACCAGGCCAGCAACCAGCAGGCCATAGCGCAGGAAATATTGATACCAATGTGCTGTGTCATCATTCCTTTGCACAATTTTCATTCGGGTCAGCCGCTTGCCAGGGGTTTGTCCGTGACAAAAAATAGGCAGCAGCCCAAAGTACAGAAGAAACAGAAACGGCATCCATTGAATGGAGAGAGTGATTCCAAACGAGACCACAACCACGGCTAGGATGCCTGATGTAAAGGTCAGGCAAGCCATATCGGCCAGAAGTGAGAAAACACGCCGCGTAAAGGAGATGGACGCACCCCGTCGGAAGCTGACAGTATCTAATTCTTGCCGTGTAGGCAAAAGGCGGCTCACCGGTCCTGCCAAAGCAAAGCCAATCATGCTGCCGGTAGTATTGACGATTAAGTCATCTACATCAAACAGACGGTAGCTGCCTGGATAGACAAAGTACAGGCCGCTGAGTTGGGTCAGCTCGAAAAACAGAGAAAGCAAAAAAGACAATCGCAAAGTTTTGCGCCAATTATAGCAGAAGTAATACCGCAGATAGACACCGAAAGGCATTGTCATAAACAGATTGAATACGGTGGTCCAAAAGGCACTTCCGGTGAAAATGCTCAGCCAGCTTGCAGGCTGTCCGGGCTGAATCTGTGACTGTTTGGCTATATCGGCAATGAAGGAAAATGGGATGAGTTGAACCTTATGTCCGTGTAGCGTAGCAGCTTTCTCCGGCGTAGGCAACGGTAGAATGACCAAGCAGTAAACGCAGAGAAGGTACAGAATAAAGCTGTACACAATCAGCACCCGTAAACTGAGGACTGATCCATATTTATGATAACTCCATGCGATGTACGGCACTGTGAACAGGACAATGATTATCGGATAAATGACCATCGCCTGCCGCAGTGCTTCAAGATATTGGCTCATCTGTTTTCCTTTCCGGGTTTTGTTCTATGCTTATGAAATAAGCGGCTGGGTCGGCAGCGAGATTCTAACTTCTAACCCATGCGGGGCGTTGGCGGAAAAAGAGACGATTCCGCGATGTGATTTTACAATCTGCGCTACCAGTTTTAAGCCCAGACCATGCTCTGACTTTTCATCGCTACCCTGGGTGCTGGCAATGTCATCCCCGCGATTTAATGCCTTCAGACGTTCCGGTGTGATTCCCATTCCGTCATCTGAAACCGTGCAAATGCAGCGCCCATTTTCTTCTCCGACAAAAACGGCGATCCTGCATCCTTGCGGATTGTGGGTGATACTGTTGCGGAGCAGATTGTCCAGCATACGCCGCAACAGGCCCTCGTCCCCCAAAAGGTGGATTGTGCGCCCTGGCTGCGTCTCGGCAAATACGATCTCATACCGGCTGTCCAGACCGTTATTCAGCACTTCACTGACAGCTTGGCGGCTGGTCTCTACCCAATCCACATCTTTGAAGTGAACGGGCTGGAGCGCATATTCCAGCTTGGTGGTCAGGTTCAAATCGTCGATCAGCCGTTTCATCTTTTCGCTTTCCCGGCGAATAATCCCTGCCTGTTTTCTTGCGTTCGGCGGAAGGTTGCGGTCATCTTCCAGCTCGCTGGCATACCCCAGCACCATCGAAAGCGGTGTGCGGATGTCGTGGGATACGCCGCGAATCCACTCCGCTCTTGTGTTGTCCTTTTTCTTCATATAGTCTGCGGCCCGGTTCAGTCCGGCGTTGATTTCGGCCAGTTCCCCTTGCTCCTCCAGATGCGGCGCTTTTCCGTGACTTAAATTTTGAATACCTTGCAGAATGGGCGTCATAGCTCTTTCTACTTTGCGTGTGTTCCGAAGAATCAGGAAAACAATGAGCAGCAGATTGATAATAAAAACCGCTGCGATTCCACCGAGCATAACCCCCATATAGGGCCACTCCAGAGAAAAATAATACTTTACCAGCGTTCCAGGTTGATAGCCGACAACCATAAGGTTGCCGTCCGCACGCGTCCATATTTTTACCGGGTAGTCCTCCAAATACCAGCGGCTGAAAGAAGCTACTTCTGCACTCGTATAGGAACGCGGCAGGTTCTCCGGCAAGTCTTGCTGCCAGACGACATCACCATCTTCATCCAGCAGCATGGCCCAGGCAGATTGTTCTTGCAGCATGGAAAGCGCAGTATCGTCCGCAACCCATTTTTCATCTTGCAACACAACGTGGTCCGAAAAATCCTGGACAGAAAAAGAGGGGTCCGCTCCGCTTATACTTCCCGTGATGAGGATAGTAAAGAACAAGGCAAGGTTAACTGCCAAAAACAAGATCACGATTCCGACCGTGGAAAAGATATACCGTCGGAAAAACCGATGCACCGTATTCATGGCGACACCTCCTTTAGATTGAGGCGATAGCCAAGCCCCTTGGCGGTGACCAATGATACCGGCTTTGATGGGTTCTCTTCAATCTTTTCCCGCAGGTGCCGGATATGGGTAGAAAGGGTGCTTTCATACCCTTGCCAAAACTCTCCACATATTGTCTCGCACAGGATACCCGTGGTCACGATCCGCCCTGCGTTTTGATACAGCTTTTCAAAAAGCTGCATCTCTTTGGCGGTCAATGCCTGTTTTTCACCGTTTTTCCAAACTTCTGCATTGTCCATATCCACGGTGGCTCCAGCGAGTTCCACCATTTCATTTTGCCTTGGGTAAGCGCGGCTGAGGATCGCACCAACCCTGAGCAGCAATTCTTTGGGCAAGAACGGCTTGGCGAGATAGTCGTCTGCACCAATTTCTAATCCCTCAATGCGATCCTCCGCTTCACCACGGGCAGTCAGCATCAGAACGGGGACTCGGCTTGTCCGGCGTATCTTTTTCAAAACCGAAAAGCCGTCCATATCCGGCATCATCACATCCAGAACAATCAGACTTGGCTGTTCTTCCTGCCATATCCGCAGCGCCTCAGCGCCCGATGCAGCGGTTCGCAGATTCGTATATCCTGCCCGCCGGAAAATGGAGAGCAGCATCTCCAATACATCGCGGTCATCATCGACCAGCAGTATTTTGTGATTTGTCATAAGCAAATTTCACCACCTATCTTTATTTACATTATAGCGCAAAGAATGTCGGATGCCTATTCTGTGTCTAAAATCTCAGAGATAACTCAAGGTTGGCTCAGCGTTATCTCAAGGTTGGGATGGTATGCTTAAACCATCACGAAAAGGAGGTATTCGCACATGAGCGATTATGTTATCGAAACCCGTGGCCTTACCAAAACATACGGGGAGCAGAACAGCGTGTCCAATCTGTCCATCCATGTGAGGAAAGGGCGTATCTATGGCCTGTTGGGCCGCAACGGAGCCGGGAAAACCACCACCATGCGGATGCTGCTGGGCCTTACCGCACCATCTTCCGGCGATGTGAAGATTTTCGGCAAACCGCTTCGCGGCAACGAAAAAAACATCCTGCCCCGTATCGGTTCCCTGATTGAGTCGCCTGGGTTTTATCCGAATCTGACGGGAACGGAAAATCTTCGGATTTTTGCCGATCTGAGAGGACTTAAAAGCCCCAAATACATCAAGGGGGCGCTCGAAGTCGTCAATCTGCCGTACCGGGACAAAAAGCTGTTTTCCCAGTATTCGCTGGGCATGAAGCAGCGTCTTGCCATCGCACTGGCTGTCATGCACAACCCGGAGCTGTTGATTTTGGACGAGCCAATCAACGGCCTCGACCCTATCGGCATCGCAGAGGTGCGCGACTTCATTCGGGAACTGTGCGATGCCACAGGGAAAACCATTTTGATTTCCAGTCACATCCTATCGGAGATCTCCCTGCTGGCCGATGACATCGGAATCATTGACCACGGCGTATTACTGGAAGAAGAAAGCCTGGAGGAGCTGGAAGCAAAGAACGGGAAGTATCTCCGTTTTACGGTGTCCAATGCTGCACTGGCTGCTAACCTGCTTCAGAGCAAACTTGGCATTCAGAATATCGAAGTAGACAGTGCCAATGAGCTGACGGTCCGCGACCTTCGTCTGGACACCGGCGCGGCAGTCCGGCTGTTTGTAGACGCAGGGTTGTCTGTGTCCGACGCTCATCTCTATGAGGACACTCTGGAAGATTACTTCAAACAGGTTACAGGGGGTGAGGGCATTGCTTAAACTTTTGCGCTGTGAGTTTGCCAAGCTAAAACGAAAGCCCCTGTTCTTTGCGGCTGCGGCCATTTCGGCTTTGATCCCCTTGGGATGTGCGCTGTTTCTGCCGGAGATGCAGGAATTTTCAAGTGGCGCGGAAGCGGTGGATCGCCTGATGTCCACTCTGTTCCAGTTGAGCGCCTATCTGCTTCTGATGCCTGCCGTGGTGGTTTTGGCATCGAATCTGCTCTTTGAAGAACAGGACAACGATACTCTAAAGAACCTGATGACTGTTCCCGTGAGCAAACCCGCACTGGCCTTGGCGAAGATGACATTGCTGTTTCTGTTTTCCATCGCGTTTATGGCTGTCGGCGGCCTGGTCAATTTGGCTATCGTGCTGGCATCCGGGCTGGAGCCGGTCGGCTTTTGGAAGCTGTTTTTTGTAGGCATCGGACAGGGAATTATGATGTGGGCCGGGGCGTTGCCCTGCGTTCTCCTGGTGGTGCTTTTGAACCGTAGTTACATTATCTCCGTAATCATCACGTTCTTCTATACGGCGGTCAACTATATTTTTGGCACCAACGACTATTTCATCATGCAGCCCTTTGGGTTCAATGCGGGAACGCTGTTACCTGGACCGCTGACCTTCCGCTGGTTCTTTCAGTATCTGGACACATCCAGCTCCAGCGCACAGATGACGGAATTGATGGAACGGATCAGTCCTTACTTTGTGACAACGCCTCAGGCGTTCCTGGTCGTTATCCTGGAGTCGGCGGTGTTCCTGACATTGATCGCGCTGGTCTATAAGCGTCAGAGCTGTTAAGGAGGTGTAAAGTCATGTGGAGTATTCTAAAAGGAGAATGGCGCAAGCTGCGGCGCTGCCAGATCCTGCTGGTTGGTATTGTGGCTCTGGCGCTCTGCCCTGTCGTGCAGTATGGCACCCAGCTGATTATCAACCCGGAGATGCGGGATCAGAACTTTGATTTTGTCAAACTGTTTGCCAATGTGATTTGGGGAAACACGCAGATTTTTCTGCCAATCTCGCTTGTCATGATCGGCGGCTGGCTGATCGACCGTGAGAATACAAATGACACCATGAAGAATCTATTGACGGTGCCGGTATCATACCCAAAGCTGCTGGGCGGGAAACTGATCGTCACGATTTTCCTGTCAATCCTGTTTGGGATTTATAGTGTAGCTGTAACGGTTCTGACCGGCACGCTCGCCGGTTTGGATGGGCTTTCTGCCGCCGTTCTGCTGCGGCAGGGCGTGCAGTTAGTCGCAGCCGCTTTCAATACCAGCCTGGTCTGTATGCCGATGATCCTGATTTTCGGCCAGATGCGTGGGGCCTACCTGGGCGGGTCGCTTCTGACATTCTTCCTGGGGTATTGCATTTTGTTCTTCAAGAGCGGCTTCCTGCTCTCTGCCTACCCGTTTTCGGCGGCGCTAATTCTCGCCGGTTTTGATATGCAGGAATATAACGGCGCTACGCAGGCCCCCTGCGTTTTGCTGGCTGTGGTAGGCATCGTGGTGGTGCTGGTTCTGACTATGGCAATATTGCTGTTTTCCCACCCCAGCAAAAAAACGGGCAATACGAAAAAGAAAAAAGTCAAAAAAGGTCGCGGTAGGCGTCGCGCCTAACGAAAGGAGAGCGTTCATGCGAAAATCAAACTATAAAGGTAAAATCTGCGTTTTTCTTTGCGCGCTTCTTTGTGTCGTCAGCCTGTCTGGATGCTCAACGGTCATGCAGTCGTTGGCAGACGGTACGGATGCCGTGTTGAATGGATTGACGGATGGCACGGATATTGTACTGAACGGATTGGCGGATGGCACTGATCAGGCCCTTGGTGCTTTATCCGAAGCTGACGACGGTCAGGCAAAAGACAGCATCTTGGAAGCCTTTGGGAAACTTGTTGATGATGCGGGGACTGCTGCGCTGACACCCCAAAGTAAACTGCAAGGCCACAAGGAGAACGGTGCAGATGATTACACGGGGTCCTATGAAGCAACGTATTCCAATTTGACAGGTACAGAGATTTTGTTTGGTGGTACTACCCTGGAGCGCGAAGCGGGTAGTACGATCCACATCACCTGTTCTCTTTCGCTTGAAAACGGCGAGGCAGCGTTTTTTCTTCGCTCAGGAGCAGATGATCCGACGATTCTTCTCTCGGAGAGCGGTGAGTACGATGGCACAGTTGAAGTAGATGGCACAAGCACTTATATCGGAGTGTGGGGCGACCAGGCGGACGGAACCGTATCCATTGAGGTTGAATAAGGAGTACTCATTATGAACACAAAGAAAAAAACAATCATCATTGCTTCCATAGCTATTTTGTTGGTAGCGTTTATCGTAGTTGCTTTTCTGGCTACACAGAGAAGCTCGGACTACTACACGCAAATTGATAACGACTGTGTAACCGAGATTGCACCGCATGGAGCGATGAATTATCGCTACACATTAAGTACCTACGACGAGACCGGGGCAGAAAGAGAACTGAGCTTTGAAACGAGCCGGATTCTCACTGACGATGCGTATCTATGTCTGAAGGTGGCCCCGTTCCGTGGTGTCGTCACTTGGGCAGAAGTACAATTTGAAGAATTGCCTGCCGCCGTGCAGGAACAATACGGTGGCAATTCGTAAGCCGGAGCCTATGACATAGACGCTATTTCAAACGGAAAGGCAGGTGCAGTATGAAAAGAATAAGAAAGTTCCTATTTCGCTTCTTCGCTCTAGCGATGCTGGCCATGCTCGTTGCTGGCAGTGTTTTGGGCGGATTTGGTTACAAAATGTACCATGATGCACTTGCCGAGCAACATCTTGATGAGAAGGTCGCAGAGATTCAAGCTGATCCTGATTATACTACCCTTGCGGAAATCCCGGCTATTTATTTGGAGGCCGTTGTTGCGGTGGAAGATCACCGCTTTGAACATCATTTTGGGATCGACCTGATTGCCATAGGCCGAGCCGCCTGGAGCAATCTGACTTCATGGAGTCTGCGTGAGGGAGGCAGTACCATAACGCAACAACTTGCCAAGAATTTGTATTTCACGCAGGAAAAGAGCTTTATCCGCAAGATCGCTGAGATGTTTATGGCGTTCCACCTGGAAAACACCTATACAAAAGACGAGATTTTAGAATTGTATGTCAATTCTATTTACTTCGGAGACGGCTACTACTGTATTTACGATGCAAGCCAAGGATATTTTGGGAAAGCCCCCATAGATATGACGGATTATGAATGTACACTTTTGGCAGGTATTCCCAATGCGCCCTCGATTTATTCATTGACCGCAAACCCGGAACTGGCAGAGCATCGTCAAGAGTATGTTGTCCAGAAAATGATCCAATATGGCTACATAAGCGAGAGTGAGGCACAAACTATCTTACAAGAACAGTCATAACTGAAATCTATCTGCCGGGCGACGGCAAAAGAAAAAAAGCCGTCGTTCAGCAGACACTATCCATGCCCTTTTATCGCGGCGGCTTTGAATATCAAGGCCGCCGCTTTTTTGTCCCCCAAAAGGAACGACGACCACACGCTAAAGATTATGGCGGCTTTAGGAGGGAGCCGCCGTGAGGCAAGGAGAATTTCGACAAAATAAGACAATACCCGCACCATCAAAAAAAGCCCGGCCACCACCGGGGCACATTCTACTTATGAGTATGAACTGTGTAATTACATAAAAGCGTTTAATAGTTCATTAGCACCTGTCTGCATTTTGCAGACAGGTGCTTTTTGCTGTTTATGTGGGCCTTCGCTATACAGCGGAGCCTTTCATAAAAATTTCTTCCCTCTCGCGGTTGCCAAAATCGCAAGCCTTGCATTACTGAGGCGAAAGGGAGGAGATCACCACCCCGCACCCGTGCGGCGCGAAGGGAGGTGAGAAAATGAAAGACTCCTATGAGCAGCGTATTCAAAATCAGTTTGGCGCTTTCTGCGTCAAGGTTTTGAAGAATGAGGCCCGGTACATCCAGCGCGAACTTGCCAGTCTCCAATCCCAGGAAAAGTCCCTGGGCGAGCTGACAGCTTCTGAACTGGAGCAGACCGCCGTGTGGGACAAGCACTTTATGAGCGAGCATGTCTTTGAAGTGCTGGGACTCCCGGTGATCGTGACCGGCGATCTTCTGGCTGATGCCTTGGCGCAGCTGCCGGAGGACAAGCGGGATGTCATCCTGCTGTCCTACTTCCTGGAAATGACGGACCGTGAGATCAGCGAGAAGCTGAACATCGTCCATCAGACCGTATCCAAGCGGCGGCTCGTTACGCTGAAAGAATTGCGCGAGTACCTGATGAAGGAGGGATTTGAATGGCCGGACAAGTGAAGCCGATTCCGGTGCCGGTGATCCTGGCAGCCGTAAGCGGCGACGAGAACGCCCTTGCCGCCGTGGTCGCTCACTATCAGAAGTACATCCGGGCTCTTGCCACCCGACCGGTGAAGGACGAGTATGGGAACGAGTACCTGTATGTGGATGAAGATATGCGGCTCAGACTGGAAACGAAGCTGATCCATAGCATCGTGACGAGTTTCAAGGTGCTGACGGTCTAAAATTGTTCGGGGCAAGTTTCTCTCCCTTTCCTTGCCCTGGCAATCCGGCAGCGGAGTCCATAGCTCCTTGACAAAGAAAGCCCGGCGGGAGGCCTCCGGCGCAGTATAAGGCAGACGGATACGATCTGTCTGTGTGGAGCCGGTCGGCCGGTGCGCCATGACCCTGTTGCAAGTCCGCAGGATGGGCCCCTACCAAACAGGAGAGCGATGAACACCAGGCCGCAAAACAGGTGTGGCAGCCTGTGGGCGAGGATGCGCAGACAGGATAATGAGACTCCCGCGTTGAACGCCCTCAAAGCATTGCGCGGCGCACCCATCAGCATGGGCCGGGGTGAGATTCCCGTGGAGCTGCGGCCAGTAGCCATCCGTTTTCTGCCTTTTTTGTAAGAATAACTTTTTGCGAAAGGGGTCTATCATGCAAGAAAAAATTGTTGCTGGTAAAGCCAGTATAATGAAAAAGACTTTGGATGAAAAGACGACCTATCGCTTCGGCAATAGGTCGTTTGTTGTTGAGCCTGTTTTTCGGAAAGAGAGCCCGGACACCTTGGGCAGTATCCTCCTGCGGTTGATGAAGGCCGAGAGCGAAGCGAAGTAAATCTCCCGGACCCGGCTGACAGGGACAGCGGATGGCGGTATAATGAACATAGACAAGTTATATTGCTATTCGGCTGTCCCGGAGGAAGGAGGACTGAATGAGACAGTCGAACAACCGCAAATCCCGTGATGTGACCGCGTTCCTCTATGAGCGGCTTTCCCGCGATGACAACCTGGAGGGCGAGAGTTACAGCATCGGCAACCAAAAGAAACTGCTGACCAAGGTGGCGAAGGAAAAAGGTTACACCAACCTGGTCCACTTCCTGGACGATGGCATTTCCGGCGTCACGATGGACCGCCCTGGCTTCAACGACATGATGGAGCAGCTTGCCGCTGGTAAGGCCGCCGCCGTGTTTGTGAAAGACCTTTCCCGGCTGGGCCGCAACTACATTGAGGTGGGCCGGCTGACCGAGGAATTTTTCCCGGAGCACGACATTCGTTTGGTGGCGGTTTCAGACAACATCGACACCGCCGAAGGAGAGAACGAGCTGGCGCCCATCCGCAACCTGTTCAACGAGTGGTACGCCCGCGACATCAGCAAGAAGCGCCGGATCAGCAATAAGATCAAGGGCAATGCTGGTGAACCAATGGGGCCACCGCCCTATGGCTACAAAAAAGACCCGGACGATCCCAAACGGTGGGTCGTGGACGAGGAGGCCGCCCAGGTGGTGCGCCGTATCTTTCGTATGACTGTGGATGGTTATGGAACAGAGCAGATCGCCACGATCCTCTCCGAGGAGAAAGTTCTTACCCCCATCGCCTATTGGCGTGAGAAGGGCGTCAATCGTCCTGGGAAAAGCAAGCTCCGCGGGCCGTATATGTGGAACAGCTCCACCATCACTCACATTCTCTCTTTGCAGGAGTATTGCGGTGATATTCTCAACTTCAAGACCTACTCCAAGTCGTACAAGAACAAAAAGAGGCTTGCCAATGACCGGGAAAACTGGGTCATCTTCCAGGATGTTCACGACCCCATCATTGAGCGGGCGGTCTTTGAGCAGGTCCAGCAGAAGCGGGGCAAGATCCGCAAGCGCCGCACCCATGAGGGGGAGCGCAATATGTTCTCCGGCCTTCTGGTCTGTGCCGATTGCGGACACAACCTGCACTTCCATTTCAATCAGGGCAACCCCGACATCAAGTATTTCAACTGCTCCAACTACAAGGGCAATCGTGGGAGCTGCACTTCCACCCATTATGTCCGCGTGGACTTCCTGGAGCAGGTAGTGCTGGGCGAGATCCGGCGGCTGACCAAGTTCGCCAGCCAGTTTGAGGATGAGTTCGTGAAGGCCGTGATCGGCCATTCCCAACAGGCAGAGGCCACCGACCGAAAGCTGAAGGAAAAGGAGCTGAAAGCCCTCCAAGCCCGTGATGAGGAACTGGACGGCCTGTTTGAACGGATCTATGAGGACAATGTTTCCGGCAAGCTCTCTGACGACCGCTTCGCCCGTATGTCAAGGCGGTATGAGGAGGAGCAAAAAGAGCTGGCGGAGAAAATCAAGGCGCTCCGCGCCGAGATCGACAAGCAGAGCAGCCAGTCCATGACCACGGATATGTTCATCTCCCTGGTCCGCAAATACACCCGCGCCCGCAAGCTGACGCCCCGGATGCTCAACGAGCTCATCGAGAAGATCGAAGTGTTCAACGCCGAGAAGATAGACGGGGTGTGGGAGCAGCGGCTCCGTATCCACTATAACTGCGTAGGAGTTATTGAGATCCCCGACCTCATTCCGCTGCCCGCCCCGGAGGTGTCCGTAAACACAAGAAAGGGCGTAGTCGTCAACTACGCCCCATCCACCATCGCCGGATGAAAACAAAAGAAAAAGACGAGTGTTCTTACAGCTTTTCAAATGCTATAAGAACACTCGTCATGTGGCGCGGGGCAGGACCGCAGTAGAACGAACGGCCGTAGTCGGAGCAGTAGCCATCCATGACGAAGCCGTTGTCGAAGGCAATCGCCGTGCCGGGGGTTAGGGGTTCGTCCTTGGGAATCGTACCGATTTTGTCTTGGCAGCGTGGGTCGCCGGTCTTGGTGAATGTGCAGGACGGCGAGAACGGCACGTCAGAGCAGCCATGCTCCAGCCCCAGCTGATTCAGACGGTTCTCCACCTCCCACTGTGTCACGCCCGGACGCAGCATATCGCAGATGGTCGCCATGCACTCATCGGTGAAGGCAGCAACGCGGCGCAGGGCGGCAATTTCCTTCGGCTCCTTAATCATCCGAAGCGCCTCCACCAGCCCTTCCGCCGGGACACAGGCGATATCCTCCGCGCCCTCTTCCTTGAGCATGTTCTCAATCGCCGTGAAGGCGCACAGCCCCACGCCCAGCCGCTTGCAGCCGCGCACCACGTCCACCAGATTCGCAGCCAGCATGACATAATAGCAGCTGATGTCCACAGGCGTGTTCGACATGGTGCGGGCGCGCTCGTAGGTTGCCAGCACGGTCGCCGCCCCCTCGCGCGGCACAAACAGCAGCACATCCGGCTTGGCTTGGAAGTAGCTCCGCTCGGTAGAGTACATCGGCGTACCAGGGAAAACATAGAAGCCCGTTTCCGGCGTGCGCTGCCACGGGTAGGTCGTGTCGTCTAAGAGGTACTGCAAGCTCGCGCTCGTGGCGTACACAGCGCCGTCGAGTTTCTCTTCACGCAGTTTTTCCTGCAGCTTTTCAATGCGGTGATTGGTCAGCATAATCGTTCAATCCTTTCCTATTATATGTTAGTCCTTCTGGACTTCCTTCAGGTAGCTGTATACCGTAAAAACACTGATACCCAGCAGCTGTGCCACGCGTTCTACGGATCCTTTTACCTCAAAAACGCCCTTGCGTTCCAGTTCGCTGATAAAAGCAATGCGCTGCGTTTTCGTCATATCCTCCGGCGAAACAGGGGTCTGCCGGAACTGCTCGGTGACGATGGTATCCACCACTTCGGTGATGTTTCGCGTGAAGATTTCCGGGTTCTGCGGTTTCATGGTCGAAACAGCGCGGCTGAGTAAATCAATTGCGGACTGATAGGGCGATATATCCATGTTGATACACAGGCAGCCACGCAGAATGCCGGATTCGTCGCGCAGGAATACGGTGGAGGACTTGAAGTGCCGCCCATCCGGCAGCTCGGAGAGGTAGCCGATCATATCCTGCGCGTCGTCGCCGTGGCGCTTCATTTCCTCAATGACGACGTTGGTCAGCGGGTCGCCGACAGTACGGTGCGTCAAATCCCCCGCAATAAAGACGATGGAGGCGTTCGGTTCGCTTACGTCATGCAGGATGACCTCGTACATATCACCCAAGTACTGCTGCAGCCCCCGTGCAACGGGGATGAACTGCGATAGGTAAGTACGGTTTCGGATGGACATAAATCTGCCACCTTTCTTATGAATTAGGAAGCCGTTCACCGTTCATCAATTCCTGCACGCCGCGTTCGATGCGGTCAAGCCCTTCCTGCAAAATGGCGTGGCTGGTTGCGTAGCACAGTCGGACATGCCCCGCCGCGCCCGGCCCGAACCACTGCTTGTTGCCGGGCACAAGGTACACGCGGCTGCGCTCCAGAATATAGCGCGCGAAGTCGTCGCTGCTGACGCCCGTCTCCCGGATATCGAAGAAGGTGACGAATGTCGCCTCCTGCTTGTCGGCATGGATGCCGGGCATAGCGTTCAGGCGGTCATACGCCATATCGCGGCAGGTTTGCAGGTGCGCCACGAACGCATCCACCCACGGGAAGCCCTTCTCGAACGCGGCTTTCATCGCTACCTGCGTCAGGCACGGCACGCCGCCAACCGTCACGCCCACGCCCGACACGTCGAATGCGCGGTCAAAGAGCGCTTTTTCCGGACAAATCAGGTATCCGCCGCGGATACCCGCCATCGAGAAGCCTTTGGAGAAGCCGTAGACTGTCATAACGTGCTGCGTGTCCTCTTTCGGGAACTCCATTAGGCTGTGGAAGGGCACTTCCGAATAGATAATGTCCGACCATACCTCGTCGTTGAGGATATACAGCCCATGTGCATTAGCGATATCCAGAATCTTCCGCAACTCCGCAACGGAATACAGCTTGCCCAGCGGATTATGCGGATTGCACAAGCAGAGCATCCGTGTTTTCGGGGTGATGTACCCTTCTAAATCGGAAAAATCCCAATGCCCGCCGTGCTTCTGGCAGGGATAGTAGATAGCTTTTCCGCCCGCCATTCCGATGCTGACACCAAACATCAGGTCAACCGGATCAAAGATGATGGCTTCGTCGCCGGGCGCAAGGACGGCCGCCGCAGCAATCTGCATAGCGCGCGCCGCGCTGTCCGTCGGAATGAACCATTCCGGCTCTGTTTTCTCATGCTTGCGTTTCCAAATGCCTTCCGCCAGCGTCTCGCGCAGCCCAGTGATGCCCAGCGGCGGCACATACGGCATGTAGCCGCCGTTCAAATATTCATGCAGCGTATCGAGTATTTCCTGCGACGGCGGGAAATCCGGATCAGCGCTCGACAGCGGGATGACGTCCTCCGGCAAACTCGCCCAGCGCATACTGTAACTGCGCTGGCGCAGTATATCCAGCCGAACGGCGTCATCAGAGAAAAGGTTCTGCTTCATGGCTCAAGTTCCTCCATTCTCTTCCGATGCTTTGCAGGCAGCGTCGAAAGGTTTGCTTTCGGGGAAAAAATGGGGAAATCCGTGTTTTGCATAACTTCAAGATGGAAAATTGATTTTCCATTCGTTTTGATTATACCTCGCCTTTGTTCAAATGTCAAATGTTTTTTGCTCGCACGCACAAATTATTGTGTGCTGATTCGCAACTTTCTGGTGCTCCGAGTTAAATTTCACTTCTATATTTGAATAATATCGAGTAAGCGGAGTGGAAAGCGCCCAAAAAACACGATAAGTACAAAATCTTTTGCGAATTAGACTTGACTGCGGCACAAAAAATTGTTAGAATACCGTCAACACGCAGGGCAAGTTCATTGCTCCAGCGTGTGAAAGAAAATGAATCCAGCTCGTCAAAAACTTGCAGGATTCAGAAAACGAACGAAGTGGAGGGTTTGAACGATGAAGCGAGTTTTTTCTTTTCTGTTGACCCTCTGCCTCCTGCTCACCGCACTGCTTTCGGGCGCGGCGCTGGCGGAAGGCAGTACCCAGATCACGATTGGTCTGGTTGGCGAACCGGATACTATCATTCCGTATATGTATACGGCGGATAAGGATGCCATGGTCATCATGCAGATGATGCCGTATCTGTTCAAGCGGAACGACGAGACAAGCATCCCCGAACCGCTGATGCTGGAAAGCTGCGAATTTGATGCCGACACGCTGACGTACACTTGGAAGCTGCGTGAAGGCTACACCTGGACGGACGGCGAGCCGCTGACCATCGACGATGTGATTTTCACGCTCAACACGCTGGCAAGCGCGGATTACACCGGCGGCGCGAGTACGAACGTGTCCAGCATTGCGGGCTATGCGGAAGCGCACAGCGGCGAAACAGTGGGCATGAGCGGTGTACAGAAAGTGGACGACTACACGATGACTGTGCAGCTGAGCGCATGGGATCCCACATTCCTCGGCTACTACTGCGACCCCGGCGCGATTTTACCGGAGCATGTGCTGTCCGGCGTTTCCTTCAGCGACTGGGCAAAGACCGATTTCGCGGAACATCCCGTGACATACGGCCCGTACAAGCTCGTCACTTGGGAACACGGCGAATACATCAAGCTCGTCAAGAACGAAGCCTGGGCAGGCGAACCGGCGCAGATTGACACCGTGATTTTCCGCTTTGCTGAAAGCGCAACGACATTCGTCAACGCCTATATGAATGGCGAAATCGATATGTTTAAGGCGCCAATTGAGGACGTAGAAACGCTGGCGTTCATGGACAACACCAAGACGTATGTCTGTTCCGGCAGTAACTATCCGCTCTACCCGAACCTCATCAAGGGTCCGCTTTCTGATGTGGAAGTACGCCGCGCCATCCTGTACTCCTACACGCCTGAGACCATTGCGAAAGCTGTTTTCGGCGATTACGGCGAAGGCTCCTGCTCCGTGTTCGTGAACCGAAACTGGGCTGCGGACAAGTCCACCTATCCCTACACCGAGGATCATGACAAGGCAAAGAGCATTCTGGAAGCTGACGGCTACGTCATGGGCAATGACGGCTACTATCAGAAGGACGGTGTGACCTTGGCGTTCACCTCCCTGTGCACCGGCAGTGAGCAGAACGATCTGCTCACCCTGTGGCAGTCCTCCCTGAAGAAGTCCGGCATTAAGGTCAACATCAAGCTGGTGGACTGGTCGGTCATGGTAGAAACCATCAGCAATCAGGAGACAGCGGATTACGGCACTTACACCTTTGGCGGCGGCGACGGCGATCCGTCCGGGCTGATGGTTCTCTACTGCTCTGACTTTGACGCTGCGAAGGGCGGCTTCAACTTCAACCGCTGCGGCGATGAAACCCTCGATGCCCTCTGGTACGCTGGTCAGGCGGAAACCGATCAGGCCAAGCGCACGGAAATCTACCACGAAATCAACACCTACATGCTGGACAACGCGCTGCTCTTCCCGTTTGTGGAAAAGAACACCGTCTGGGTTGCAAACGGCACGATAGGCGGCGTGGTCATCAACAGCCTGAGCAATCTGGTGAACCTGCCTTCCTTCACGAAATAATTCCATCGGGGCAAACGCCCCCAGAAACCGCCTGCTGTCCGCGGACATACTTTTGTCCGCGGACAGTGTGGCATCAGACGAGGATGTGACGCAAGTTTGAAAACCCTGAGGAAAGTGCGTGCCTTTGTGGGCCGCCACTATGTGCTCAAACGTCTGCTGCAAATGATTCCAATTCTCTTCGGCATCACGCTGCTGACGTTTCTCATCATGAAAATCGCGCCCGGCTCGCCGCTGCAGACGATGATTAACCCGAAGCTGTCCATGGAAGACATTCAGGCGGCAGAGGATGCGCTGGGACTCAACGACCCCATTTATGTGCAGTATTTCAAGTGGCTAGGGCAGATTCTTCAGGGCAATCTGGGTTACAGCGTTATGAGCGGCCGCAGTGTGACGGACATCATCACCGAGCGCATCGGTCCGACACTTCTTCTCACGCTCACGTCCTACGCCATCAGTCTGCTGTTCGGTCTGATTTTCGGCATTTATTCCGCGACGCATTCCGGCTCTGTCGGTGATTACATCCTGACGGTACTGGCATTCATCGGCGTGGCTGTGCCGAGTTTTTTCCTTGCACTTGGCTCTGTGTATGTGTTCAGCCTAAAGTTAGGCTGGTTTCCAACTGGCGCCATGCGCACCATTGGCGTGGAGCTAACCGGTTGGTCAGGCTTTGTGGATGTTGTGCGCCACATGACACTGCCCGCTATCGTCATGGCGCTGCCGCAGACGGCGAGCATTACCCGCTATGCGCGCTCCAGTATGCTGGATGTTATCCATGAGGACTTCATCCGCACAGCGCGCGCCAAGGGCTTAGGCGAAAAGCGCGTGATTTTCGTCCATGCGCTGCGCAATGCCCTCATCCCGATTATCACGCTCTTCGGGCTGTCTCTGCCGGGGCTGCTGGGCGGATCGTACATTGTCGAATCCATTTTCAACTGGCCGGGTTTGGGCACGCTGGGCATCAAGGCCATCACCGCGCGCGAGTATTCCGAGCTGATGGCGCTAAACCTGATTACCGCCGTGCTGGTGCTGCTGGGCAACTTCATTGCCGACATGCTCTACACCGTGGCAGACCCACGCATTCGCGTATCCAAAGGAAAGGGGGAATGACCATGCGCCAGAATACAGTTCGTGCCGTCAAGGGCGAAAGCACCATGCGGCGCGCGGCGGAGAAATTCTGCCGCAACAAGCTGGCGGTCATCAGCCTCATCATCCTCCTTGTGCTGATTCTGCTGGCAATATTTGCGGACAAAATCTGCACCTACGACCCGTTGGCAGAGAACTACAAGGAAAATGGCATGATTGACAAGTACAGCGCCCCCAGCGCCGAGCACATTTTGGGCACGGACAGCATCGGGCGCGACGTGTTCGCCCGCCTGCTCTACGGCGGCCGCATTTCGCTGAGCGTCGGCTTGATCAGCTGCCTGATTTCCGTCGCCATCGGCATTCTGGCGGGCTGCCTCGCCTGCTTCGGCGGGCGGCTGGCAGACAGCCTCATCATGCGCACGGTGGATGTGGTCATCTGCTTCCCTGTCATGTTCCTGATTATCACCATTTCCTGCTTCATCACGCCAACAATTTACACCATCATGCTGATTATCGGCTTGGTCAGCTGGACGGGTACAGCACGTCTGGTGCGCGGCGAAATTCTCAAAATCCGCGAGTTGGAGTATGTGCAGTCCAGCATCGTGCTGGGTGCGGGCAACGTTCGCATCGTCTTCACGCATGTGCTGCCCAACATCATCGCGCCCGTGGTCGTTCAGGCCACGCTTTCCATTGCCAGCGCGATTCTGACAGAGGCATCGCTGTCGTTCCTCGGCGTGGGCGTTGCGCCGCCTACCCCCAGCTGGGGCAACATGATTAACGCCGCCACCAACCTCACCACGCTGCTGAATCGCCCGTGGATTTGGCTTCCGCCGGGACTGTGCATTCTGGTGACGGTGCTGTGCATTAACCTGATTGGCGACGGCCTGCGTGACGCGTTCGACGCGAAAACGCGCTGAGAAAGGAGTGCTTTTATGGGAAACGTGATTCTCGAAGTCAAGGACCTGAAAGTCTCCTTTTACAAGCGCCGCCGCGAGGGGCAGGCCGTCCGTGACGTGAACTTCACCCTGGAGGAAGGGCAGACGCTGGGCATCATCGGCGAAAGCGGCAGCGGCAAGAGTGTCAGCGGCATGAGCGTAATGGGGCTTGTGCCAAGCATCGGCGGCAAAATCCGCAGCGGCGAAATTATCTATGAGGGCACAGATTTACTCAAGCTCTCCCCCAAGGAAATGCGCAAGATTCAGGGCAACAAAATCGCTATGATTTTTCAGGAGCCGATGACGAGCCTGAACCCCGTCTTTACGGTCGGCTATCAGCTGTGTGAACCGCTGCGCTTCCACCTGCACATGACTAAGGCGGAAGCCGAAAAGCGCGCCGTGGAGCTGCTGCGGATGGTTGGCCTTTCCAGCCCGGAAAAGCGCGTGCTGCAATATCCGCATCAGCTCTCCGGCGGGATGCGCCAGCGCGTGATGATTGCCATGGCGCTGGCATGTCAGCCGAACATACTGATTGCCGATGAGCCGACCACCGCGCTGGACGTGACCGTACAGGCACAGATTCTGCAATTGCTCCGCCAGCTCAAGCAGGCCCAGCCGCATTCGGCAGTCATCCTTGTGACGCACGATATGGGCGTAATTGCGGAGAACGCAGACCGCGTTGCCGTCATGTACGCCGGGCAGATTGTGGAGGAAGCGGATGTGATTCCGCTGTTCCACCGTCCGTTGCACCCCTACACCGAAGGTCTGATGGCATCCATGCCGAGCCTGACAGAGGAAAAAGAGCATTTGGAAACGATTGAAGGCACAGTGCCAAGCATCTATAACATGCCCATCGGCTGCGCGTTCTGCAACCGCTGCAAATACGCCAAGGACTGCTGCCGCAAGGTGGAGCCGAAGATGATGACCCTGCCTGCTGATGAAAGTGGCATCATCCGGCGCGTCCGCTGCCTGAAATACGATGAGAACTACCGAAAGGAGTGGGAGAATGGCTGATTTGCTGACTGTATCGCACCTGAAGAAGTATTTTTCCGTCAAGGGCGGCGACGAAGGCGAAACCACGCTTAAAGCAGTGGACGACATTTCCTTCTCCATTGCGGAGGGCGAAACGTTGGGGCTGGTGGGCGAAAGCGGCTGCGGAAAATCGACCGTCGGCAAGTGCCTTGTGCGCCTGTATGAGCCAACCGACGGTCAGATCGTCTTTCAGGGCACGGACATCACACATCTTTCGACGCGGCAGATTCGCCCCCTGCGCCGAAACATCCAAATGATTTTCCAAGACCCGTATTCCAGCTTAGACCCCCGCATGAACGTGAAGGCACAAATCAGCGAGGGTATGAAGATTCAGCACCTGTACAAGACGAAGGCGGAGCGCGAGGAAGCGGTGATAAAGCTGCTGCATGAAGTCGGTTTGTCCGAGGAACAGATGCTGCGCTATCCGCACGAGTTTTCCGGCGGTCAGCGGCAGCGCATTGCCATTGCGCGCGCCATTGCCCTGCGCCCAGCGCTGATTGTGTGTGACGAACCTGTCAGCGCGCTGGATGTCAGCGTACAGGCGCAGGTGGTGAATCTGCTGCAAAAAATGAAGGCGGAATACCACATCACCTACCTGTTCATCAGCCACGACCTGCGCGTGGTAAAGCACTTGAGCGACCGGATCGCGGTAATGTATCTGGGCGCAATGATGGAGTATGCTGGCAAGCAGTCGTTGTTTGAGCATCCGCTGCACCCGTATACGCAGATGCTGCTTTCCTCCGTGCCGGACACCGACCCTGAGCGCAAGCGCGAGAAAATCATCATGCAGGGCGAAATTCCCGGCATCGACAACATCCCGCAAGGTTGCCGCTTCTGCACGCGCTGCCCCTATGCCACGGAACGCTGCCGCACGGAAAAGCCGACACTGCGCGAGGTGAAGCCAGGGCACAGCGTCGCCTGCTTCCGCTATGAGGAGGGCAAACAGGCATGAACGAGCATATTCTGCTGGCAAACGAGAAAATCGCCCAGCTAAGCGCAGAAATGCAGAGGCAAGATTTTGATGCATTTCTGATTCTTTCCCGGCAGGGCAGCGACGGCTACTTTGAGCTGCTCTTCGATCAGACGACTGAGCATCTCTGTGCAGCGCTGTTCCGCCAAAGCGGCGCTCATGCGCTGCTGGTACATTCGTCGGAAGCGGAGAAGTTTTCCAGGCTTACGGATGTAACCATTCAAACCTACACGGAAGATTTTGCATCCGCTTTCACCGCGCTGATGGATGCACAGCCCATCACCCGCCTGGCGCTGGATTACAGCGAGGACGACACGAGCGCCGACGGTCTGACGCTGGGCGCATTCACCTATGTGTTCCGCTATTTCCACCTGCCAATGGAGGAGCTGGAGCAAAAAGTCACGTCCGCCGCGGAAATGATGGACACGGTGCGCGCGCTGAAATCCCCCATTGAGCTTCAGCGCCTGCGGGAATCCATTGCACTGGCAGAGGAGTGCATCGCCGTCTGCCGCGACGAGATTCAGCAGGGCATGACAGAGCTGGAAATCAGCGATTTGTTCGTTCGGGAAATGAAGAAACGCGGACTGGTGAGCAGTGAGGGCGGCGGTCCGGACACCCCGCCGATGCTGCTGAACCTGCGCGGCGGCATGTCGCACCGCGGGCCGATGGCGGTTAAGACGCTGCCCGGCGACGTGCTGATTCTGGATTTCTTCTGCTGGCACAAGGGCTTCAGCAGCGACGTGAGTCGTACCTTCTATGCCCTGCGCAAAGGCGAAACAAAAGCGCCGGAGGAAGTGCAGCGTTATTTCGATTTCGTGAACGGCAACATCGATATGGTGCTTTCCGCCATGAAACCGGGCGTTCACGGCTGGGAAATCAACCTGCTCAATCATCAGCGACTGATTGATTTCGGCGTGAATGACCCCGGCATTGCAACAGGACATCAGCTTGGCCGTGCATGTCATGACGGCGGAACGGTGCTTGCGGCAAAGAAACGCGGCCGGCTGACAGAAGGCATCGTGCGTGAAAACGAGGTCTATGCTATTGAACCCAGCTGCATCAACGGACTGGTCGGCGCGCATATCGAGGATGATATCGTCGTAACGAAGAACGGCTGTGAGTTGCTGAGCCATCGGCAGAAAGAATTGTACCTGATTCCGTACAAGGAAAGGGTGGCGGAAGCGTGAAGTACGACAGTAATCGAGAGAACGTGCAGATTGCGGCGGCTTGGCTGCGCGAAATGGGCTATGACGCTTGGCTGACGGCAACGCGCGAACGCTCCGACCCGGCGGTGAAGGCGATTTTCGGCTCGGTCGTCGTCGGCAGCGGCGTGTATCTGGTCACGAAAGAGGGCAAGGGGTACTTGGTCGCCAACGCCATCGATATGCAGGAAGGGCGCGACAGCGGTGTGTTTGACGAAAGCCGCGTCTATTCCGGCAATTTCGATGAAGTGACGCGCCAGCTTTTCACTGATACGCTTTCCGGCGGCACGGATGAGCATCCGAAACTTATCTGCCTGAATTACTCAGCAGAAAACCCGCTGGCGGACGGCATGAAACTGGGATTGTGGAAGAAGCTGATGAAGCTGCTGCCGAACGGATGCGATTTTCGTCCGTCCACGCCGCTTTACAGTCAACTGAAACTGGATTGATAGGAAGGAAGAGGAACATGGAAAAACAGGTTCTTGCAACGGCAAAGGCGCCGGGTGCGATCGGGCCGTACTCTCAGGGCATCAAGGTGGGCAATTTGGTGTTCGTGTCGGGCTGTCTGCCCATTGATATGGCGACAGGGCAGCTTTCCACGGGAGATATCGCTGAGCAAACGCGGCATTCGCTGCGCAACGTCACCGCGATTCTTGAAGCGGCTGGCAGCAGCCTTGACAAGGTGGTCAAAACGACGATTTTCGTCAAAGACTTAAAGAACTTCCAGACCATCAACGCGGCATATGCGGAGTTCTTCGCGACGGACGCACCCGCGCGCTCCTGCGTGCAGGTGGCGGCGCTACCGAAAAACGCAGAACTGGAAATCGAAGCGATTGCGCTTTGCTGATGCGCGCCGAAAGGAGAAAAACATGCTGACCTTTGAGGAAAAGCTGGCAAAATACGCCGAACTGCTGATTGGCTTGGGCGTGAATCTGCAAAAGGGGCAATATCTGCTGCTGGACATTGATGCAGAAAACTACCCGCTCGCCCGTGCGCTCAGCCACGAGGCGTTTCAGCGCGGCGCAAAGGACGTTATCATCCACTGGGCAGAGCCGTATGTCGACCGGGAGCGCGCACTTTCCGACACGCAGGAGGATTTTTCCGCCGTTGCGCCGTGGGAAACAGAATCCTACGCGGCATACATCCAACAGGGCGCGTGTTCTCTGCGGATTCTTCCTGCTTATCCGACGTTGTTCGAGGGCGCTGACCCCCAGCGCGTTGCCAACGTGCAGCAGCACGGCAACAACACGCGCAACATTCTCCGCAAGGGGACGGCAGAAAATGGGATGCACTGGTGCATTTCTACCGCGCCGTCGGAAAATTGGGCAAAGTTTCTTTTCCCGGCGCTGAACGTGTCGGATGGCGTGGCAAAATTGTGGGACGTGCTATTCAGCGTCTGCCGCATTGACGAAAACGCCCCCATCCGCAATTGGCTGGACGCTATGGGCGAAAACGGGCAGTTCGCCGACATCCTCAATCGCGAGGACATCGACAGCATCCACTACACCAATGGCATCGGCACGGATATCACCGTCGGCTTTCAGCCGGGCGTGCTGTGGGTCGGCGCCATGGGCGGTGATTACACGCCGGACATGTATCTGCCGAACATCCCGACGGCGGAGGTATCCACCAGCCCGGACAAATTCCGCGTCAACGGCACAGTCAAGGCAAGCCGCCCGCTGATGCTGAATGGCACGGTGGTGGATGGTTTCGGTTTCACCTTCCGCGACGGCCAGGTGGTGGATTTCTATGCCGAAAAGGGGTACGATGCGCTCAAGTCCCTGCTGGACACGGACGAAGGCAGCCGGTATCTGGGCGAAGTGGCATTTGTGCAGTGCGATTCGCCGCTGGCAAAGACAGGGCTGCTGTTCATGGAGACGCTGTTGGATGAAAACGCGGCATGCCACATGGCGCTCGGCCGCGGGTTCAACATTCTGTTCAAAGGCCTTTCCGGCACGGACTTTGCGGCGTGGGATCGCGTGAATCTGAACCACTCGCGCGTGCATGTTGACTTCATGTTTGGCACGGACGACCTCCGCGCGGAAGTGACGCTGCGCGACGGACGCAAGGGTGTGGTGTTCGTGAATGGGAAGTTTAAGGCGGATGTACAATTCGCGTAAAAGCGCATCATTGATTGAACCGGCTCAGTCGCCTTTCGAGAAGGAAGGCACTGAGCCGGTTTCCGTATTTTGCGAAAGCGACTATGCCGAAGTCGAGGAGGTGCTGTTGTTCGCGGAAGACAAGAAAATCAAAGACCCTAGCATTGGGAACAGATTCAGAGGTGATGCAAAACGTGCCCCTTCCGCCGGATATGACAAGAGGGGCGCGCGTTTTGATGTTTGATTAATATACGATTTCGCCTAAAGGATTGATGATATGCCATCCATCTTCTGTGCAAACGGGCGCATATCCTGCTCCAAATTGCCTTGCATTTTTATACTGTGCAGGAATTGCGATAGAGCCGTCCTGATTCAGATAACCCCTTAGACCATTATAATCTTGATACAGATAGTAACCGTTCCTTGGTCCCCATATTCCCTTATAGTTTTTAGTCAATTTAGTGCCGTATTCCGACATCAGATAGTAGTTCTTATCATGCCTGCAACAGAACACACCCGGATTTTCACCACTCAGTTCGATATCGTCCTCCATGGGTGAAATAACAGTTTTGCCTTCTTTGTTGATTACACAATGATGTGTAACATCATAATTTATGAGGTTTCCGGGGCTGTTTGTTAATGGATGCAAGATTAAAACCACATAGTCACTTGGCGCGCTACAGACATCGGCAGCACACCCTTCTTTCCTGAACATAGCGGTTTCTTAAGGTAACACCGCACAAATGAGGTGGTGCCTTAATATGTTCAATCTGCGAATCAGTTTCTCCAGCATCTCCCTATTTTCGTCGTCCGTCACAATTTCTCGTAGCTTTTTGCCGCAAAAAGCATATTCTTCCATCCATGCGTTGATTTCTGATTTTTCAATCAGATTCTCCGCAGACAGCCTTGATAGTCCTAACGCCAGCGTTCCTTGAAAATCCGCCTCAAATTCGTCTGCACTAAACGGACAGCAAGTGCCTTTTCTGAATGCAGTTTCCAATTTGAGTGCGTAAACGTGGCATGAGCACATAGTCCCCCTCCTTTCAATGATACTTCCATTTTACCCCCCCCCGAAAAAAGTCAAGTGTTTTCTTGCAGAATTATATTTTTCTGGCATTACTAACAAAAGCATGTCGAATTGTTGTGTATCTTCACAAGACCAGCCGCATGTAAGCAGCAAAAAAGACTGCCCGCTCCGCGCAGACAGTCTTCCTTCTATTCGCCGTCAGTTCCCTATCAGTAATGGCACTCCGCCATCTGAATCCTCACATACATCAGCACATTCGCCAGAAACTCGCAGCTCGTCGGGCGCGGCTCGTGCGGCGCGGGACTCCGCCCCATCAGCGCGCAGTACACAGGAATGTTCTGCTCCTGCCACGTCTGGTTGACCGCCGTGCGAATCGCCTGATCCACCCCGATGGGCGTGGTGTTGCACTGCTTCGCGACCACCGGGTACACCTCGCCCGTCACCAGTCGCGTCTCAAACGGGCGATTCACCAGCAGCAGCAGCGTTTCCACCAGATAGTTGAACCCCGACAGCCGCGCTGGAACACCCAGACACCGCAGCAGGCTGGCGATATACCACCGCATCGGCGTACCCGGCCTCGGCACAGGCAGCGGCGGCAGTTGATTTTCGGGCGGGCGAGGGGCAAGCTGAGCGCTGGTGGACATCTGGACGAGCGGAATCGCCTGCTGTAGGGGAAAGCCCTGTAAATCAGAAGCCACGATGTAGTATGTCGGCGTGACGTTCACGGGCACGCTTGCCTCACTGCGGCTCTTCACGATTCGGTAGGGTTTGGTATCAAAAGCAGGGTATTTCGCATCATCCACAGGAAAAACCTCCTTAGCAAAGCGTCAGTGTCAGAAAATGGTTATTGTAATCAATACACGATACCCTTCACGCATACCATGATTGAAAAACGGCCTTTCAGCGCTGCATCCTGACGCCTAAACTGCACCACTGGAAGTTCTCGTATGCCTATTTTAGCACATTTTGCAGGAAAAGAAAAGTAGCATATGTTATCTTTCGACACATTTCGCGCAAAAATACAGAGGAAACACAAAAGAAGTTGGAATTTACAAAAACACTACATAGGCTATCGTGTATTGCAAGGGGATATTACATGCCGGGTGAATTACAGGTGGAATCGCGCATCAAAAAGCAGACTTTTTCTTCGGGTTTCCGCACTTCTGTCGCCCGCCCATCGGAATTTCCATTCCTTCCGCCGTGGGGTGAAGGCGTATTATAGCGCAAAGACACGAACGGCAGGAAGGAACGCTTGCGCCGCTGCACACGCAAGTTTTTTCCCTTGCCCGTTCTCGCATAGCAAAGCCATGTGAGCTGTTGCCAATCTGTATTTGTGCTCCCCTTTTGTGCCATGAAGAATCCTTCTTCGTTTGCCATTGAAAACGAAGCGGGTGGAAATTTTCCAAAGCAAAGCGGCTCTGCCGACTTTCTTCTTTCCGAAAATCAGCAGAGCCGCGGGGATGTGCAATTTATGTTCTTCCCTCATTCCGCCAGCTGTACAATCGCGCCAAGCAGCCCCGGCCCGGTGTGAATCGCCAGTGCGGGACTGACCGGGCTGATGAAGCTCGATACCACGTCGAGCCGCTCCATCAGGCGGTCGCGGAGTTTTACGGCATCGTCATATGCCGCGCCATGCACCACCGCCAGACGCACCTTGTGACCCTGATAGCGGCGGATGATCTCGTCCACCATCGCCGTCAGCGCGTTGGAGAAGCCGCGCGCCTTGCACAGCGTGTTGTAGACACCCTCGTCGTTCACGTAGATGACCGGCTTGATTTGCAGCAGCGAGCCGATTGCGCCCTCAACGCGCCCGATGCGCCCGCCCTTGCGCAGGAACTCGAGCGTTCGGATGACGAATGCGCCCAGCTGATGTTCGCGGCGTTTCTCCAGCAGCGCGATGGTATCCTCCACCGACATGCCGTTTTGGAGCGATTCCGCTGCCTCCAGCACCAGCAGCCCCAGACCGCAGGAGAGCGTTTTGGAGTCGAAAACATGAATTTTCATGTCCTCAAAGTCCTCCGCAAGCAGGGAGACCATGTTGAACGTTCCGGACAGGCTGCCGCTGATGGACAGGTGCAGGATGCTCGTTGCGCCCTCGTCGTGCAGGGTGCGGTAGAGGTTGCTGACATCCTCCGGCAGCGGCAGGGATGTTTTCGGTACTTCCCGCTGAAGTAAATCATAAAGCTGCTCCTGCGTGATTTCGAGCCGGTCGCGGAACTCTCCCTGACTGGTCGCTACACGCAGCGCAACTGTGCGAATATCATATTGACTGAGCTGTTCATCCGACAGATCGCAGGACGTATCCGTCACCAATGCAACCCGTTCGTTTCCAATCTGGAACACGGAATATCAGCCTCCTTCCGTCTGCCGTTATTATACCACAGCTTTGCGCTTTCATCAAGCGAAGCAATCTTGTTTTTCAATTCGGTAACACTTTATCGTTGCAGGGAGAATCGCCACTTTTGAGGCTTCAAGCAAAATGGCTTACGCTTCCTCAATCGTGCAGCCGCCGATGAACTCACGCAGCAGGCTCAGCGGGGGGATTTCCGCCAGCACGCCCTCGTCAATATCCGGGAAGTAGTTCAGCGTCTTAATTAGCCGGCGCGCAGCCAGATAGTTCTCATTCTCCGGCGGAATCGCCTTCAAGAGGTCGTAGGCATAGTGGCGCAGGACAGGCAGCTCGTAGTGCAGGGCGGTGTTGAACATGCGGTCGGCGTTCTCCTGATAGGGGAAAATCCACGTTTCTTCGCCGTGGCGGACACTGGGCCACATCGAAAGCGTGTTGTTCGGCGGCGTCGCGCGGAACTGCATGTCGCGCACGATGCGGCGCAGCAGGCGGACATCCGTCGTGCGGATGCGGTTGTGGTCGTCAAGGTTCAAGCATGTCAGGGCGCTGACGAACACGCGGTAGATGGCATCCGTGTGCAGCCCCTCGGACAGCGCCGGATTCAGCCCGTGGATGCCCTCGATAACCATCACTTGCCCTTCCCGCAGGCGAACTGGCGTGCCGCCCGGATTGCGCTTGCCGAGTTTGAAGGAGAACGTTGGCAGCAAAACTTCGCGCCCATCCAGCAATTCCGCCAAATGCTGGCGGAAGAGCGGCACATCCAGCGTGCTGATGGCTTCGAGGTCGAGCGTGCCGTCCTCTTGCAGCGGGATGCTGTCGCGGTCAAGGTAGTAGTTATCCAGCGAAATCACCAGCGGCTGAAGCCCGATGACGTTCAGGTGGAGTGCCAATCGCTGGGCGAACGTCGTCTTGCCGGACGAAGACGGCCCGGCAACCAGCACGATTTTCTTGTGCTGGATGGCAATATCCGCCGCAATGTCGGCAATCGCCTTGTCGTGCAGCGCTTCATTCAGGCGGATGAAGTGGCGGAAGCGGTGTCCCTCCATCATCTCCGCGACGTCGGCGGCGTTGTTGACGCCCAGCAGCGCGCACCACCTCGTCGATTGGTCAAACACTGCCAGATGCCCCGCGCGATGCACATACGGCGCAGCTTTCTCTGGGTGATTGGCTGCCGGCAGACGCAGAACGATGCCGCGGTCGGGCAGCCAAGTGAGTTCAAAGACCTGCGTCATGCCCGTGCGCGTCGCCATTGCGCCATAGAAGTACTCCCACATACCGTCCAGCCCGTACATATGGAAGAACGGCGTTGTGCGGCGGGAGAGCAGCGTGACTTTATCCGCCTGCCCCTGCGCGTCGAAGTAGGCAATGGCGTCGTCGAGCGTCCATTCTTTCTTCTCAAACGGCAGATTCTGCGCCGCGAGAGCGTGCATCTGCCGGGCGATGGCGCGCGTCTCCTCCTCCGTGATGGCGTGACCGGGCATTCGCAGCAGCACGCCCCCGCTGACGCTATACTCAATGCGGACGCGCTGACCGGGCAGGACGCGGTTCGTCGCCGCAAGCAGAAGGAAGCGCACCGAGCGCTCATAGATACGCCGACCTTCCTCCGTGTGCATGGTGAGCAGGTGGAGCAGCCCCGGCTGGGTGACGGGTGCGTTCATTTCCAGCACGCGTCCTCCCTGCTGAACGGCCAGCACGCCTTCGCGGCTGACGCCGAGCTTTATCAGGCACTGTTCAACGGTCATGCCCTGTTCGAGTTCCATTTTCTTATCTTCACAAGCAATCAACATTCTTTGATTCACCCAAGGGAGTTCCTCCCTTGACCCTTTCGCGCGATTTAGTTGGTGACATTTTCTTACTACTCTCGCGTGTTTGTGCAGGGGTTTCGCGCCTGCGGGCGCGACAAGGGGGCTTTGCGGTCGCCCCCTTGACCCCTTCGCCTTCGCCTCCGGATGTTACTATGTGGTAGTGTTTATTGGGAGAACGAAAGGCACACTAACTAAAAAGCCTTCGATAAAAATCAATTAACAGGAGTGGCGCCGAAGGTTTCCAAAGGGCGACCGCAGACTTCGTCTGTTTTCATTGCCCTTTGGTCGCCTCCGCAGAGGCGATTCCCTCTGCAACAACAAAATCAATTAGCATGGGGGCAATGCCCCCGCAAGGGGTGCTGGGGAGCGCCAGCATCACCGCGAATAAATCCCCGTGAGGATTTCCCGAATGTACGCCTCCCGGTGCGGTAGATTCGCATCCCTGCGCGCAACCTCTGCCGCGGCTTCATTATCATATGGCACAGAAATCACCGACATCAGCAGAACGCCCGGTTCACGCGAGCCGAAATCCCCCTCGACAATCACCGCGTGGGCTTTCGGGACACCCATGCTGTTGCCGACGCTGCCCGTGTTGACGATATAGCCCACATCCAGCGTCCGCAGGAACGGACGGTGACTGTCGGCAAAAACTACGCCGCCGTAAACTTTGCCATTCGCTGTGAAAGGCTGTGCAAGAACACTCTTGTCGTGCTGCACAAGCATCAAGTCCGTCACAGGGCGGCCGTGGAAAAAGCGAAAATGCGTGCCGCTAATCCACTCGTCCATGTCCAGCGGAAGCGTGTTCAGCCAGTTCATGCGCTCTTCGCCCAGTTGATCCCAGAAATAGTTATCCGCGGCGAAGCGCTTGCCGCCGATGCCATAATCCCAGTTGCCACCGACGAAGCGGGTGCAGTTTGCCCGCACCCAGTCGCATGTCTCGCGCGACTGCGGCCCTTTGCCCACCGCGTCGCCCAGAAACCAGATTTCATCAACGTGATAATCCTTCAGCGCCTTTTCCATTGCCAGCGTCGCCGTCAAGTTGCCGTGCAGGTCGCCCAACATTGCAATTTTCTTCATGCGCGGCCTCCTGCCTTAGTCCGGATAAACCATGGACGCTTCAGAACAACGGGACAGCACGCCGCAGTACGCCGCTGCTTCCTGCTTTGCGCCGGTCAAATCATGCTCCAGATAATTCCCGCACTCAATTTTCTTCGCGCCGGGAATTTCGCCCTCAAAATCCGCCGCGAAACGGAATGCGTCGCGCACAAGCTGCAAAGCGTCCGCCTTGCTCATGCTGTCGCGGAGGATGAGGTAGAACCCCGTCCGGCAGCCCATCGGCCCGAAATACACCACCTGCTCCGATGCGGTAGAAGAGCGCACGAACGTCGCAATCAGGTGTTCGAGCGTATGCAGGGCGGGCTGCGCCACATAATCCCCCTGATTGGGGAATTTCAGCCGAAGATCGTAGGTCACGCAGTCGCCGTCGATGCGGGAAACGTACATGCCGGGCGTGAGCGTATCATGATTGATGGTGAAGGACGCGATTTTTTTCAGCATAGGGAAATCCTCCTTTGCGCATATCTCTTATATTATAACACACTTGACGGCACGGGGCAAGTATTGACTTGCGGGCGATTGCAGGGTATGATAGGGGCGGAGGGGATGCGTTATGTCGATTCTTGTCACAGGCTTTGAACCGTTCGGCGGCAGCAGCCGCAATGCCTCATGGGAGGCAGTTTTGCTTTTGCCGGAGACGATTGCGGGGCACGCCGTATACCGGATGCGGTTGCCGGTCTGCTACGGTCAGGCAGGCGATTTGCTGGTGGAGATGATGCGGCGGATTCGCCCGACCGTCACGCTCTGCTGCGGCGTTGCGGGCGGACGCAAGGCCATCACGCCGGAGCTGATTGCGGTAAACTACCGCCGCGCCGCGATTGCGGATAATGCGGATGTGCTGTACGCCGGCGAAAAGATTGACCCGAAGCGTCCCGATGCGCACATGACGCGCCTGAACGTCCTGCGCATGGTGGACGCCATGAAGTCCGCCGGGCTTCCTGCTGATTTGAGCCTGACCGCTGGGGCATATGTGTGCAACGACCTGTATTTTGCGCTGCTTGACCGTGGGCTGACTGTCGGCGGCGAGGGCGTGTTCGTGCATGTTCCGACGGAGGATGTCGTTTCCGCCGTGGATGCAGCGAAGGGGCTGGAGATTTGTCTGCGAACGGCGTTAGAGGGGTGAAGTAGCCTTTTTTCTTCCTTATTTCATATGGAACTTATGCTGCTTGCAGGGATTTCGCGCCTGCGAGAGAAGTCTATTCTATGCAAAGGCAGCATAACCACAATTACAAAAATCACCCGTGCATCGGCTTTTCTGCCCCCGCACGGGTGATTTGTTTATTGCAATTGCGCGAAATATGCTCGGCAGTCATCCGCATCGTGCGCAATCTGCGCGCGCAGTGTCTCGATGCTGTCGAACTTCTGTTCCGGGCGCATGAATTTCAGGAACGTCAGCCGGACGTTCCGCCCGTACAGCGAAAGAAACTCATCCAGCACATGCGCTTCCACCGTGACGTGTCCTTCTGGCAGCGTTGGATGCCGCCCGACGTTCACCACCGCCGGGAAAATGCCGCCGCTCGTTTCCAGATAACAGGCATACACGCCGAACGCGGGCAGCGCCTTGTGCGGCGGGATGGTGATGTTCGCCGTCGGGAAGCCGATGGTGCGCCCGACCTGCTTGCCCTCTCCGACGCGCCCCGCAATGCTGTAGCCGCGGCCGAGCAGGTTGTTGACCTCGTGCATATCCCCCTGCGCAAGCAAGCGGCGGATGCGCGTGGAAGATACCGTTTCGCCGTCAATTACGACTTCCGGCACAATCACCGTGCGGAAACCGTGCTTCTTGCCGTACTCCTTGAGCAGCTGTCCATTGCCTTTGCCGCCCGCGCCGAAGGTGAAATTAAAACCGCACACAATCACAACCGGTGCGTACACCTCCACCAGTTCCGCCATAAAGTCCTCCGGCGACTGATTGGCGCGCGCCCGTGTAAACGTCGTCACGCACAGCCCGTCCACGCCGAAGGACTGCATGACCGCTGCCTTTTCCGGCAGCGTCGTCAGCATCACCGGTTCTTTCTCGGGCGCAAGCACATGCAGCGGGTGCGGCTGGAAGGTGCAGACCGCCAGCGGATACACCATCTCCTGCGCCAGCTCGTCTCCGCGCATCAGCAGCGCCTGATGGCCGCGGTGCACGCCGTCAAACATCCCCAGCACCAGCACGCAGGGGTTCAGGCGCTTCGGGTCACGGATGATTCGCATTGTTCTCCTCCTTCTCCGGCGGGAGCAGGCATTTCCAGACGAGGAATTCCCCTTCCCGCGCCGCCATCCCCCAGAATTCGTCCCGCAGATACACGCGTGTGACCTGCCCTTCCGGCAGCGCCAATACGCCGGGCAGCTTCTTCGCGGGCAGCTTCACACCGTTGCACACCTGCTTGCGCAGCCATTCCGGCGCATCCGCACGCGGCATGTGCTGGATGCCGTAATCCAGCGGCAGCAGGTGACTTTGCAGCGTCCCCTGCGCCTGATACGCTGCGGCTTCCTCCATCGTCATCGCGCTGTCCAGCGTGAATACGCCGCTCTGCGCGCGCAGCAGGAAGCGCATATGCGCCGGGCAGCCCGTCAGCTTCCCCAAATCGTCGCAGATGGAGCGGATGTACGTCCCGCGCCCGCAGCGAATCGTCATGCGAACGCCGTGGTCGGGCGTTTCCTCGTGCAATTCGATGGATTCCACATGCACGATGCGCACCGGGGCTTCGACATTCTCGCCATCGCGGGCGCGTTCGTAGAGGGGCTTGCCGTCCTGCTTGATGGCGCTGAAGATACTGGGGCGCTGCTCAATATCGCCGACAAGGTGCTTCGCCGCTTCCTGCACGGCGGAAAAATCAGGGTAATTCTCCCCTGTCTCGATGATTTTGCCCGTCGCGTCCTGCGTATCCGTCGCCGCACCGAACGCACACTCCGCCACATACGTTTTTTCCTTATCCACCAGATAGTCGAACAGCCGCGCCGCCCGCCCAATCATGATGGGCAGCACGCCCGCCGCTTCGGGGTCAAGCGTCCCGGCATGACCGACGCGCTTTTCGCCCGTCATGCGGCGGACATACCCCACGACGGCGGCGCTGGTCATTCCCGGCGGTTTGAGGATATTCAGAAAGCCATTCATGCTTCGGGTTCTTCCTCGTTGGCCGCCGCTTCCGGCTGATTTTCGCTCTGGTTCTTCTGCGCCTGCGCCAGCACCTGCGCGATATGCACGCCATAGGCGATATTCTGGTCACTGACGAACTGGATTTCCGGCGCATAGCGGATGACCATCTGCTTGCCAAGCTCGTGGCGGACAAAGCCCGCCGCGCTTTTCAGCGCCTTCATCAGCGGCTCGCGCTTATCGTCCTCCAGCACAGAGACGTAGATTTTAGCATAGCGAAGGTCGCGGGTGACTTCGGCGCGGGTGATGGAGAATGTGCCGGTCACGCGGGGGTCGCTGACCTCGTCGCGGATGATGCGGTCCACCTCGCGGCGGACTTCCTCGGAAATGCGTTCAATACGCTGATAGCTCATGATTTCCTCCTGATGGGATGGTTAGAAAGAGAAAAGAAAAACTTTCGGGATAGATTTGTTTGGAAAGTGCGTCCAAGCCGGGTAGCCAGTCAATGGGTGTCGAGAGGGGCTTTGCCCCTTCGCAGGGTCAAGGGACAGC
>ERZ857922.613-NODE-613-length-52058-cov-4.880680_pt1 | contig 52058 bp, 57 predicted proteins | sample MGYA00519579_ERZ857922 | MGnify/ENA primary metagenome ERZ857922 (study PRJEB31778, sample SAMEA3449375) | human gut metagenome | biome: human gut; feature: human-associated habitat; material: faeces | place: United Kingdom | collected 2010/2012 ... | reverse complement strand
GTGGCATATCATTTTGAACTAGAATTTTTGCTTTTTAATCTAAATCAATAGCTAAACCTCCTTGCAAAAGTTGAATACATGTTTTATCACCAGCATCATGTACTACATCATTTAATTTTTTTAAGCCATTAATATACTTATCTTCAGCTATAAATAAAAACCCAAAATGTGCACTTGCTTTATCAACAGCAATAACCTCACCCATATTTAAACCATTACCACCCTTAGCACGTGCTACATGATAAACAATCAACTTATCTATAACACTTTATCTGCCTTCACTTTTCACACTTTCATGCGTACCTATCGCAGACATCACAACACGATTTTTTAATTTCATGCCACGAATCTATATTGGTTCAAATAATTTATCAAATATTTCTTTTTCCTCCTAAGCATTTGCTTTTTTTCTCTTAATCATAGCATTATGCAAAAGTGCTATCAAACAAAATATAGAGAAATTAATTTTTAAATCTATTTTCTTTATGTTAAAATTTATAAAGAAATAATATTAAATATTTGGAGAAATAAAATGAACAGCTATATCAAACAGTGGTTAGAAATTATAGAAAATATGAATAATGATAATACATATAAACTTGCATGGGGAAGAGCTATTATTGAACTATGTTTTGAAACAAATCAATTAGATGAACAAGTAACTTTTACATTTCAGCATATTGCAAAAAAGATGATTAAATATTATTGGAATCAAACCTATTTCTTTCATCTTGATCAAAGTCCAAACAAAAAGAAAATTCCCGTTTTAGTTCAAAATGTCAAGCTTCTAATTGATCTATATGAATCTATTCAACGTACTCATGTTCCTGTTTGGTTTGATAAAGCTGAGACTATTTTAAAACATGAAAAACAATATCGTAAAATTATAAACGACAGTGCTAAAACATTAAAAAATGATGTTTCTTGGAGATTTAAATTAGCAAATAAAAAAGAATATGATCTTTATTATTTAGATAAAAATTGCATGTTTATTTCTTTTACTAAACAACAAGTACTATCGCTTAAAGAATATAGTTTTGTTTTATCTCAACTTATTAATTTTAAATGGGCTCAACTTCTTGAAAAATTTAATCATTCTCCAAGAATTGCTTCTAAAGTAAAAGGTATTTCTGATAATACTATTAAAAGAAGCAGTTTAACAAAATATAAAAATATTCTTTTAAAAAGCAATAACTATCAAGCAATTGATTTTTATACTGGAAAAGTATTACAAGAAAATGATATTTCTGTTGATCATGTCATTCCGTGGTCTTTCATGTACAGTAATGATATTTGGAACTTAGTTTTAACAAGCAAATCAAATAATTCATCAAAATCAAATATCATTCCTTCTCAAGGTGTAATAGAGAGTTTAAAAGAAAGGAATGCTCGACTAGTTAAATTAATTAACGATAACAAGTATAAAGATGAATTACTTTTAGCTATAGAAAATGATTATGTTGATAAGTTTTATTTAGCTATGAAAATCTAGTAACATCAATTTGTCTTCTTTTTTGAATATCACTTTTTTTAAAATAAAAAGTACATCTTGTTATTTTAAATCACCTATATTTAAGATTTTATTTAGCATATTAATAATTTTTTCTCTTTCCCCACTACCTGTTGTAGAAAATCTTAATAAAGGAATATAATAAAGTTCAAAAATATGATTTTTAGCAAATATCTCTTTGCTTGTGCTGTTTCCTTCTGATGAAAAGCATAGCCATCTACTTCAATAGCGAGAATTGCTCTTTTGCTTATCCTATTATAAACAAGAAAATCAACATGCGTTGCTGGATTCATAGCATATAAGCACTCATCATCATTTAATAAATAAGGATTTTTTATAAGCATATTGACAGGAAAATGGCACACAAAATCTAACATTTTATAATCATCATTTTTTAATATTTCTTCTAATAAAGTATACATTAGGTTTTCTGAATCATATTCTAATTTTCTGTTATTTTTGTTCAAAAATAACTTTCTTTCTTTTGTGTATTGTTTATATAAATAATCAAAAATAGAATAAACATTACTCTCTACAACTTCAAAATTATTATATTGAATGTAATCTATTAAATCCATTATATTTCTTTCTTTATTTTGTTCATTTCCAGTAACAACCAATATCAATTTTTTCTTTGCTCTTGAAACAGCAACATTGAGCAAATACGGATCATCAACAAAATCAGTTATTTCATCTTCGACAGTAGAAATAATAATAGTATCCTTTTCTTTTCCTTGAAATTTATGTACTGTTGCTTGTTCAATGCCATCTATTTGTTCTTTCAAAGACTGAACTTGGTTATTATATGGTGCATATGATACCCGTTTCTTTCTTATTTGTAATATCATTTGGTATGATTTCATTTTTTATAATATCAATTTGTCTTTGACTAAAATGATTTCGAGAATGATTTCCTTTTACTGTTTTAATTACTTTTAAAACATCTTTTTCGCCATGATCTTCTGTCATAATAATCAAATTGCCTCGATAAAACTTTTGATTACAGAACTCAATTATTTTAGGATGGCAACGATAGTGTTCTCTTAACATCGTTTGTGTCACATTTGGCATAACTTCTAAAACAGATTGTAAAAAACTGTTTGTAAATCGATATCCTTTGCTTAAATTGTATTGATTAAATATCGCATCTGCTCGTATTTCAGTATGTTTATCTACAACATTTGGTAATTGATTTGTATCCCCAACAATGACCATATTTTTAGCACAGGACATAGCAAGTGCTCCAGTAGCAATATCAACTTGTGAAGCTTCATCCATAATTACATAATCATAAACGACATTATCATTCAAACTATCTCTTGAGGAAAATGTTGTACTTAATATTACCGGATATTCATTTAATATATCATAAGGATTTTTCAAGAAATCTTCTGATGTAAATAACTGCCTGTAAGTATTTTTTTCGTACTTGTTTGCCAGATAATTTTTTAAGAATTTCATCGAATCATTTGTTAAATTATCTAATAAATGATTACTTGTATTATTTAAATATGCTGTAATGTCATTCAATTCTTTTAAGACTTCATTTTCTCTTGTTTCATAATAAAAAGCTTGGAAAGTTGTTATAATTTGAGATATTTCTAATGAATAAATACTAAAATTGTATAAACCATATTTAAAAAAGAATTTAAGTTTAAAAAAGAAATTAATATCCTTATTTACTTCTGAAATACTTTGACATTCTTGCCATAACTTCATCCATTTATTCGACTTCATACTTCTTTTATATTTTGTATAATCCACAGTTACATTTGTTTCATTTAAATATTCATTAAAATACTTTCGTTCTATTTTAAGACGATTCAGTTCTTGATTTAATTGTGCCAATCTTTCTTGTTTATCAAATACTGTTTTTAATTTCTTTGAATTTTCTTGAACCTGTTGCATAAAATCATCTTGAATGTCATCACTTTTCCATGACGTAAAATCTGGGTAATTTGTTTTTTGATTATTAATAAAATTTGTTTTATTATCACTTTTCCCTAACGTTGCGACAATAAATCCCAAATTATATTTTGACGATGAGAGTTTTTCAAAAACATTTTCAGTTGCGGAATTATTGTTAGAAACAACTTGAACAGTTTTTCCTTGAATTAATATATTAGCAATAATATTTAAAATTGTTTGCGTTTTTCCAGTGCCAGGTGGACCTTGTATCACGCTTATTTGATTTTCCATAGCTCGCTTAACTGCAACATATTGACTATTATTACAGCCAAATGGGAAAATAGGCATGTATTCTCCATCAATACTTTCTTTTAATGATTTTGGATTAAGATATTTGGTAAGTGCAACATCACTTCTAAGAAATGAAATTTTTTTAAACTTTTTAGGTAACAATTGTTCCCCATTACTTTCATTTTTTAAATTACTTAATTTTGATGTTTCTTTAATATAATCAAATACATTTGCTGCATCTTTTTTATTTAAGTAGGATTCTTGAATATCTAATTGACTTTTATAATAATCTCTTTCCACATTATTTTTGAAACAAACATGAATATAAGTTGCATCTTTTCCTACAAATTCATAAATTGCTTCTACACTAAAAAAATTTTTCCCATCCTTACTTAAATGATATTTTCTTGGATCAAGAAACTTAGGATTCTCTAGAAATTCAACATTATCCAAAATATAAGAATATGTTTTTCTATTATTAAACGTAACATTCATTTTGTGACTTGCATCATCTTGTTCCAAAAATTTGATATCTCTTGTTTTTATTTCACCTTTTATAATGATCATGTATTTTGTTGTATTCATCTTTATCACCGCTTTAACTATTATTAAATACATCATACCTTATTAAAAGAAATTTTTAAATTCATTTTCTTTATTAAGTAATTGTCTCATATTGCTAGATTAAATCTTTGCATTTTATTTCTTATACATTCCAAACAGTGACATCAACAAACACCAAATTGCTCTTAATGGTAAAATGATGATGTAAAAAATAATTTAAATATTGTCCACATAATTACCACCTCCTAACTTTTAAACTAACATATTCTTTATAAACAGAATGTCCTTGTTCCTTTCCTAAATGATTAATTAAACCTTCTTCTAATGGTAGATTTTGCATTGATGCTTCTTCAATATAATGTCTAATGTGAAAATGTCTTGATTTTAAAAACCTTTCATGAGATTCATATTTATCATAAATATGATGAAGTTTTTCAATACATTGGTGATATTCATATAAAGCATCCTCTTTATTTTCAAAAGATCCAACATGTGTTCCAGAATAATAAAGTTCATAACTCATTTGATAAATATCAAATTCAATAAATGTTTTAACCATACCAATTGTATTAATATATTCTTCTACAACAAATAATTTCTTTTCATTTTTACTTAGAGAATATTTCAAAGAATCCATACATGTATAACTTAATATTTTCTTTCTTAAAGAATCATCTACCTTTGACATAATAGAAAGATAATCTTCATTTCCTTCATTATAGTAATAACAAAATGATCCAGGATGTCTTGAAACTGAATGTTTTGGATCTTTTTCTTTTAAATATAAAATACTTGCATCGTATCCTCTATCTTTTGAACAAATGACAATTCTTGTTTTCTTTGAAACATAAGAAAGTAAATTTGTAAGTTCTACAACAATACAAAAATCCATAATATTTTTTGTTATACATTCTTTTCTGATATTTGAAATATTGATAAGTTTTATATGTTTATTATTTTTATAATCCTTTATCTTCTCATCAATATACGGATCACTAATAAAAAGATAAACTAATGTATGCTTTGGTATTTCTTCTGGTATTTGATAACCAATATTTTCACTATCTACTAAAACAATTTCTTTAATCAAATGATATTTGATTTTATTTATGATTCTTTTTAACATGCAAATCCCCCTTTTCTTTGAATCTATTATATAATGATAAAAAAGCCAATACCGTCTTATATAAGCAGGTATTAACTTATGTTTTCATTTATGATATTGATACGAGGTGATTTAAATGAATAGAAACAAAGACAGTGATTCTTATATTAAATACATATCTGTGATTGATTTAATTATTAAAAATAGTGATGAAAAAAATCCAATCACGATTAATCAAATTCAAGATTTGATTTATGATAAAGGCTATGATTTTAAAATAGATTTTAGAATCGTAAAAAAATTTGTAGAAAACTATAATAATTATTATGAAGATACAATCATTAAAACTTATAAAGAAGGAAGAAATAATTACTTTTATTATGAAAATCCAAATCTAGACTTAATGGAGGCCAAAGCTATCAAAGAAAAGAAAAAAATTCGCTTTGACTATCAAAAACCTTCTTTAATCTTTAATGAAAAAATAAAATAACCGAGTTAGCTCCTATCGATACTGTCTTTTCTAACAATGAATATTATCTTTTATGCCAAGGTGCAAAAGATCAAAATACATGCATTCAATATCGTTTAGACTATGTAAAAAATGTTGAGATCGTTAAAGATAGTGATGTAAAATTTGATGATTATCAATTAAACTCATTTGAAAAGAAGCTCAATAATATGACGTACATGTATGGTGAAGGGAAAATTGAAGTTATTGAACTTGAATTTACACCAAATGTCTATTCCAATATGATTGATAAATTTGGTAAAGATATTCATCCTAAAAAAATAAATGAAAATCTTTATTGTGTCCAAGTAAGACACATTATAAATAGTACATTTTTTTCATGGATCATCGGTTTTGGTGGACGTATTCAAATTTCGAATAATGATGTACATAAAAAACAATTTAAAGATTTTTTAATGGAAAATTTTATAAATAAAAATAATGCTGATTAAAACGTATTCAGCATTTTTTCATCTAATATACTTATAACAGGTGTTTTACAATTACACTGAAAATCCATTAATTTTCAGTGTAATTGTAAAGATAGAGCAATAAAATATTCATCAATATTTACAGCTTCTTCAATTGCAACAGCAATGGCAACAGTAGCTCCAACACAAAAAATTCTTCTTATTAAAAAAAGAAGTGTTTTTCACACTTCCTAAGCATTTTCTTTTTTCATTTTTTTACTTAAATAGATATAGAAACATACATTTAGTATAATACCAACAATTGTCGCAATTGGTGCAGCTAAACCAATATTTGTTAAATTTGCATGTGGTTGAATTGACATATAGTAAGAAAGTGGTAAACGTACAAGAAGTGTTTGAATAAGTCCTTGTACCATGACCCATACCGTTTGATAATGACCGTTAAAATAACCAACCATACTAAATAATATTGCTGTTACAATTGTTTCTATAGCAAATCCTTTTAAATAAGCATAACCTTGTAAAATAACGGCTTTTTCTGTTGTAAAAATACTTGTAAGTAAATCTCCTTTAAATAAAACTAAGACAAAGACAACAACACCAATTATTAAGCCAATACCCATTCCTGTAAACATTGCATGTTTTGCTCTTTTTTCATCACCAGCACCCACATTTTGGGCAACAAAAGAAGCCATTGATTGCATTAATGAACTTGGTACTAACATGGCAAAGTTAACGATTTTACAAGCAACACCATAACCGGATGATGCTTCTAATCCTAAACGGTTAATAAAAGCACATAAAGCTAAAAATGAAATTTGTGTTAAACATTCTTGAAGTGCTAATGGTAACCCAATTTTTAAAGCTCGAACACAATGTGGATTGATTTCAAAATCATGCTTTGTAATTTCAAATGGTAATTTTCTTTTAAATAATAACATTAAAGCAAACACAACACTGATTGCTTGGGCAAAGACAGTGGCCATGGCGGCTCCTGCTGCATCTAAGTGTAATCCTGCAACAAGAACTAAATCACCAATAATATTAATAACACAGGCAACTGCCACAAATAAAAGAGGTGATTTACTATCTCCTAACCCTCTAAAGATTGCTGATAATAGATTATAAGCAACAATAAAGAAAATACCTGCCCCACAAATTCTCACATAAGTAGCAGTTAAACCAAGTGCTTCTTGAGGTGCTTGCATCAAAGTTGAAATTGGTGATGCTAACGTAATCATAACTACAAATATGATTGCAGAAATAATTGCAAAAACTACCGTTGCTCCTCCTATTAAAGCACCAATCGAATTCATTTTCTTTTCACCAATATATCTTGCAATTAAAACTGTAATTCCCATCGCAAATTGTGTTACCACAAATGTTATCAAGTTTAAAACTTGACTTCCTGTAGAAACTGCTGAAAGTCCTGCTGTTGTTCCAAATCTTCCAACAACAAGTAAATCAACCGCTCCATAGGCCGCTTGTAAAATAAGCGCTCCTAAAACGGGAATCATAAATAATGATAATTTTTTTAAAATACTTCCCTGCGTAAAATCTGATTTAGAGTGATCCATTATTTTTCTCTCCCTTCACACATAACTTCATAAAACTTTTCAATAGTTTGAATCATACAATCTGCTTCATCGTTAGAAACATGATTCAAACACAAGGCTAATTTTTGAAAATAATCTTTATTGTATTTTTCAAAAATCATTTTTCCTTCTTTTGTAACGGTTACATAAGTGACACGTCCATCATGTTTAGCTGTTTCTTTTTTTAAATATCCTTTTTCTTCCATTGCATGAATTGTACGTGTAACTCCCGGACGAGGAAGATTTAAAACTTCACTCACATCTGAAACCTTCACTTTTTGATTTTTTTCTTCAAGTTCGATAATCGTTTCTAAATAACGTACATAGGATGGTAAAACTCCTTCAGGAAGTTTAGGCAACATATCTAAAATCCTTTTAGCCATGTAACAGCTATCTAACATTTCTTTTACTTTTTCACTTTTCATTAATCTCTCCTATTAATTACCGATGGTAATTATCATTGGTAATTATATAATTATAAAAAAGATTGTCAAGAAAAAAGATACTAACAAATTGTCAATATCTTTTAATCGTTATACTCTATAGCAAACCCAAATAACATCACTTTTAAATCTTCATCTAAAATAGAAGTATTAGTAGCTGGACCAGCAATAAAATCCATGTGTTCTACACGAAATTCTTAATATAAAATTTCACAAATTGCTTTTAACTTACCTTCCTTATAAACATCTTCTAAAACTTTACAAGCAATTTTATTTCCTTCTAGATAACGATCATTGCTTGGATTGACTTTCTCCTAAGGTTAAGCTCTATGAATAATCATCCTATCTAAATAACCAAGTCCCGTTGTTTCAATGGTTTGAACTATACTTTCTTTGGTTACTTGACATGTTTACGGATATCTTTGTCTATACCTTTTTCATTACCATATGATTGTCCTATATCAAAATGATGATAACCTAACTTTATATTTTAATTTCAATGTGAATAAAATGTGCATAATGTGCACAACTTGTGAAAATCTATTTTATTATATGTGCCGTAATAATGGTATAGCTTGAAGCATTAATTGTTATTTTTATAGCACCATTTTCAATATACCAATTTTTCCCTTTACGGTATATCAAACTCTTTTTATCTAAAACTTTATTCTTACAAAATTCTACAACATCTTCTTCAATTCCTAAATTTCTTTTAATTCTTGATATAACTAAATGTGTTGTATGAATTTTATAAATATTCATTAATAATTCATTCTTATCCATCTTGATGACTTGTCCTTTTTAAAATAGGCCATTAACATACCTAAACTTAAATAATGATCTTTTGATATTTGTTTCTTTGTATTCATTAAAATAACAATGACAACAATTAATAAAAATTCTTTCATACACTCACCCTATCTTTTGTTTTCTTTTATTAATCATTAAGGTAATCAAAACAAAGCTTAAGGTAAATCCTAAAACAATAATACCATTAATAATTATTGGTTGTAATGTTTCTAATTTAAAATATTCTAATGTTTTAATAAGTTCATTATTTTGTACAAAATAATACGTTGGTAAAATATGAGCAATTTTTAAAACATAACTTGGCATAAATGATATTGGCACAAAGCATCCACAAAGAAACGATGTTCCTAAAGCAACAACATTGACAATACCTCCAATAGCTTGCTTATTATGGGTAATAGTTCCAATTAAGAATCCTACGGCCAAACTACATATTGAAAAAACAAATGAATTTAAAATATAAGCAATCCCATTCCCACTTAACATAATTTCTTTAAATAAGATAAAACTAATAATCATATAGGCTAACCATACAATAAAAGAAGCAAGACCTAAGGAAGCAAAAACAATCCAATTATATTTACGATATGAAAAACTGCTCGTAATTGTTCTTTTTCGTACACCCTCTTGATTTAAACTTGCAAGAATCATTGTCATACAGTAAACTCCCCCAGCAAGTAAGGCATAGTTTAAGAAATTAAAATAAACATTTACTTGATTCAATTTAGAAATATCTAAGGATGTGTTGAGTTTTACTTTTGTTTTTTGGTTAATCACTTGTTTGACTTTTTGATTTAAAGCTTTACCTTGATAATGCTCTTTATAAAGATTTACTGTCTTTATATATTTTTCAATTAACATTTGGGTAAAAGATGCATTTTCATTACCATTTGATTTATATTCAATCGTTGGATTTTTATCATTTACAAGATCATCACCAAAGTTTTCAGGAATATACACAACATAACTTACATCACGATAAAATAAGGCATCGTCTACTTTTTCTTGATCATTGATGTCGATATCTTTTAATGTCGCTTGTTCTTTTAAATACGAAACAAATCCTTTGGTTATTTCATTGTTTTGATCCTTATTTACAATCAAAATATCTGGTTTTGTTGCCTCATAATGATTCATATTACCAGAAGTTGTATTAAATAATGTAATTGCAAGTAAGATCACTGTATAAAGAATTAAGTTTCCTTTTAATTTATTTAAGATTTTAAAAACGGTACTAAATATAATCATATTGTTCCCTCCTTAAAGTCCTAAAAGAAATAAATAAACATACAATAATAAATACTCCTAAACAACAAATATCTCTGATATATCGATTAAATGTATTGTAATAATATAAAGCATAAAAACCATCAGTAATCAAATTATTAGGATTGATAAGATTAACAATAGGTATATTTTTATCAATAACATATTTTAAAGTAACACCCATCATTCCAGACAGAACCGAGAAAAACATAGAAATCGCAATATTAATTCCTGTTTTTGCTTGTTCAGAAACTCTAAAAACAGAAGCAATAAATATTCCCATCGAAATACCTGCTAAATCACCAACTAAAGAAAGAATGATTATATAAAGCCATTGACTACCAAATTCAACATTTAAACTAAAATTTAAAAAGATTAAAAGGATTGCTAAACCAACAAGGCTTACTAAATAAGAACCCAGTGCTGAAGATAAGACAAGTATTCCTTTTTTATTTGGTGAAACAGAAACTCTTTTCCCTTTAGCGGACATATTCGCCAATTGATTATTAATAGCTGTTAAACCTAACATTCCACCATACATACAGGCCATGGCAATTAATGTATAATATTCAATTTGCATATAACTTAAATGACTACTTGATGTGTCTTTTAAAGATACTTCTTGGTTATTGAGCTTTTGAAGAATATCATGTACAATTTGTTGAACATTAAAATTATAGTTTCCTTGCTGTATTTCATCTTCAATTTGTTTCTTTGTTAAATCTTCTATCATCCTCTTATTTTGTTTAATTTCATCCATAACAAATTGCAAGATTGTTTGTTCCATACCATTTTCTTTAATCACAATTTGTGGTTCTTGTTTATTAAAGAGAACATATCCTTCTATTTCATTATCTTCTAAAAGCTGTTTAGCCTCTTTTTTATTTACAAAATGAATATGAAATAACTGATCCTTATTTTTTTTATTAGAAAGCTCTTTAAAGGTTTCTTGATAAATTGTTTGGTTTTGATATTCCTTATTGTCAATAACTGCAATATCAAAAACTTGTAAAGCTTCGTCTTTTTCAATATTTTCAAAAGCCATGTGAAAGAAAACACCTAAAATAATAGGAAAAACAAACATCCAAAAAATAAGAACTTTATTTTTAAAAAGTATTTTAACTGTATACTTTAGATTATGAATAAACATCAATCCCTCAATTCCTTTCCTGTTAATTTTAGGAAAACGTCATTAAGAGTTGGACCTACACGTTCAATCTTTTCCTCAATATTTGCTTCTTTCTTTAATTCATCACTTGTTCCTTGAGCAATGATCTTTCCTTTATCTAAAATAATAATACGATCACAAAGTATTTCTACTTCTTCCATATAATGTGTTGTATAAACAATTGTAGCCCCTTGATCTCTTAATTTTTTTATACCATCTAAAATATGATTACGGCTTTGTGGATCAACTGCAACAGTTGGTTCATCTAAAAAGATCAGTTTAGGCTTATGAGCAATACCACAGGCAATGTTCAATCTTCGAAGTAAACCTCCGGAAAGTTGTTTAGGTAAGAACTTTTTAAAATCATTTAATCCTACTAAGTTAATTGCATCGTCAACATATTGTTTTCTTTGTTTTTTATCTCGAATATATAAACCACAAAAATAATTGATATTATCATAAACATTCAATTCATCAAAAACAGCAACTTCTTGAAAAATAACCCCTATTTTTGCTTTTAAATCATAAGAATCAGGTTTCATTTCTTTACCAAAAACCTTAATAAATCCTTCTTGATATTTAAGTAATGATAAAATAGAGTTAATAGTTGTACTTTTTCCACAACCATTAGGTCCTAATAATCCTAAAATTTCTCCTTGATAAACATTAAAGGATAAATCATCAATTGCTTTTAAATTTTTATACTCTTTTGTAAGATGTGAAACCTCTATTACTTTTTCCATCATTCTTTTCCTTCCCTATTCTTTATAGCAAGTTGTACCAAAATTTCTTCTTTTACATTTCCTTTTTTTACTTCATAAAGAAGCATTGAAACATATTGATCCTTCAACAAATCTACAATTTCTTCATCATTAAATTCAACAGTTTGATGTGCTACTAAACTCGCAATCCCATTAACATACAACCACATTCTTAAATGAAATTGTTTAGCATTTTCATTTGACATACCCGTTTGTTTAGAAATCGTTTCAAATATTTTATTGGTAGAATGAAACAAATTAATAAAATCAAAAGCTTCTTCATTCATATCATTATTAAACATAAGCTTAAATAATTCTGGTTCTTCTTTGGCAAAGCGAATATAGTTGATTCCAATATCTCTGTATTCTAATTGACCTGTTTCACTTTTCAAAACTTCACGATCAAAAATCTTTACAATTTCATCAATCACATCTTTTTTTAAATCATCCATATTTTCATAAATATAAAAAAGTGGTTGTGTTGAACAGCCTAATTTCTTTGCAAGCTTTCTGGCATTTAAAGCATTTAGTCCTTCATGGCTAATAATTGAAATACTTGCTTTTAAAATATCTTCTTTTTGTATTTTTCTTTTTGCCGGCATAAAAGCCTCCTTTCTATAACTCACGTTATATATAACTCTTGTTATAATTATAACAATATCTTCTTATCATTGTAAAGAAAAAAGGATATTTCAAAATATCCTAACTATTTAAGTAAGCTGCTTTTAATAAATTTTGTACAACTTCATTTTCACTTTTATATAATTGTTGTATTGTTCCTTTTTCTATGATTTTTCCATTATTTAAAACAAGAACTTGATGACAAAACTCATGAACCAATGAAAGATCATGACTAATGAAAAGAATAGAGATATGATTCTTTTCAACAAACTTTTTTAAGAGTTCAATAATTTCTCTTTGTACAACATGATCTAAGCTGCTGGTAATTTCATCACAAATAAGTAATCGTGGGTGAATAATCAAAGCTCGCGCAATAGCTATTCTTTGTAATTGTCCCCCACTTAGTTCATGGGGATATTTTTCTAAACAACTTTCATCCATTCCTACTTGTTTTAAGATTTTTTTTATACAATCTAAAGCTTCATTTTTATGAAGATGATAAAAATAATGATAAGGTTCATACAAAAAAACTCTGATTTTCATTCTTGGTGAAAAACTTTCAATTGAATTTTGAAGAATAAGTTGTATATCTTTACGTCCCTTTTTAAAATCAACTGGTTTTCCTTGATATAATAAAGAACCTGAAGAGGGTTTTTCAATACCTGAAACAAGTCTTGCAAGGGTACTTTTTCCACACCCACTAACACCAATAACACCAACAACCTCACCTTCATTGATACTAAAATCAAGATGATCTAAAACAGTCTTATCGTATTTCTTTGTAAGATTTTTAGCTTCAAATAGGCGCATTATTCTTTTCCTTTCGTAATAGTGACTTTGTATAGGGATGCTTAGGCGCATTAAAAATAGTCTCTACATTCCCTTTTTCTACAATCATCCCTTCTTTAATGACAACAATTTGATCTGCAATATAACGTGCCACTTGAATGTTATGTGTTACAAACACAAAGGTTGTTTGTTTTTTTAGATTTAAAAGATAATCTAAAATTTGTTTTTGAATAACGACATCTAAACTGCTTGTCGGTTCATCCGCTAAAACAAGCGAAGGTTGTAAACACAACACTAATGCAATCATCACTCTTTGAGCCATTCCTCCTGATAATTCAAAAGGATACTTGTTTAAAATAGTTTCTTCTAACCCCATTTGTTTTAAATAATGAATAGCTATTTTACGTGATTGTTTTTTTGAATATTTAAAATGTGTATGCAAACTTTCATAGAAGTGTTCTTCAATATTTTGATAATCATCAAAATAAGTGAGAGGATTTTGAAAAATCACGCCTATTTTCTTTCCCCTATAACCATCTAAATTCTTTTTTAATAAATTATCTTCTTTAAATAAAATTTTTCCCTCTGTAATTTTTGCATCATCACTTAACAATCCTATTGTTGCTTTAAGTAATGTTGATTTTCCACTACCACTTTGACCGACAATAACCGTAATTTGATTTCTAGGAATTATTAAATCTATATGATGTAAAATCTCTTGTTCATTGTAAGTCAATGTTAAATTTTGATAATTTAATATACTCATTTAAGATCAATATCCTTTGTAATCATATAATAGTCAACCGGATGACAAATAGCTCCTTTGACCTTAGAAGAAGTAACCGTATTTAAAGGAACATAAGAAACATAAATATTGGCAGCATCATCTAAAATCATTTCACTTGCCTGAATAGCAAGTTGTTGTCTTTGTTTTAAATCATAAATTGTGGAAAATTGTTGAATCAAATTGTCAAGGTTTACGTTTTTATAACGCCCTGTATTACTTGAACCCGTTGATAAATAACGTTGCTGAATAAAGGTTTCTGGATCGCCTGTAGGTGCACTTGAATCATTAGCTGAACATAGATCAAAAGTTCCTGCTGCTTTAATATCATTCGCATTTTCAACTTGATTAAGTTTGATTTTAATACCTATTTTTTTAGCTTCGCTTTGCATAGATTGCGCAATAATATTTGCATCTGCCGATCCATGATCCGCACTTTCATAATAATTTAAAATAATTTCTTGTCCATCCTTTTCTCTAATACCATCCTTATTGGTATCAACATAACCTGCTTCATCTAAAAGACGATTGGCTTCTTTTAAATCAAGGCTATAGCCATTAGAAACATTTCCATAGGGTAAAGCACTTGAATAAAGCCCAGTTGCTTCTTTTCCTCCAATCAATTTAACAATACTTTTACGATCTACACTATAAGATAAAGCTTTTCTAATCGTTAAATCACTTAAAAATGTTGTTTCATTATTCATATAAATGACATTTGTACGTGGCCCTAAAACTTCTAAAACCTGATAATCTTTATTATTTCTAAATAATTTTAAACTTGAATAATCAATCGTATTTGCAAGATCAACTTCACCCGATTGTAACGCTAAAACACGTGCATCAGAATCTGCCACTTGACTAAAATGAACATGGTCAAGTTTTGCTTTACCATCGTAATATTTTTTATTTTTACTTGTATCAATTGTTTTTTCTGAAACAAAATCATCCACTACAAAAGGTCCAGTACAAAGAGGGTGTTTAGCAATATCTTCTTCACTTTGACTTGCATCATAAATAGTAAAAAGTGGTTCACAAAGATTATTTAAGATTGCTCCACTTGATTTATTTAAATAAAGATAAACATCTTGTTTGTCAGCTTCAACATGATTTAAATCAAAATAATCGATTGCTCTTGTGTTTTTTTCAAAAGCTCTTTCTAAACATGCCTTTACATTTTCTCCTGTAACTTTGTTACCATTTGAAAAAGTGATATGATCTTTTAAAGTCAATTTCCAAGTTGTATCATCAATTTGTTCATAGGATTTTGCCAGACTTGGTTCCACCTCATATTTTTCATTAAGTTTTAACAATGTTTCTCCTACCCCAATACGACTTAAAACCCATCCATCATAATTATTTGTTGGATCTAAAGACGTTGAAATCCAAAACATGGCAGCATTAAGTGTTTTACTTGATTCATTTTTGTTTGAATTAGAACATCCACATAAAGTTGTTAACATAAATAAACAAAGCAATAATTTTATTTTTTTCATAATTTTTCCTCATAATGTTTAGGATCCAAATAATCCCTTATATCTTCTGATAATAAATTAAAAATAAGCACACAAATAAATAAAACAAGTCCTGGAAAAAACATCATCCATGGAGCCACTTGCATAAATTGTTTACTTTCATAAAGCATCGCTCCCCATTCTGGTTGCGGTGGTTGACTGGCAAGTCCTAAAAAGCTTAAACCTGCAAGTGAAATCATCATATTTCCAATATCTAAAAAAGCTGTTACAAGTATTTGTGATAAAATATTTGGTAATAAATAACGAATGATTCTTTGAAGTGGTGGGACACCCGACATTTTAGATATCACTAAATAACTCTTTTTCTTTTCTTGTTTAACAAGAGCAAGAGTCAATCTTGCATATTTTGTCCACCAAATAAGTGCTAAAGCAAACACTGTATTAAAAAGGCCAGCTCCAACTATTCCTACTATTGTAATGGTAAAAATAGTATCAGGAAAAGCAAGTAAACCATTAATTATATTATTAAAAAAAGATTCTGCTTTATCATTAGACAATCCTGCAATTAAGCCAATAATCATTCCAATAAAAACAATTAAAAATAACAACAAAAAAGTCAAACCAAAAGAAGTTTTAGCTCCACAAAGAATACGACTCAATACATCTCTTCCTAATTTATCTGTACCAAAAATATGTAATAAACCTGGTGGTTGTAAGGAAAAATCATAATTGACTTTTAAAGGATCATAAGGCGCTAAAAAAGAACCAAATAGAGCAATAAGTAATAACAAAACAGCAAGACCAATTTCAATTTTTAACTTTCTTTTCATTGAAACGCCTCCTTAATCGTGGATTTAATACTTGTTGAAAAATATCAACAAATAGATTAACAAAAACATAGATCAATGCCATATAAATTGCATAAGCTTGAATAATTGGATAATCACGATAACGAATAGCTTCTACAACCATGTTACCTAAACCTTGATATGAAAAAATCGTTTCAATAATTGCTGTTCCACCAAGTAAATGTCCAATAGAAAGACCTAATAAAGAAGAAAGTGTCGTAAAAACATGAGGTAAAACATGTTTTAGTAAAATTTCTGATTGTTTCATTCCTCGTGCTTTGAGTCCAATAACATAATCTTGATTTAATTGTTCTAAAATAGCATTTTGAATCATTCTTGTATAAGAACAAATCAGCGGAAAACTTAAACAACAAACAGGTAAAACAAGACCTTTTAAACTACTTCCACTAATAACAGGAAACAATTGAATCTTTACTGAAAAAAGCAGAATTAAAAGAAGTGCTAACCAAAAATTAGGTAAAGATAAACCTAAAAAAGCGATATTTTTTAAAATAGAATTAATCAAACTATGACGATGAGTAGCACTATAAATTCCTAAAGGAATCGAAAAAGCTAAAACAACAACAAATGAAAATATCGCTAATTTTAAAGTATTTGGTAACTTTGATAACATTTGTTGATTCACATCTTGTCCATAATGATAAGAATAACCTAAATCACCATGAACAAAATCATTCAACCAGTCAACATAGCGAACAACAATATTTTTATCGAGACCCATTTCATGTCGTGTTTCATTTAAAACTTCCTCGCTAGGTGTAATTCCTTTAGATAAATAATACATTTCAGCACTATCACTTGGTGCCAAATCTGTCATAATAAAGGTAACAAGTGTCACCAAGAAAAGAACTGAAAATAATGATAAAATTCTTTTCATTATTTAATCGCATGTATTAAGAATTGACGAATCAATTCTTTTCCTTCCTTTGTTTTTTCTTTTGAAAGTATTTCACTTCCAATTTGTTGAAAACCGATTTCTTTTAGAATTTCTATATCATATTGAGGTCGTAAAACATAAGATAACTTTAATTCTTTAGCAATATTATCAATAATAGAAACATCAATACCTTCCATATGTTGATGATCACTATGACCAGCTCTATTATAATCTTGATCTTGATAATGATAATAATGATTGCCATCAATATTTAAAAGATGTCCTTGTTTTTTTAAAACTCTAACCATCTCTTGATAGGCTTGTACAGGCTTTTCTAAATTCCATGTTACATTACGTGTGATAATCAAATCAAAAATTTCATCTTGAAAAGCTAAATCTTGAACATCCATCTTCTGAAACTCAACATTTGCCTTAAACTTGCGTGCATTGTTTCTAGCCTCTTCTAACATCTTATCACTATAATCAATGCCAATAACTTGGCATCCTAAATTTGTAAGCATAACAGAAAAAAATCCTGGGCCACACCCTAAATCTAACACTTTCATTCCTTTATTTATTTTTAGATAACGATTTATTAATTCTATCCATTTTTCTTGATCATGTAAAAGTTCTTCTTGGTTATCCAAAGAATAACCAAAAGAACGTTGATTCCAATAATCTTCAATTTTATTTAACTGACTTGTCATAAATTCTCCTTTATTTAACAAGATGATATATTTCTTGTAAAGAACATTGATGTTTTAACGCTAATTTTTTAGCACTTTCATATTCTGGATAACATCTTTTTTCACCATCAATTTCTACTTCTTTTACTTGAAGTTTTCCAAGAGGTGTTTCAATTTCTTTAATTTGTCTTTTTAAAACAGTTCTTTGTTCCTTACGATAACGAATACCAATAGTTGTTGTTTGCGTAAAAATCACTTTTTGTAAAAGATCCATCTTTTCTCCATTACAAACGACTGTCAAGCGATAAGCTGGTCTATTTTTTTTCATAAAAATAGACGTAAAGAAAACATCTAATGCACCTTTATCTAAAAGCTGTTCCATTACAAAACCAAGCATTTCTCCACTACAATCATCAATATTCGTTTCCATGACTATAATTTCGTTTTTTTTTTAATTTCTCCAAAAGAAACTTTTAAAACATTTGGGATCACTAAATCTTTTGTACCTGTTCCCCACCCTACTTTTTGAACATTCATTGCAGGCATTGCGGTAAATTCACTCGCAATTTCTGCAATAATTGCGGCACCTGTTGGTGTTACAAGTTCTGTATCTACATCAATTTGTCGTGTGATAGCATTACTTGCTGCAAAGATTTCAGACGTTGCAGGTACAGGAACAGAAATCACTCCATGAGCACATTCAATAAATCCATATCCATCATTAACGACACTACTATAAATAACATCTGGATTGATTTTACATAATAAAATCGCTGTTCCTATAATATCAACAATAGAGTCAATTGCTCCTACTTCATGAAAATGAACATTTTCTAAACTTTCATTATGAACTTTACTTTCAGCTTTAGCAACTCTTAAAAAGATACGTTTAGCAAGATCTTTCGCTTTTTCATCAATTTCACTTTCATCAATAATTTTATTAACATCGAATAAATTACGATGTTCATGGTGATGAACGTGTTCATGGTGTAAATGTTCATGTTCATGCTCATGATGATGTTCGTGTTCTAAATGAACATCAACATAAGTTCCTGTAATACCATTTTTCTTTTCTTTAGAAATATGGATATGATACCCATCTACATGTAATTTTTTTAATTCATTAACTAAATAATGAGGATCATCAATCAATTCAGATAACGCTCCTAAAGTCATATTTCCACTGATTCCACTACTACAATCAAAATATAATACTTTCACTATTTCTTTCCTCCTAAACAATTAATGGTATGAGCCATAAATCCTGCCCCAAATCCATTATCAATATTGACAACACTAACCCCACTAGCACAGCTATTAAGCATGGCAAGAAGAGCAGACAATCCATCAAAGTTAGCGCCATACCCAATGGATGTTGGTACGGCAATAACTGGTTTATCAACAAGTCCTCCAACAACGGAAGCGAGGGCCCCTTCCATTCCTGCACAAACAACTAAAACATTTGCCCTTTGAATAGTATCTAAACGATGAAACAAACGATGAATACCAGCAACACCCACATCACTGATGAGTTCAACTTCGTTACCTAAAAATTGAGCTGTAAGCATAGCTTCACGAGCAACCGGTAAATCTGATGTTCCAGCACAAACAACAACAATTTTTCCTTTATTGATTTCTTTTTGTTCTTCATCAATATAACAAATGTGCGATAAAGAATCATAAATCATTTGTGGAAATTCTTTTAAGATAGCTTCACTTTTTTCTTGGTCAACACGTGTAATTAAAATAGAATGAATATCATGGTCCAACATGTCTTTTACAATCCCAATGATTTGTTCCTTGGTTTTTCCAGCCCCATAGATTACTTCATTATTTCCTGTTCTCTTTTTTCGATTATAATCAATCGTTGCATAATCTAAGGGTTGTTCAATCATTTTTTGAGCTTGTTCAATTGTTAGTTCATTATTTTTAACCTTTTGTAGAATTTCTAATGTTTTCAATATCATAACCCCCACTTCTAATTCCTTCTAAATCAAGTGTTACAAATCTAAATCCAAGATTTTTAATATTTTGAATCAATTCTTTATTTTCAATTATTTTCATAAAATCTTCTGGTTCTACTTCAAGACGTGCCACATCTCCATGTACTCTTAAACGTACATGAAGCATTCCTAAATCATGTAAATATTTTTCACCTGTTTCAACAAGTTTTAATTTTTCTAAAGTAAGGTCTGTATTGTAGTCAAAACGAGAAGCCAGACAGGCATTGGATGGTTTATTATAAGTAGCAATACCAAGCTGTTTAGAATAATCTCTAATTTCTTGTTTTACTAAATTATTGTTCGCTAAAGGAGAAATAATACCTAATTCTTCACAAGCTTTTAATCCTGGTCGATACACTTTTTCATCATCTTTATTTTTCCCATCTAAAACATAAGTAAAGTCATGTTCTTTAGCAACGCCAATAACTTTTGACATAATGCTTCTTTTACAATGATAACAACGATCTTTATGATTAAAATGAAAAGCTTCTACGTCTAATGGATTGACTGATAAAACCACATGATTTGAATCTTTTAATTGTTCAAGAGCACCTTCAATATCTTCTTTTGACATCATTGCTCCTCGACATAAAACAGGTAAAACATTTTCTTTTCCTAATGTTTCAAGAGCTACATGGAATAAAAAGTTGGAATCAACACCCCCACTATAAGCAATCGCAACTTTTCCATAATTTCTTAATTCTTCTTGTAATAATTCTAATTTATTCATATAAATCCCCCTAAACTCCTCTATGACTTCTACTTAAAGGCTTCATTTAATATTGAAAAAAGTTATATTTATTATTTTACTTAAAAAAATATCGTATACATAAGCAGTTTATAGTTTCAACTATAATCGATACTTCATGTATACGATATCCTCTATTTTTCTAATCTTTCAATCATAACGACAAGGTCATCAATATATTCAGATATTGATTTAGATGCAACACCTACAACTTGAGCACTGCATTTAGAAACAGGAATAAAATATTTACGCGCTTCACTTTCTCCAATAGCATTTGCCATAGCTGGTGTAATTTCACCATACATTGAATTTGCAAAAGCAACTCCAATCGGACCAACAACAATAGAGGCATGTTTAACATTATAAACAACAGCATTTTCCCCCGTTGCAATAATATCAGCACCACCTTTTTTTAGCTGTGTTGTTGCCATACTATTGGTTCCAATACCAATGATGGTATATTCTGGATGTTTTTCTTTTAAAACTTGTATAATATTTTTTCCAATTCCGCCCCCTTGTCCATCAATAACAACAATTTCCATTTTTCCTCCTGATATATAATAAACTTCTTGTTTATTTTCGATTTCGTATCTCTATATCTTATTCATGAAAATAATCAGTAATTTCTTGCATATGTTCACTTTGTTGAACATGAAATGGACATCGTTTATCACAATGGTGACAAACAATGCAATCACTTGCTTTTAAAGCTAAATGATGATAATGATCTGCAGCAAGTTCATCTTTTAAACGAGCAAGATCATAATATTTATTAATCAAGGTAGTGTCTAACCCTTTTGAACAAGGATGACAATGTTTATAATAAACAAATTGATTACAATTTTCTAATATTGGAAATATTCTTAAAATTGAATAATCTTTTTCTACATCAGATACTTCTAAATAATGAAGAGTACGTGTTAAATCATCATTTCTAATTCCTGGCAAAACTGTTAAAATAGACAGTTTATCTAAAGCATACTGCATATATTGAGTTTCTGTCAAGGCTTAATGAAATGGTGACTCATCTTCTTCTCAAAGTTTTCCTCCACAAAAGGCTTTCATTACAGTAATACCTACGCCTTCTTTTTTTAGACAACGATATAAATCCATACGTTCATCAAATTCATCAATGGCGAAGTCTTCAAACTTCAAATCATAAGCTGAATCAATACTAAACATGTCAATATCTAAAACTTGATGAACAAGTTTTAGCGAATGTGATGATAAATCAATATGATGAATAGTTGCTTTTTTTAATCTAATATATAATCTAAAGCACCATAATAGGTTTTAAATTCGTTGTCCAACCATACTCTTCTGATGAATATTCAACACCAAAATGAATTTGTAAGTAAATTTGATTACTTCTTGACTTACTTATTCTAAAGAATCTCCCCCTAAACTAATAATATTTATTTCTTCATTTCTATGTAGCAATTTTCTATATTCCGTTATTTTTCAAAATGACCTGCAACATCTTTCAAGTATTGAATAATTGATAAATGTTGTGGGCATACTCCTTCACATTGACCACATTCAACACAATCACTTGCTTTACCAAAGGTTTTTGTTAAGTTGTTGTAGTATTCTCCTTGTGGTGTCCATCCTTTTTCTTCTACTTCTTGTAAATCTGCATTATATAATGAAAAGTATTTTGGAATGGCAATATTCATAGGACAACCATCAACGCAATAAGCACATCCTGTACATGGGACAGTAATTGTTGAATTAATGGCAGTAACTGCTTTTTTAATTAAAGCATATTCTTCTTCATTTAATGGTTTAAAATTTTCCATATAACCTAAGTTATCTTCTAATTGTTCCATATTAGACATACCACTTAAAACCATCATAACGTTTTCTTGACTTGCTGCAAAACGAATAGCCCAAGAAGGAATTGACATATCCGGATGATATTCTTTAAACATCTTTTCAACTTTTTCTGGTACTTTCGCAAGTGTTCCACCTTTTACAGGTTCCATAACGATAACAGGTTTATGATGTTTTGTAGCTACTTCATAACATTTTCTTGATTGAACACCAACACTGTCCCAATCAAGATAGTTGATTTGTAATTGTACAAATTCAAATTCTGGGTGTTCTGTTAGAACTTGATCAAGCAATTCAGGACCATCATGATAAGAAAAACCAATAGTTTTAACTAAACCTTTTGCTTTTTTATCTTGTATCCAGTTAAAGCAATCTAATTCATTATAAACTTCAATACTATGTGTATTAATATCATGTAATAAATAATAATCAAAATATTCTACACCTGTTTTTGAAAGTTGTTCATTAAAGATATGATCACGATCTTCTTTTGTTTTAATAAAACCTGAATGTAATTTTGTTGCAAGTGTATAAGCATCTCTTGGGTAACGTGATACAAGTGCTTCTTTTGCTGCATTTTCACTTGCAAATCCACAATACATCCATGCAGTATCAAAATATGTAAAACCTTTTTCGATAAATGTGTCAACCATCTTTTTTGTTTGTTCAATATCGATTTTTGAAGCATCGTTTGGATCTAATGATGGTAAACGCATTAAACCAAAACCTAATTTCTTTTGACTCATTTCCTTTTTCCTCCTATTTATTTTCCTTAAATTAGCCTTCAAGTAAGTATTCTTACCTTTTATTATTTTATCATTCTTGTATAATTGAGGCAAATGCCTCTTTTAAATAGCACACTATGTCTTTTAAGCATGGAACAGATTAATCATCTATTTCAATAAGTTCATATTCTCTTGAACCATATCCAAGTGCTGAGGCTGCTTCAATGGTATGAATACCATGACGAGATTCAATTCTTTCAATTAAATGGTCTCTTCCCTTATCATTAGCATAAACTAAATCAATACATGCTTGATCAATAGCGATTGGATCCGTTGAAATTAAAATACCAATATCATCCATACATGGATCTTCTGCCACTGCACAACAATCGCAATCAACAGACATATTTTTCATAACATTGATATAAACAATGTTTCCTTTAAAATATTCATGAACTGACTTAGCTGCATCCGCCATTGATTCTAAAAACAAATCATGATCAGCTGTCCAAATCTTTTCAGGTTCTCCTGCCCCATGAATATAAGCTTTTCCATAAGATGAGGCACAACCAATTGAAAGTTGTTTTAAAGCGCCCCATAACCACCCATTGGATGTCCTTTAAAATGAGATAAAACAATCATTCCATCATAGTTTTTCATATCTTTTCCAACATAGTTTTTTTGAATCACTTTTCCTTCAGGAATATCTAGAATCATATCAGGACCTTCAGCATCCATTAAATCTACTTCAAAATATTTAGACCATCCATGTTTTTCAATTGTTTTTAAATGTTTTTCAGTTGTATTTCTAGATCCTTCATAAGCTGTATTACACTCCACAACTGTTCCATTTAACTTATCAATAATTGCTCTCCAAAAATCAGGTTTTAAAAAGTTTTGATTTCCTTCTTCCCCTGAATGAAGTTTAACAGCAATCTTTCCTATTAATTTTTTTCCTAATACTTCATACATTTCTAAAACCTTTTCAGGTGTTATTATTCTTGTAAAATAAACTTTTGATTTCATAAGTAATCCTCCTTTCAAACAAACTATAAACCTAAAGTTGAGTTTAGAGTCAAGAGGATTTTTAATATTTTTTAAAGTTTTCGTTCTCTTAAAATACCATGATAATTTCTATCAACACATGTCCCTTTTTCTACAAAACCAAGCATTGAATAATAATCTTCCAAAGTTTCATTTCCGCGTAAAGAATCTAATCTTAAATATTCTTTTCCTTTTTCTTTAGTGAAACTTTCTAAATAAGAAAAGAATAATTTTCCTGTTCCTTTTTGATAAGGATTAGAAGCCAAATTATGAATATAATACGCATTTGCTTGATCTTTCCAACGCGCATCTTCTTCTAATAAAACAGCTCCACATACAAGTTGATTCGTTTCTTGATCAATCAATCCATAGAGATGTCCTTTTTGCTTTCTTTTTCATAATATTCTAATGGATAAATAATTTCATAATCCCCTTTTTTCCATTGTTGTATCCTTTTTTGTTCGAACCAATCTATTCTTTCAAGAATGAGTTGAAACATTGCTTTTGCATCTTGTTTATCCAATTGTTTAAACATGTAGTTTTTCATCTTATTTACTCCTTATAATTTTTATTATTTTATCCTAATATTTCTTTTAAAACAATGTCTATTTATAAGTAAAACTTATAAAAATGATTAGAAAGAGATATTATTTATCTTAATATTTTCTTTATTATTTTTTATAAAGGAAAAAGGCAATATAAATACATATTTTAATGAAGTAAAGAAAAATTTTGTCTTTGGTTGTATACTAGATAAAGAAATAACAGTTACGGAAACACTTTGTGTTTAGGAGTTTATACAATGAATTAGTGAGATTTGTTAAAATGTATGGTACTCCTCTATTCAAGATGATGATGAAGAAATGATGATTTGGGTTTTAGAAATGATACTTGCAATGAGAACGAAAGAGAAAAGTAAAGTGTTCCCACTAAAATGATAAGCATAAATACCAATTTATTTGATAGCCACTTTAGAACGCCGAATACTTGTAAGCCACATAAAATCCAAATGACCTAAAAACGAACTTGTAAGCAACTTGAAATTTTAATGAGTAATTCTTTAAAATTATCAAAAAAAAATGAAATTTTTCATGAGATTCAGCAGAAATACCGATTTTTCATAAAAAATGACCTCAAAAATGAGTACAACACAAAATAATAGATAACAATATTGTTCTCAAAACATTCTCAGCGAAAAAAAGTGCCTGTAAATAGGCACTTTTAAGCGATTTGGATTATTCAAACTCAATTGTTCCTGGAGGTTTACTTGTAATATCATACATTACTCTGTTTACCCCACGAACTTCGTTTATAATACGTGACATAACTTTATTTAATACTTCATAAGGAATTTCTGCAGCTTCTGCTGTCATGAAATCGATAGTATTAACCGCACGTAAGGCGATTGCATAATCATAAGTTCTTTCATCACCCATAACTCCTACAGAACGCATGTTTGTAAGAGCAGCAAAGTATTGACCGATTGAACGATCTAATCCTGCATTAGCGATTTCTTCTCTATAGATCGCATCTGCATCTTGCACGATTTTTACTTTTTCAGCATTGACTTCACCAATAATACGAATACCAAGACCTGGTCCTGGGAATGGTTGCCTAAATACTAAGTATTCAGGAATTCCTAATTCTAAACCAACTTTACGTACTTCATCTTTGAATAAATCACGTAATGGTTCAATAATTTCTTTAAAATCAACATGATCTGGCAATCCACCAACATTATGATGTGATTTGATAACCGCAGATTCTCCACCAAGACCACTTTCAACAACATCTGGATAAATTGTTCCTTGTACTAAGAAATCAACTGCTCCAATTTTCTTTGCTTCTTCTTCAAAAACACGAATAAATTCTTCACCAATGATTTTACGTTTAGCTTCTGGTTCAGTAACACCTTTTAACTTTTCATAATATCTTTCTTGTGCATTTACTCTAATGAAATTTAATTCATAATTTCCATCAGGTCCAAAGACAGCTTCTACTTCATCCCCTTCGTTTTTACGAAGTAAACCATGATCTACAAAGACACAAGTTAATTGATTACCAATAGCTTTAGAAAGTAAAACGGCTGCAACAGATGAGTCAACACCACCTGATAAAGCACACAATACTTTACCATCACCAACTTTTTCTTTGATAGCTTTGATTTGTTCTTCAACGAAAGAATCCATGCGCCAATCACCAGCACAGTTACATACATCTAAAACAAAGTTAGAAAGCATTGTTTTACCATATTCACTATGTAAAACTTCTGGATGGAACTGAATCGCATATAAATCTTTTTCTTTATCTTCACAAGATGCTACTGGACAATCTTTTGTATGTGTTGTAATTTCAAAACCAGGTGCAATTTTTGAAATATAATCAAAATGTGACATCCAAACTGTAGATGTTTCAGGAACACCTTTTAAAATTTTAGATTGTGGTTGATCAACTAATAAAATTGATTTACCATATTCTCTTACATCTGCTCTTTCAACTTTTCCACCTAAAACATGTTGCATTAATTGAGCACCATAACATAAACCTAATACAGGAATACCTAATTCAAATAATTCTTTAGAATAAGTTGGTGAATCTTCTAAATAACAACTATTTGGTCCACCTGTTAAAATGATTCCTTTAGGATTCATTTCTTTAATTTTTTCTAAAGGTGTTTTATAAGAATAGATTTCACAATAAACATTGCATTCACGAACACGACGAGCAACTAATTGATTATATTGCCCACCGAAATCCATGACAATGACTAATTCTCTTTTCATGAAAGACCTCCTTTATTAAAATTTAATATCTTTTAAAACAACTGTTTGTTCTCTATCTGGTCCAACACTGAACATTCTTACTGGACAATGAACAAGTTCTTCGATTTTACGAATATAATTTTGACAATTTACTGGTAATTCTTCAAAAGATTTTACATGTGTAATATCTTCTTTCCATCCTGGTAATTCTTCATAAACAGGTTCACATCTTTCAATATCTTTAACAGTTGCAGGTAAACCATAAATTTCTTTACCATCTAATTTATAAGCTTTACAGATTTTGATTGTATCAAATCCACTCATAACATCTAATAACATTAATGAAATACCTGTTAAAGAAGACATTCTTCTTGATTGATTAACAACTACTGCATCAAACCAACCAGTTCTTCTTGGACGTTCAGTTACAGTACCATATTCATGTCCTCTTTCTCTAATTAAATCACCTGTTGCATCATTTAATTCAGTTGGGAATGGTCCTGATCCAACACGAGTTGTATAAGCTTTAATAATTCCAATTGCTTCTTTGATATATAAAGGTCCAATACCAGCCCCTTCAGATACCCCATTAGCTCCTGGATGTGATGATGTAACAAATGGATAAGTACCATAATCAATATCTAACATTGCTCCTTGAGCTCCTTCAAATAAGACTTTTTTATCTTCACGTAAATATTGATCTAATAACATACCTGTATCACAAACTAAAGGCTTAATAATTTTAGCGTATTCTTTATATTCTTCAAAAATACCTTCTACTGTAAACATATCTTTTAATTCAGGATATTCTGCCACTTTCATTGGGAAAGTTTCTTTTAATCTTTCTAAGAATAATTCTTCATCAATGAATTCTCCCATTCGAATACCAATACGACTATATTTGTCTACATAAGCAGGTCCAATACCTCTTTTTGTAGTTCCAATACTTTTATCACCTTTTCTCTTTTCTTGCAATTCATCAATTTCAAGATGATAAGGTAAAATCACATGACAACGATCTGAAATTCTAATTTTGCTTGTATCAATACCACCATCATTTAAATATTTTACTTCTTCTAAAAATGCTTTAGGGTTAACAACCATCCCATTTCCCATGATTACTTCATGCCCAGAGAAAATACCTGATGGTATTAATTTTAAAGCAAATTTCTTACCACCATAAACAATGGTATGACCTGCATTATTTCCTCCAGCATAACGACATACAACATCTGCTTTTTGTGCAAGATAATCGGTAACTTTTCCTTTACCTTCATCTCCCCACATACTTCCTACAACAACTACACCAGCCATAATTCATTTCCACCTTTCTATCATTGGCTTTTTCATACATTTTTATTATATGCTATATTTTAATATAAGTAAAATTAATATATAATATATTTGATATAAGGAGTACTAATATGATAAAACTAGAACAATATAAGATATTTAACGAAGCGGCTTCTACCCTTTCTTTTTCAAAAGCAGCCAAAAATCTTTTCATTTCTCAATCCGCTGTTTCTCAAACAATCCATGCTTTAGAAAAAGAACTCAATACTCAACTCTTCATTCGTTTAAACAAAGGCGTTACTCTTACTAAAGAAGGGATGCTCCTTCATAAAAACATTACTGAAGCCCTTGCTTTAATTACCAGTGTTGAAAATGAACTTTCTCATTATAATGAATTACTTTCAGGACAGTTAAATATTGGTGCGGGTGATTCAATTTGTGAAAATTACTTAATTGATTTATTAAAACAATTTCATCATCTTTATCCAACAATCAAAATCAATGTTGTCAATGGAACTTCTATTGAAACAGTTGAACATTTAAAAAATGGAACGATTGATCTTGCCTTTATCAATCTTCCTTTTGATGATGAAAGTCTAGCGATGAAAGAATGTTTAACAATTCATGATATCTTTATTTCTAAAGAAAAAGATGATCATCTTTACAGCTATCAAGAAATTGCGAAAAAGAATCTTATTCTTTTAGAAAAATCAAGTAATTCAAGAAATTATATTGATAAATACTTTGCTAAACATGGAATTTTATTAAATCCTGAAATGGAATTAGGAGCCCATCACTTACTCTTAGAATTTACTCATGCCAATTTAGGAAATGCGTGTGTTGTTAAAGAATTCTCTCATGATTTTTTAGACAAAAATAAAGTTTATGAAATACAATTAAAAAAGCCCCTTCCTTCAAGAAGCATTGGCTATACTTATCTTAAAAGAAGAAGCTTATCACAAGCAACTTTAAAATTTATCGAATTAATTGATCAATTTGATAAATCAATTTAGATTCTAATTTAGGTAAAGAAAGACTTGCTTTGACAAGTAAAGGAATATCGAAAGATATTTCTTTTTCTTTATATTTTAATAACACATGAACAATTTCACCTAATGGATGTTCCTTCAAAGTTAAATGAATAAAGACTGGCCCTCCATTATTAACAAAATAATCACTTAATGAAAAATCACATTCATTTAATATCGTAAAACCATTGACCTTTTTCATCACTTCTTCAAACAAATTAGGATTTTCTACAAGATAATCCTTTAATTTTTCTTCAATCATTTTCTTTGTTTGCTTAACAAGTTCATCGGCTTCACTTTGATGTTTTGCTTTAACCCCTAGTCTTACCCTTACATACTCTTCAGAAGCATACAAAGCAATAGAAATATCTTTTTGACTTTGAACAATATCATCAATCAAAGTAGCCGCTGCTGATTCACCAATGCCTTGTGTTACTAAGTCGTACGTATAAATTTTCGCTTGGCGATATTTTTCTAAATAAGGTTTTAGTTGATGATCAACTACATAAGTCATCTCTTTAGGTGGTCCAGGAAGATTAACAATCATTTTTTTATCTTTAGACATCACACAGCCATTGGCTGTTCCAATAGGATTATCTAACACATAACAATTTTTAGGAAAGTAAGCTTGTTTAAAGTTATTATCACTAACTTTATCAAGTTGTGTTACAAAGCAACATTTATCATTGACTTTCTTTGCTTCATCTTCATCAAAAATCATTTCTAATCCTAAATATTTTGCGGATAATTCTTTTGTAAGATCATCCTCAGTAGGTCCTAATCCTCCTGTAGTAATGACACAATCACATCCTCTATTAAAAGCAATATCTAAACAATCTAAAAATCTTTGTGGATTATCACCCACCACCGTTTGAAAGAAAACATTAAAACCTAATTCCTTACACATTTTTTGTAAATAAGTTGCATTAGTATTGATAATTTCACCAAGTAATAGTTCAGTTCCTACATTAATAATTTCTACATTCATAACCGTCCTCCTTTACAAAAAAAGAAGCGTAAAACACTTCTAAATTAATGAAAATCCTAAAAAACTAACCACCATCATAATTACACCAGCAAGTAAAACTCCTAGCATAACGGCAATCGTTGTTGATTTAAAATCCATATCTAAAATACTAGCTGCAAGTGTTCCTGTCCATGCACCTGTCCCTGGAAGTGGAATTCCTACAAATAATAATAAAGCAACAAAAGTACTTCTTCCTACTTTCTCTTGAAGTTTCTTTCCACCTCTTTCACCTTTGTCTAAACACCAAGTGAAAAATTTACCAATAACTGGTTTATCACAACCCCATACTAAAACCTTTCTAGCAAATAAGTAAATAAAAGGTACAGGTACCATATTAGCAAGAATACAAACAATATAAGATGGAATAATTGGTAATCCTAATCCTTGAGAAACAGGAATTGCTCCTCTAAGTTCAATTAAAGGTACCATTGATATTAATGCAATATATAAATAATTCATCTAAAGTCTCCTTTTTTAACATCCTCATTATAACAAACCAAACGGATTTGACAACATCCTTTTATTTTCTACGATATGCAACTTGGTTAAAAGTATACTTGTCTACACGATAATAAGTATACCCATATTCAATACATTTACCATTATGTAAGCATGTAATCGATAAAACTCTAAGCAAAGGTGTCACTGGATCAACTTGTAAATATTTTCCTAGTTCTTCACCCGCTAAAACCGCATCAATTTGTTGATCGGAAAAAGCAATATGTAAATTGAGATCATTTTCAAAATGATTAAATAAAGATGTACTGGATACTTCTAAAGGAATATCTCCTGTTAAATCATAATTACAGTAATCATCTTCAAAACATAAAGGCTCTCCGTTTACAAGTCTTACACGTTTAACGTGCCATACTTTATTATCTTCTAAAGCCATTTCTTTTTTCATTAAAGCTGTAGCTTCTTCAAGTTCATTTAAAACAACATGACTTGTACAATCTTCTTTTTTCTTAGCACAATCTTCTGTAACACTGTTTAATCCATCAAAACTTTTAAATCTGGATTTTTTACAAACAAATGAACCTACCTTAGGTACAGAATAAATCACATTTTCATTAATCAACTCTGTTAAAGCTTGGCGCACTGTCATTCGGGTAACACCAAAAAGTTCACACAAAGCATGTTCACTTTCAATTTGTTCATTTTCATTATATTTTTCATCTTCAATATTTTGAATAATATATTCTTTAATCTTGACATATTGTGGTTTTCTTTTCACCATAACATCATCCCCTCGGCATGTACTATACCATATATAAACATGTTTTGAAAAGAAAAAGAAGCAAATTTCTTTGCTTCTAAATTTCGCTACCTTCAAATTGTGATTGATAAAGTGAGGCATAGAATCCACCTTTTTCTAACAATTCATCATGATTACCAATTTCTACAATATCGCCATCCTTCATGACAATGATTGTATTGGCATCACGAATTGTTGATAAACGATGTGCAATAACAAAACTTGTGCGCCCTTCCATTAATTTTTCCATACCTTTTTGTATAAGAACTTCTGTACGAGTATCGACCGAAGATGTTGCTTCATCTAAAATAAGAATTTTAGGATCTTTTAGAAATGCTCTCGCAATTGTCAATAATTGTTTTTGACCTTGTGAAATATTTGAAGTTTCTTCATCAAGAATCGTATCATAACCATTTTCTAAAGTATTGACAAAGTGATCTACATACGCCATTTCACAAGCATTTCTTACTTCTTCATCACTGGCATCTAGTTTACCATACATTAAGTTTTCTTTAATTGTTCCGTTAAAAAGCCATGTGTCTTGTAAAACCATTCCAAATAAGCTTCTTAAATCATGCCTTGAAAAATCTTTAATATCATGACCATCAATCATAATAGAGCCTTTATTTAATTCATAAAAACGCATTAACAATTTAACAATCGTTGTTTTTCCTGCACCGGTTGGACCAACAATAGCCACCGTTTGCCCAGCATGAACATGCATATTAAAATCATGAATAATTGTTTTTTCTGGAAGATAACCAAAGTTTACTTGATTGAAAGTAACTGAACCATGTAATTTTTCAACTTCATTTTTTTCAATTTTAACTGTTTCAGTTTCTAATTCTTCTTCCTCTAAAAATTCAAATACACGTTCAGCTGCCGCTGCTGTACTTTGTAACATATTCATTGTTTGAGCAAGTTGAGCAATAGGTTGATTGAATTGGCGTACATATTGGATAAATGCTTGAATATCACCAATCGTAATCGTATTACCCCCTGCTAAAAAACCACCTAATAAACAAACACTTACATATCCTAAGTTTCCTACAAAGTTACTTAAAGGTTGCATTAAACCTGATAAAAATTGAGATTTCCATGCTGAATCATAAAGCGCATCATTATATTCATTAAAAGTTTTAACAGAATCTTCTTCCCCATTAAATGCTTTGACAACATCATGAGCACCATACATTTCTTCAATATGTCCATTGACATCCCCTAAACTTTTTTGTTGTCTACTAAAATACTTTTGGGAATGTTTCATAACAAACATAATAAGTAACATGGAAAGTGGTAAAACAAGTACAGCAATCAATGTCATCTTTACAGAGATGGTAAGCATCATAATAAAGATTCCAACAACTGTAACAGAAGATGTAATCACTTGCGATAAACTTTGATTGAGTGATTGAGCAATTGTATCAATATCATTGGTTACCCTACTTAAAGTGTCTCCACTAGAATGTCTATCAAAATAACTTAAAGGCATTCTTGACATCTTCTTAGATAAAGAGCTTCTTAAATCATAAGCAACTTTTTGTGAAATCGAAGATGTAATAAATCCTTGAATAAAACTAAAAAGTGCACTAACAAGATAAAAACCAACAAGAATCAAACAGATCATACCAATATAATCAAAATCAATTCCTCCTGTATTACTTACCTTTGCCATAATTCCTTCAGATAATTTATCTGTTGCTTTAGCAAGAATCTTTGGTCCTACAATCGTAAAAATCGTTGACCCTACCGCAAAAATAATAACAACCGCTAATTTAAAATAATAAGGTTTTAAATAAACAAATAATTTCTTTAATGTTCCTTTAAAATTCTTGGCTTTTTCACCATTTCCTCTCATTCCATGACCCATTGGTCCACGAGGCCCTTGTCTTCTTCTTTCATTACTCATGACTTAGTTCCTCCTTAGATAATTGAGAATAAGCAATTTCTTGATAAACTTGACATGATTTCATTAATTCATCATGTGTTCCTTTACCAACAATTTGACCTTCATCAAGGACAATGATTTGATCTGCCTCCATAATAGAAGCAATACGTTGTCCTACTAATAAAACTGTACTTTGTGTCTTTTTCACTAGCTGATTTAATTCTTGACGAAGTTTAGCATCTGTTTTGAAATCAAGTGCTGAAAAACTATCATCAAAAATATAAATATCTGGATTTTTCGCAATAGCACGAGCAATCGCAAGTCTTTGTTTTTGACCCCCTGAAACATTTGTACCACCTTGTGAAATTTCCGTATCTAAGCGTTCTTCTTTTTGATCAATAAATTCTTTTGCTTGAGCAATACGAATGACTTCTTCTAATTCTTCATCCGTTGCCTCTGGTGCGCCATATTTTAAATTAGAACGAATTGTTCCTGAAAATAAATTTCCTTTTTGAGGAACAAGTCCAATATGATTACGTAATTCATGTTGTGTCATATCACGAACATCAACACCACTAACTTTAATACTTCCTTTACTAACTTCATAAAAACGAGGAACTAAATTAATAAGCGTCGATTTCCCCGAACCCGTTGAACCGATAAATGCTGTTGTTTGTCCTGGTTTAGCAACAAAATCAATATCTTTTAACACTGGTTCATTTGCTCCTGGATACGCAAAAGAAACATGATTAAATTCAACAAGACCTTTTTTACATTCATCTAAAGCAATTGGATTTGTAGGATCTTGAATTGTCGGCTTAGTTTCAATAATTTCATAAACACGATTAGCAGCAACACTGGCACGAGGTAACATGATAGCAATCATCGCAATCATTAAAAAGGACATAATAATTTGCATTGCGTATTGCATAAAAGCCATCATTTGTCCAATCGCTAAGTTTCCTAAATCAATTTGTTTAGAACCATAATAGACAATCACTAAAGTAACTACATTAAAGATAAACATCATAATTGGCATAATTGAAGCCATTGATCTATTAACAAATAAGTTTAAATTTGTAACATCTTTATTGGCTTTATCAAAACGATCTTCACTATGTTTTTCATTACCAAAAGCACGGATAACAAGCATTCCTGATAAATTTTCACGCATTGTTAAATTTAAACGGTCAATTAAATTTTGAATAATTTTGAATTTTGGCATAACTACAGCAAAAGCAACAGCCATGACTCCAAAAATAACAAGAATAACAACTGCAATAATCCAAGCCATTGAAGGTGAATCTGTTAAAACTTTAATTAAAGCACCAATTCCGATAATTGGAGCAAAACAAACAATACGTAAAAGCATCATTGTTACATTTTGTACTTGGGTAATATCATTTGTTGTACGTGTAATTAATGAAGCTGTAGAAAAATGATTGAATTCTTCATTTGAAAAACTTTCAACTTTTTCAAAGACATCTTTTCTTAAAGCACGAGCGACCCCTGCCCCAACTTTGGTCGCAAAGAATGCAACTGAAATCGCAGCAAGTGTTCCGATTAAAGCAATTCCCAACATCTTTAAACCTGTTTTTAAAATATAATCCGTTTGAACTTTATCAATATCTGCACCTAATTTTTTATATTCCGCTTTAACACCATTACCAGCGGCAATTTTCAAAGTACTTTCTCCCATGGTATCCATCTTTTTATCAATGTCTTCAAACATCTTTGCTTTTTGACTTTCATCCATAAAAGAAATAGCATCATAAACCGTCATATTGGGCGGTAATTGACCGAATTTCTCTTGATATTCTTTACTAGAAGTATCCATGCTATCAAGAGAAGTAATAAGCAACATCGGTTTCATTAAAATATTTTCTAACTTACTTTCTTCATCACTTGATAAATCTTTTAATTGATATACTGTTTTCCCTTTTGCTTTAGGAAAAGTATCAAGCATCTCTTGATCTACTTTATTGATTTTTTTATAATCGTTTTTTACTGTCTTTTGATCTTTTTGATCAACAAACAATAATAAATGTTGATATGTTTCTTCTGTTAAGACATCTGAAATAGGTGAAGAAAATCCTCCCGCTTGAATTCCTACTGAAACAATATCACTCATATAATCGGGTAAAGTTAATTCTGTTTGTGCTTGTACAAACAATAAACAAATACAAGCTAAGATCAAGTACCAGAATTTCTTTAAATATCCTTTAATCTTGATCATCTAATTCCTCCTTCATCAAACGAATATTCTTTTCAAAGATTTGACAATACGCTTTCATTCTATCTAAATCTTCTTTATTTATTCCTTCAAATAAGCGTGTGGTAAATATTTTCATATCATCTTTACAACTTTTAATTTCTTTGTTTCCCTTTTCCGTAATATGTAATGTGACATTTCTTTTATCATGTCTACTTACAACTTTTTCAATAAAACCTGCTTTTTCTAAACGTTGTAACCTTACTGATAACGTTGCTGGTGTAATTTTCAAACATTCAGCAAGTATTTTTTGATTTGGATGATCAAATCGATCAATAAGAGCTAACAAATAACGTTGATCAGCTGATAAGCCTTCTATGCTACTTTTTTTACTCGTAAATTCATGAATAATTTTATGAAGAGATTTAAATTGTAGAAAGATCTCTTTAATATCTTCAAATTCCAATGGATCCATAAGACGCCTCCTTTTATTAGTTAGTATGCTAAATATTATAGTTAGCGCACTAATCAATGTCAATATATTTAGTACACTAATTAATTTTTTTATAATGAAAAGTTAAATTCCACTTTAGATATGTCAAAGTTGATTTTAGTCTTTCACAAACTTCCAGTGGATTTTACTCTTACAGTTGAACTTACTTTTACACTTCCTTTGTGGAATTTACTTTTTCTCTTGTATAATTATTATGATATCTGTTTTCTTCTTTCATGAAAGGTCGATCACTATGTCTACCAACAATAAAAATCTACATCTTACTGATCAAGACATAATCATCATTGAAAAAGGTATCGAAAACGGTCCTACTAAAACCGCTATCACTTTGACCCTTGGCAAAGACAAATCTACCATCGGCAAAGGAATCATATCTCGCAGATTTCAAACTTACAAATCTTCTTATAATCCTGCATGCGCAAATAAGGATGAATGCTCTCACAATCACGTATGTTCCGGTTGTCCTGATTTTAAACCCTTTAAATGTTATATTTGTCCTATAGAAATAGATTTGAAAAAACTGGGATTGAACTGTCAAGAAAAAGCGGATCTCATGGTTTCACATATCAACTCTCAGTCAAAAGAAAATCTAAAGGCAAAATCACCTTTAGAAATGATGGAGTTTTTGAATTCTGAACTTTATAAAAGATTCATTGAATATGGAATTGAAAAAATCGAAAGAGATCAAATTGTTTTAAAACCCTACTTATTAAAAGATAAAAAATAAAATCATTCAGAGAATGTATGAAACAAGGTAGCAGATTGACAATCCAACGTATTATCCAAGTGGAATTTAGTCTTACACCTCGAAAAAAATGATGAAATTCCATAGCTTTAATGTGCTCAAAAATAGTTTCAGTTTCTACTAATCTCGCTATTTTTTACATTTGAAAAACTTAATTCAACCTATAAAATAAAAAGAATATCAGGAAAAGCTCCTAATATCCTTATGATTTCTACTTTATGAAAGACTTAATTCTACTTTTATTTTTTCTTTTTTTAAAGTGGAATTTAACTTTTCACTTTTACCAAAATAAAAAGTACATAATTAAATGTACTTCATACCTAACTTTAAATGCGCTGCAGGTGGGAAGGGTGCATGTTTATTTAAAGTTATAATTAAGATAGTGTATAGTAATAATAAAAAAAGGCGTTGCTAAATATTTATATCTAGCAACTTAATATTATCATACTTCAATAAATATCTTTCACATTTTTTTGATTATAATATTTTAATTTTTGAGAATTTAATTACTACTGTAGATAAAAAGAACTCAATTCAATTGAGCCCTTCTATAATTCAATAATTCTATTATTTTCCAAAATATCTATCTAATAAACCTTTTAATGCTTTACCATGTCTAGCTTCATCTCTAGCCATTTCATGAACAGTATCATGAATTGCATCTAAATTATTCTTTTTAGCACATGTAGCAAGTTCAACTTTACCAGCAGTAGCTCCAAATTCACAATCAACACGCCAAGCTAAATTATCTTTAGTTGTTGCTTTCATATTTGGTTCTAAATCTTCTCCTAACATTTCAGCAAATTTAGCTGCATGTTCTGCTTCTTCATAAGCAGCTTTTTCCCAATATAATCCAATTTCAGGATAACCTTCTCTATGAGCAATTCTTGCCATACATAAATACATACCAACTTCTGAACATTCACCTTCAAAGTTAGCTTTTAATTGATCAAAGATATATTTTTTATCTTCATCACTGATATCAGGATTATTTTTTACAGTTTTAGCATAGATTCCATATTCATGTTCTGCTGCTAATTTCATTTCACCTTTTACTTCTTCAAACATGTCAGCCCCTACATGACATACTGGACATTCAGCTGGTGCTGCATCTCCTTCATAAACATATCCACATACTTTACATACAAATTTAGCCATATTTCTTTTCTCCTTTTCTATAATTCCTTATTAGGAATGATTACTATTTAAGTATAGCATATTATTTTCTTATGTCAATGGTTTTAAACTCATAATTTGTATCTTTCTTTATTATAATACAAAAAAAATGCTTAAGCATCTCTTGATTGAATTAATAAAATATTTCCACTATTTTCAATAATAGCATATTCACCTTTGACTTCATTAGAAACACAAAGAGGATCTTCTCTTTTTAAAAGATAATGATCTAAAGTATATTCTGCTTGTTTAATAGATAAACTACTTTCATTCAAGGCAAATAAAGAAAAATAATAATAATCCTTATTTTCTATATGATAAATACCTGGTTTTAATAATTGAATACAGTTTTGTTGGTCAATGACTTTTAACTTTATATCTTGATATTTTTCTAATAAACACATGACCGCAAAAAAATGATCGAGACGTCCTCCTGTTACACCATAGATTTCAATTTCATCATAGCCTTTTGATAAAAGATAATCAATAGCAGCATGAGTATCTGTCACATCTTTTCTTTCTGGTAAAATTTGAATATTTAAATTTTCTAATGTCTGTCTATTTTGTAAGGAATCAAAATCACCGATGGCAAACTTTGGTGTAATTCCTTGTTTCAATAATTCTTCCACACCATGATCCACCCCAATATATTCTCTGTCTTGAGGAAGTATCATCTTTTCTAAATGTGTGGCACATAACGCTATTTTCATTTTAAAGAAGCAATCCTTTGTGAACAATCTTCACTATTAAAAACATAGCTTCCTGCAACAAGAACATCAACACCTGCTTCTTTACATTGTTTTCCTGTTGTTTCGTTGATTCCACCATCAACTTCAATGAGATAATTGTAATTATTATCCTTTCTTCTTGAAGCTAAATCTTTGATTTTATCTAAGGCAATTTCTTTAAAGGATTGTCCACCAAAGCCTGGTTCAACAGACATAACTAAAACAACATCTAGTAAGGCTAAATAATCATTGATGGCATCAACGGGTGTGTTTGGTTTAATACTGATTCCTACTTGAACATTTTGTTCTTTGATATGAGAAATAAGTTGAAGTGTTTCTTCTTTGTTTTCCATAGCTTCTATATGGAAAACAATAAGATTTGCCCCACTTTTAATAAATTCATCGCAATATTTTTGTGGCTCACTAATCATTAAATGAACATCTAAAAATAAGTTTGTAACTTTTGAGACATCTTTTAAAATACTATATCCAAAAGAAATATTTGGAACAAAATGACCATCCATAACATCATAATGAAGCCAATCAGCTTGTCCTTTTTCTATTTTTTCAATATCTTCTTTTAAATGTGCAAAATTTGCGGATAACACTGAGGGTGCAACTTTAACCATATTTTTTCTCCTTTTTTTCTTTTAATTCTTTAAGCATTATTAAATAATGTTCATAACGTTCTTTAGAAATCTTTCCTTGTTCAACAGCTTCTTTTACAGCACAATGAGGTTCACTATCATGGAGACAACCTCTAAACTTGCAATCATAAGCAAGTTCATCAAAATCATGATAAGCTCTCGCTGCTTCTGTTGGTTCCATTTCTAATTCTAATGATGAAAACCCAGGTGTATCGCCTACATAACCATCATACATCTTTAAAAGTTCAACATGTCGCGTCGTATGTTTTCCTCTTCCTAAAGCTTTGGAAATTTGATTTGTTTCTAGATTAAGTGAAATATCTAAAGCATTCAATAAACTTGATTTACCGACACCACTTTGTCCTGTAATCACAGTTACCTTATCTTTAAAGATATCTTTAATTTCTTCAATTCCTTTTCCTTGTTTAGAACTTGTTTCAATAACTTTATATCCTGCATTTCTATATTCATCAATATACTGGTGAATATGATCATCACTTTCAAGATCCATTTTTGAAATCACAATAATTGGTTCAATATCATAATATTCTATCAACAATAGAAACTTATCTAAAAGTGTTGTTGAAAAATCTGGTTCTTTTCTTGAAAATACCAGTAATGCTTGATCTACGTTGGCAACAGGTGGTCTTTTCAAAACGTTTTTTCTTTCAAGAATCTTCAAAAGATAACCGTCATCGTGACTTCCACTTTGAAATTCCACAAAATCTCCAACAACTGGTTTTATATCTTCTTTTCTAAATTTTCCACGAGCTCTACATTGATGAATGGTTTTTCCATCATCAATGTAATAAAAACCCGCAAGTGCTTTTATAATTCTTCCTTTTTCATCAGTCTTCATAATAGTAAATTGTAATTTCCGTTTGTTTTTTTGTAACTGTTGTTCCTGCATCAATACTTTGTTTATAAACAGCACCGATGTATCTTTCATCACCGCTACCATCTTCTGGGAATTGTTCCCCAACCATTGAAACAACAAAACCTAAGTTTGTAAGATTTGTCTTAGCACTATCTGGCGATAAACCAATAACCGATGGTACTGTTTGACTATAACCTGTTGAAACAGTTAAAGTAATATTTCTATTTTTTTCTGATGGGTCTACTTTATAACCACTAGCAAGATTTTGATCAATAACTGTACCACTATCTTCATCAGAACTTTGTTCACGTTTTGTGACATTAAATCCTAATGCTTTTAACTTACTTTCCGCTTCTTCATATTTCATTCCTACATAATTTTCTAAAATAACATAAGAACCTTTAGAAACTGTAAGTGTAATTGAACGACTTTTATCAGTAGGATCTTGTTTATAACCTTCATCTAAACTTTGCTCAATAACTGTTCCTGCTTCTTCATCAGAAACTTCATATTTTTCATCAACGGTAAATCCATATTGATTTTCTAAAACATCTTTAGCATCTTCATAAGACATTCCCACATAATTATCTAAGACAATATATTTACCTTTAGATACTGTAATTGTAACAACATCTCCTTTTTTTATAGAAGAACCTTTTTTAGGATCTGTTTTGGTAATAAGACCTTTTTTATAAGTATCCGATAATTCCTTATAAACCATATCTTCATTAATCGTTACACCATAATCTTCTAATAATGTTTTTGCCTCTTTTTGAGTCATACCAACAAGATCAGGCATGACACTTGCATCAGTTTTACCAGGTGATAAGAATACAAAATAGAAAATCAATCCTAAAACAACGACAACGCCTGCCACAATTCCAGCAATAATTTTTGGATCTAATTTCTTTTTCGGTGCTGATGCTTTTTTAGGTTTTCGCGTACTTCTTTCTTCAACAACTTCTTCCTTTGGTTCCTCTTCATTATTATCAAAGATTTGACGAGGATTAACGACAATTGTTGGATCACTTTCACCGTCATGATTAAAAACAAGTTTTTCTTCATCGCCACGAGAAAGACATGTTTGAAGATCTTCTAACATCTCACTGGCATTTTTATAACGATCATTTAAATTTTTAGCAGTTGCTTTGATAACAATATTTTCTACTGATTGAGGAATAGAAGGATTAAATTCTCTTAATGAAGGTAATTCTTCTTGCATATGTTTTAAAGCAATATTTACTGGAGATTCACCATTAAAAGGAACTTGTCCTCTTAATAATTCATAAAAAACAATTCCTAACGCATAAATATCACTTTGAACTGTTGCTTTTTCACCACGTGCAAGTTCAGGTGCTAAATAATGAAGAGAACCCATAATCACATCTGTTTGAGTAAATTGTGTTAAAGATTGAATAGAAGCAATCCCAAAATCCGCAATTTTTGCTGTTCCTGAATCTGTAACTAAAATATTTTGAGGCTTTAAATCACGATGAATAATTCCCATTTGATGTGCTCTTGCTGTTCCTGATAGAACTTGTTTCATAATATCAATAGCTTCCATGACATGAAGAGCCCCACGTTTAGCAATCAATTCTTTTAAAGTACGTCCTGGAACATATTCCATAACAATGTAATATTGATCATTATCTTCTCCAACATCATAGATTTCAACAATATTTTTATGAGACAAAGCCGCAGCTGCACTCGCTTCTCTTTGGAATCTTGCAATATAAACAGGATCTTTAGCAAGCGAAGTTCTTAAAATCTTAATCGCAATTGTACGATTTAAAATCGTATCATTTGCAAGATAAACATCTGCCATTCCACCTCTACCAATAACATCTAATAATTCATAACGTTCTGCAATGATTTTATTCATCCTAACGTCCTCCTTCTATTAACACAGCTGCAATATTATCACGTCCACCATGTTCATTTGCTTGTTCTATTAAAAGATGAACTTTTTCTTTTATATCCATTTCTTTTTTCACAATTTCTAAGATTTTTTGATCTTCTAATGAATTAAATAATCCATCGCTACATATTAAAATATTCTTACCATTTAATTCAACTTTTTGAATAGAGGGAACAATATCCATCTCTACACCAATTGCTTGCATTAAAACATTCTTCTGGCGATGATTCTTTCCTTCTTCTTTCGTAATAGCTCCACGTTCAATGAGTTCATTGACAAGTGTATGATCTTTCGTCATTTGTGTAATTTCTTCTTCATCATAAAGATAAATACGACTATCTCCTACATGGCATAAAAAAGCATCATTCCCACTTACCACACAAATGGCAACAGTAGTTCCCATACCTTTGGTATTTTCTTGCATATTTGCCATTCTTTTAACGATTTGATGAGCTTCTAAAACCGTATCCATAAGCCAATTTTTAACTTCATCATCATCAATAAAAGGTGGATTTGCCTTAAAGCATGTTAAAACATGTTCTTCTACAACATGAGAAGCAATTTCTCCTGCTTTATGTCCGCCCATACCATCACAAACAACACCTAAAACCTGATCTTTTAAATTAATAGCCGTGGCTGCTTGATCTTGATTTTTTTCTCTTATCTTACCAATATCTGTCAATGCATAATACTCCATTATATCACCCCACTGCGTTTTGCTCTTAATTGTCCACAAGCACCATCAATATCTCTACCATGTTCTTTTCTAACCGTACAGTTGATATGTAATCTTAAAAGCTCATCTTTAAAAGCTTCAACATTTGTACTTGGTTGGAAACCATGTTCATCAACACTATTATATGGAATTAAATTCACATAGGCATTTAAACCTCTCATATAATGAGCAAGTTGTCTTGCATGTGTGAGTGAATCATTCACTCCATCTAATAAAATATATTCAAATGTGACACGACGATTTGTTTTTTCAATATAATCTTGGATACCTTTTCTTAAAACATCCATATTAAAAGCTTTATTAACTGGCATTAATTGATCACGAATTTCATCATTTGGAGCATGTAAAGAAATCGCTAAGTTTGTTTGAATTCCTTCATTGCTATAACGTTCAATCATATTCACAAGTCCACATGTTGAAATCGTAATATGTCTTGCTCCAATGGCTAGCCCATGAGGATGATTAATAATTCTAACAAATTTCATGACTTCATCATAGTTATCAAAAGGTTCTCCCGTACCCATGACAACTACATGAGAAATACGAATTCCTGTATCTTTACTTACGGCCATGACTTGGTTGACCATTTCTCCCGCTGTTAGATTACGTTGTTTCTTTAACAAACCACTGGCACAGAATGCACATTGCATATTACATCCTACTTGACTTGTTACACATAATGATTGTCCATAATCGTGTTGCATTAAAACTGCTTCAATTAAATTACCATCAACTAAAGAAAATAAGTATTTGATTGTTCCATCACTGGATACTTGTTTTTCTTTGATTTCAAATTGATCAATAACACAATTCTTTTCTAATTTTTCTCTTAGATCTTTAGAAATATTAGACATTTCTTGGAAATCATAAGCATTTTTTTGATAAAGCCATTGAAAAACTTGTTTCGCACGAAATGCTTTTTCCCCAATTGATTGAAAATATTCTGTTAATTCTTCTAACGAATAATTATATAAATGTTCCATCTTTTAACCCTTTTTCATCTTACACATAAAAAATCCATCTGTGTGATATTCATAATTTAATATTGTACGTTGTTTAATAACTTCCATATCTGGATGTTTTTCAATAAATTTTTGAATCATTAATTCATTTTCTTTTTTATTGATTGTACATGTACTATATACCATTGTACCATCATTTTTCAATAAATAATATGCATTTTCCAATAAAAGTTCCTGCAAAGAAACAAGCCCATCCATGATAGAAGAATCGTGATATTTGATCTCTGGTTTACGTTTTAAAACACCAAATCCTGAACAAGGAGCATCTAATAAAATACGGTCAAATGTTTTTTCTGAGTAAACCTCTTTTAACTTCGTTGAATCTCCTGCTTGAATGTGTACATTTTTAACACCTAAACGTCTTAAATTATATTCTACAAGTTTTACTTTATGTTCATAAAGATCATAAGCCTCGATCTTTCCTTGATTTTCCATTAAAGCACTTAAATGAGTTGTTTTACTCCCTGGTGCACTACACATATCTAAAACATAATCTGTTTTTTGAGGATCAAGTAATCTAGCAACAAGCTGACTTGATTCATCTTGAATTGTTACTTTTCCTTCTTTAAAATAAGAAGTTAAAGCGAGATTTCCTTTATCATAAAGAAGTGCATCTTTAGATAAAGTTCCTTCTTTAAAGCATCCTTCTTTTAATAATTCTTCTTTGCTTGCTTTTAAAGTATTGACACGTCCACTTCTAGTAGGAGGTGTATTATCTTCTAAACAAATCTTTTTTGTTTTTTCTAAACCATATTGTTTATTAAACATTTTAACCATCCATAAAGGATGTGATGTTTCAATTGAAATTCTTTCTAATTCATCTAAACCTTCTAAAGATCTTCTTTCATTTCTTACAAAATTTCTTAAAACCGCATTAACAAACTTACTTGTTTGATAGCCTTGTTTTTTAGCGATATTTACTGCTTCATTAATAACTGCATATTCAGGTATTTTATCTAAATACATCAGTTGATATAAAGATAAATAAAGTAGTGTCTTTATTTTCTTTTTAACTCTTTTTCCTTTGATATAAGGTTGTAATTGATATTGAATCGCTAAAAGATTTTGAATTGTTCCATAAACAATGGTCGTACATAAATCTTTATCTTCTCTTTTTAATTCACTTTTCTTTAATTCTTCATTTAATGCAATATTTAAAAAACTTTCATCTTCAAAATATTGATTTAATATTCTATACGCATGTATTCTTGCCATAACTAGAGTGTTGTGTATGGATTAAAATCACATATCACATTTACCTTTCCTTTTTTATTATAATAATCCATCATCATCTGTAATGTTTCATAAAGATGATCTGTCTTTGTGACCTTGAGTGTCATTCTTTGACGATAGATATCACTCATCTTATATATCGTACACGGTGCTGGTCCTAAAACACCAACATGTGGAAGTTGCTTTTTCAAATATTCTTTCATTTGTTTAGCATTCCATATCACTTCTTCTTCCTTTTTCCCCTGTACTAAAACACTAATCAAATAACAGTATGGTGGATATTTCGCTAGTTGCCTTATTTCCATTTCCTTTTTATAAAACATTTGATAATCATGATTTTTAACACATTGTAAAACAAAATGATCAGGGTTATACGTTTGAATCATGACCGTTCCTTGTTTCTTACCTCTACCACTTCTACCAGAGACTTGTTCTAAAAGCTGATAAGTTCTTTCATTGGCACGAAAATCAGGAATATTTAATGATAGATCTGCATTAATGACCCCAACAAAAGTCACATTTTCAAAGTTTAACCCTTTCGCAATCATTTGTGTTCCTACTAAAATGTTCGCTTCTTGATTTTCAAAACGTTTGAGTAATTCATGATGTCCATCTTTTTTTCGGGTTGAATCTACATCATAACGAATTACCCGGGCATTTAAAAAATTATTTTCTAAATATTCTTCAATCTTTTGCGTACCACTACCAATAAGTTTTACATTAGTACTTCCACAATGTGAACATTTTTTTATAAAGGGAATCTGATAATCACAATAGTGACAACGCATTGTTTTGCTATCTTTATGATACGTCAAAGAAACATCACAATGAGGACATTTTAGCACTTCATCACAAGATAAACAACGCATATAGCTTGCATACCCTCTTTTATTTAATAACAGCATCACTTGTTCATTTTTATCAAGCGTTTCTTGAATTTTTGTTTTCATTTTATTTGATAAAAGGTCATAATTATGATGTTTGATTTCTTCTACCATATCAATCATTTCAATTGTAGGTAGAGGCTTTTGGTTGATTCGTTTAGGTAATGAACATAAATGATAAACTCCTTTTAAAGCACGGCTATAACTTTCTAACGAAGGCGTTGCACTTCCTAAAACCACCGGACATTCGTGATACTTACCACGCCATCTAGCTATTTGAGAAGTTAAGTAACGTGGATTACTTTCTTGTTTATAACTTGCATCATGTTCTTCATCCATAATAATGAGTCCTATTTTTTCAAGAGGCGCAAAAACGGCACTTCTCGCCCCCACGACAATCTTCACTTCATCTTCTACAATACGACGGTATTCATCATAGCGTTCTCCTGAAGAAAGTTTAGAATGAAGAATCGCCACTTGTTTACCAAAGCGACTTTTAAAAGCAGCAACCATCATTGGTGTTAATGCTATTTCAGGAACCATCATGAGCACTGTTTTTCCTTGTTCAATAATATGTCTTGATAATTGAAGATAGACTTCTGTTTTTCCTGAGCCTGTCACCCCATGAAGTAAATAGGTTTGAAAATCATGACATAACAAAATTTCATTAACAACTTTTTGTTGCATAGGTGTTAAAGGAAAATCATTTTGTTGAATATTTTCATGATAGGGATCACGATAAACTTCTTGTTGAATGATTTGAATAGCCCCTTGTTTTTCTATATTATTTAAAACCACTAAAGAATATGGGCAATCCTTTACAGGTAGTAAAGGATGTTCTTTTATATAATTTAATGCTTCTTGTTGTTTAGGCGTTTTTAAAGGAATTTCTTTAATAAAAGAAATAACTTTTTCATATTTAATACCTACTGTCTTTTGACTCTTTGGTTTTAATTGAATCGGAAGCATACATTGTAAACAACTTATTCGGGTCGATAAGGTTTGCTTTGCCATATACTTAGCCAGTTCTTGTAGTTCTTTATTTAACAAAGGCTTTTGATCAATAATTTGAATAATAAAAGAATAACGAAAACCTTTTTCTTCTTCTAATTGGTGTTTTGTTTTATCTGTTTGATAGCATTCTGTGACATAACCAATGATTTTTTGTCTACCAAAAGGAATACTTACGCGACACCCTGTTTCTACATAATCATTGGATAGATAATCAAAAGTACGATCTAATCGATAAGAAGAATGTTCAACAAGAACTTTTAAAATATACATACCCTCACCCCTTTGAATGTATTTTACCACAACAATGTAAAAAAAATACGACAAGAAATCGGTCATACTTTATGTTTTTATTGAAACATGAATAAAAATAATGTCAAGACTACAATTATTTTTCTTTCTTGATACAATTGTGTGTATCGAGGTGAAATTTTTAACATGGAAAACACATTATATTTCAAAGATATGCGTACAAAAGATCATAATGATTATCCTTCTAAAATTTACAAAGTAGAATATTCTAGAATGTTTATTGAAATTTTAGATAATGACCATATTCATGGTAAACCCCATTATTTTGGAAGTCCAAGATTAAGAGATGATTTTATTAATAATATCAAAGAGCATATCTTGCGAATTAATTTAGAAGAACTTCTACAAATTCAAAATTATTGGGAAGCAAACAATTAAATAACGTTAGTAAAAGGAAAGAATAAAACACATATTCTTTCCTTTTATCTATCAAAAAGATGTTACGAATAACTATCGTAACATCTATATTTTATGTTCTCTAATGATTTTAGCAATCTTATCTTTAGCAAGATGAACATCATCGTTTTCAACAACATATTTATATTCATCTTTTGTTTGAATTTCTTTACGTGCTTTATCAAGACGTTCTTTCACGATATCTTCACTTTCTGTACGTCTACCACGAATACGTCTTTCTAATTCTTCTAATGAAGGTGGTACCAAGAAAATCGTAAGGGCATCTGGACACTTTTTCATAACTTGTAATGCACCTTGTACTTCAATTTCTAAAACAACATTTTTTCCTTCATCTAATAAACAATCTACATTATCTTTAGGGGTACCATAATAATTACCTACAAATCTTGCCCATTCTAATAATCCACCTTGAGCAATTTTATCTACAAACGTTTTTTCATCAACAAAGAAATAATCTACACCTTCTGTTTCGGCAGGTCTAGGTTTTCTTGTTGTCATTGAAATAGAATAACTTAAATTTAAACTTTCATCTTTGAATAATTCTTCTCTTACTGTTCCTTTACCAACACCACTAGGCCCACTGAGAATGATCAACATTCCTCTTTTCAATTTTTCCACACCCCTTTTTTATAAAAATTACTCTACAATAACAAAGAGATAATGTCAATTAATTTCAAATATGTTATAGTATTTTGGGGTGATAAATATGGCTTATGATGGCATTATGATGCATCAAGTAAAAAAATCATTAATTGATACCATCCAAAGTGGACGTATCAATAAAATCTATCAAATTTCCAAATACGAGCTTTTATTTCAAGTTCGTGCCAATAGAAAAAACTATCAATTACTTATTTCCAGTCATCCAATGTACGCGCGTGTACAGCTTACTTCTTTAACTTATCCAACACCTGAAGCCCCTAATCCTCTTACGATGTTATTTCGTAAATTATTAGAAGGTGGTTATATTAAAGAAATCGAACAAATTGACTTGGATCGTATTTTAAAAATCACATTTGCTTGTCACAATGAATTAGGTGATGCGATTGAATATATTCTATATATAGAAATCATGGGGAAACATTCTAATATTATTCTTGTTGGAAAAAATAATAAAATTATTGATTGTATTAAACATATTTCACCAAGTATGAATACAGAACGTTTTTTACAACCAGGAGCACTTTATCAATTACCACCTATGGTAGAAAAGCTTAATCCTTTTACAAGCGATTTTGTTGAAGATATTCAACTTACAAAGATTTATCAAGGAATGGCTCCCATTCTTTCTAAAGAAATTCTTTATCGTATTGATCAAGGTGAAGATTTTAAAGAAATCATGAAGCAAATCGATAAATCTCAAGATCTTTATATTACTAAAATAAATGATAAAGAATATTTTCATGTCATTGAATTGACTCATTTACAAGGAATTACAACAAAGTATGCTTTGTTTGATGGTTTAGATCTTCATTTTAATGAAATTGATCAAAAAGAAAGAATTAAACAACAAACAAGTAATTTATTAAAATTCATTCAAAATGAATATCAAAAAAACACCACAAAACTAAAGAAACTAAAAGCAACACTAGAAGATTCTGAAAATAGTGATGATTATCGTATTAAAGGTGATCTTCTCTATGCTTCTTTACACTTAATGCAAAAAGGAATGATTTCTGTAGAAGTTGATAATTATTATGATAATACAAAGATGAAGATTACTTTAGACCCTAAATTAGATCCTAAAGCTAATGCCCAAAAGTATTATCAAAAATATCAAAAAGCAAAGAATTCAATTGATGTTCTTCACCAACAAATTGAACTTACTGAAAAAGAAATTGATTATTTTGATTCTTTAATAACAGCTATGTCTCAAGCATCCTATTATGATGCTTTAGAAATTAAAGAAGAATTAGAAAATGAAGGTTATTTAAAAAAGAAAAAACAAAGAAATACGATTCGTAAGAAAAAAATCCCTCAATTTCAAAAATATCTTACTAAAGACGGCATTGAAATCGATATTGGTAAAAATAACTTACAAAACGATTATTTAACTTTCAAATATGCTCATCGTTATGATATGTGGTTCCATGCTAAAGATATGCCTGGAAGTCATGTCATCGTCAAAGCTCAAGATTTAGATGAATATACAATTCGTTTAGCCGCTAAAATTGCAGCTTATTACTCAAAAGGAAAAAATTCCAGCAGTGTTCCTGTCAACTATACACTCGTTAAAACACTTAAAAAACCAACTGGTAGTAAACCTGGAAAAGTAATTTTAGATAATTATAAAACAATCTATATTGATCCTGATGATGAATTTTTAAAAGAACTTACACAAAAACTCTGACATCTGTCAGAGTTCTTTACTACCTATTTACTTGTGTATAACAAGTTTGTTCATAACGTGGATAATAACGTGGTACATAGATAATGTTATTGACACGACGGCATTCAATTGGACAAATGATAGGTTGTTCTACATATTGATTTTGAAAAGTTGTACATACTCTTTTAGGAGCAACAATTGGTTGAGGTTGCATGCAACCTCCCCCATTGTTCATATTTGTTTGAAAATAAGAACCATAGTCATTACCACATGATGATTGTTGGCAATTACAACTCATAAAAACACCTCCTAATATAAGGTATGGCTATTAATAAAAAAGAATTGGACTTTTATAAAGGAGAAACAAAAAATGAAACTTATTCCATGGCATATTCACGATGATGTTGAAGCCTATACAACAACTAAAGAGCTTGGAGATATTTCTTTAAATAATCCAAATATCCTTCAAGTATTACAAAACAGACAAGAACTTGCTTCTTTATTAAATACAGATTTAGAACACATGGTTGCACCTCGTCAAACCCATTCCACAAACCTTAAACAAGTTTATTTAAAAGACGGTGGAACTAATATGTTTAAACAAACGGATACTTTATACGAAGTGGATGCAACATATACAAAAGATAAAGATCTTTATTTACTATCTTTCCATGCAGATTGCACACCTATCCTTGTTTATTGTAAAGATCAAGGCATTGTTTGTGCTATTCATTCTGGTTGGTTAGGGACTGTTCGTCAAATCGTAGATCATACAATTCGTTATTTAATTGAAAAGGAAAACTGTAATCCAAAAGATATGTATTGTTTAATTGGTCCTTGTCTTTCTAAAAATCATTTAGAAGTACAAGATGATGTCATTGATCAAGTCAAACAAATGAATTTTGATACAACACCTTTTTATAAACAAGTTGATGAAACGCATTATTTATTAGATAACAAAGGATTAAACAAGCAGCAATTATTAAATTTAGGAGTTTTAGAAGAAAATATTCAAGTAACACCTTATTGTACAAATGAAAATAATGATTTGTTCTTTTCTCATCGTGTTAATCATGATGGACAAAGAAATGTTACAATCATCAAAAGAAAATAGGCGGTATGAAATTCATATCGCCTATCATATTTCAATTCAAAAAATAATAATTTAAGCTTGGAAATATTTTTCAATTTCTTTTCTTTCATATGCTGTTAGTTTTAAAATATCCATCG
>ERZ857922.608-NODE-608-length-52318-cov-5.538890_pt1 | contig 52318 bp, 42 predicted proteins | sample MGYA00519579_ERZ857922 | MGnify/ENA primary metagenome ERZ857922 (study PRJEB31778, sample SAMEA3449375) | human gut metagenome | biome: human gut; feature: human-associated habitat; material: faeces | place: United Kingdom | collected 2010/2012 ... | reverse complement strand
AGATTAAGGGGCGGTGCGAATTTGCGTAAAATGGTGAGAGAGACCAGAATGGACAAATCTTCTCTTATCTATCCGCTGTTTGTAATGGAAGGAAATGGAATCCAGGAAGAGATTCCTTCCATGGAAGGGCAGTACCGTTACAGCCTGGACCGTCTTCCCTATAAGCTGGAGCAGTTGGAAAAAGCAGGAGTAAACAGCATTATGCTTTTTGGAATCCCGGATCATAAGGATGAAGTCGGAAGCGGCGCTTACGCTCAGGATGGTATTGTACAGAAGGCACTTCGGGAAGCAAAGAGCAGATTTCCAGAGATGTATTATGTGACAGATGTGTGTATGTGTGAATATACCTCTCACGGTCACTGCGGCGTTCTTTGCGGCCATGATGTTGACAACGACAAGACATTGGAGCTTCTGGCAAAAACAGCTCTGTCTCATGCGCAGGCTGGCTCTGATATGATCGCGCCTTCCGATATGATGGACGGACGTGTAGCTGCCATCCGTAAAGAACTGGATCTGGGCGGTTATACCAATATTCCAATCATGTCTTATGCAGTAAAATACGCTTCTGCGTTCTATGGCCCATTCCGTGATGCAGCTGGAAGTGCTCCTGCTTTTGGAGACCGCAAGAGCTATCAGATGGATTTCCACAACAGAAGAGAGGGAATGAAAGAAGCTCTTATGGATATTGAAGAAGGCGCTGATATTATTATGGTGAAGCCTGCCATGTCTTATCTTGATATGGTATCTGAGATCTCCAAGGCTGTGAATGTTCCGGTAGCTGCCTATAGTGTAAGTGGTGAGTATGCCATGGTGAAGGCGGCGGCAAAGATGGGCTGGATCGACGAAGAGCGGATCATTGGAGAAATGGCGGTGGGAGCTTATCGTGCAGGTGCCCAGATTTATATCACTTATTTTGCAGAAGAAATTGCAAAAATGATGGAGGAAGGGAGAATCGGATAATGACAAAGTCTGAGAAGCTTTTTGAGAGAGCGGTAAAAAGAATCCCTGGCGGTGTAAACAGTCCGGTGCGTGCATATGGCGCTATTGGAGAAGCACCGAGATTTATTGAACGTGCAGAAGGCTGCTATATTTATGATGTAGATGGCAACCGCTATATTGATTACATAGATTCCTGGGGACCAATGATCCTGGGACACAATTTTCCTGCAATACGGGAAAGTGTTCTGAAGGCCTGTGAAAAAGGTCTGAGCTTTGGATGCGCTACAGAGATCGAAGTGAAAATGGCTGAATTTATCTGTGACAGAATCCCGCATGTGGATATGATCCGAATGGTCAATTCTGGTACAGAAGCTGTTATGAGTGCAATCCGTGTTGCAAGAGGTTATACGGGGAAAAATAAGATCATCAAATTTGCAGGCTGCTATCATGGACACAGTGATGCCATGCTGGTAAGCGCAGGTTCCGGTGTGATGACAAGTGGTGTGCCGGACAGTGCCGGTGTTCCAAAAGGCTGTACAGAGGATACTATGCTGGCAGCTTACAACGATCTTGGCAGTGTGGAGACTCTTTTTCAGCAGGCAGATGGCCAGGTGGCAGCAGTGATCGTGGAAGCAGTTGGAGCCAACATGGGTGTAGTTCCGCCAAGGGAAGGATTTCTGCAGGGACTTCGCGCTCTTTGCGACCAATACCATGCCCTTCTTATTTTTGATGAGGTGATCACCGGATTCCGACTTGCATTTGGCGGCGCAGCACAGTATTTTGGTGTAACACCGGATCTGGTTACTTATGGAAAAATCATTGGTGCCGGAATGCCGGTAGGTGCATATGGCGGAAGAAGAGATGTGATGGAACTGGTTGCTCCGGCAGGAAGAGTATATCAGGCAGGTACTTTAAGTGGAAATCCGGTAGCTATGGCTGCCGGGCTTACCCAGCTGAAATATTTGTATGACCATCAGGAAATTTACACGGAATTGGAGAAAAAGGGAGAGCTTCTCTACGGTGGAATGGGAAAAATTGTGAAAGAAAAAGGCCTGAATTACCAGATGAATCATGTGGGCTCTCTTGGAAGCCTGTTCTTTACGGGACAGCCTGTTGTCGATTATGTTTCTGCAAAATCTTCTGACACAGGGGCATTTGCAGAATATTTCAAAAAAATGCTGAATATGGGAATTCATATGGCTCCGTCCCAGTTTGAAGCCATGTTCCTGTCAGCGGCTCATACAGATGAAATTATTATGGAAACTCTGGATGCAGTAAAGCTTGTTCTTTGAAAACGTGTGTGGTATAATCTAGACACAATTACATAAAAGAAACCAGAATACGAGTTGCTGTAATAAAATGCGGCTGTAACAAATGAACCGCGGCAGAGGATTTACTGATATAGAGGATGCAGTAATATTCAGAGCTGCACAGTGACCCGTTACGCTGTAAAAAAGATCGGAAGAACAGCGTGAACGGACGGTTTCCAGAAAGAGACTGTAGGAGGCTAGACAAATGGGTAAGAAATATGTGGCTTATGTAGGAACCTATACTCACGGAACCAGCAAAGGAATTCAGGTTTATGACGTGAACCTGGAAGAAGGTACTCTCACAGAGAGAAGTGAAGTGGAAGTAAGTAATGCGTCTTATACCGCAGTATCCAAGAATGGAAAATATCTTTATTCTATCGAGGATGAGGGTGTTGCGGTATTCAAGCGTGATCATAATGGCGATTTGGCACGTATCAACAGCGTTGATATTGATGGCATGAGAGGCTGCTTCCTTGCTACAGACGTAGATGGCAAATATCTTTACGTAGCAGGTTATCATGATGGAAAGGTAACGGTTGTACACACTCATAAGGATGGACGCCTTGGAAGTGTTATGGACGGTGTTTTCCACACTGGTCTTGGAAGTGTTGCAGAGCGTAACTTCCGTCCTCACGTAAACTGTGTACGTCCTACTCCGGATAATAAATATCTCTGCGCAGTAGATAATGGAATTGACCAGATCAAGGTCTACCGTATTAATAAGCGGACAGATAAGCTGGAACTGGTTGATATTGTAAGATGCCCGAGAGAGAGCGGACCGCGTATTATCCGTTTCAGTGCAGATGGACGTTTCGCATATGTGCTTTTTGAACTGAGCAATGAGATAAAGGTTTATAGCTATAACGGAAATGGAGATATTCCGGAATTTGAACTGCTTCAGAGCATTTCTACCCTGGCGAAGAAAGAGGATGGAGGTGTATCTCACAATGCTGCTTCCGGACTTGCACTTGCACCGGATGGCAAGCACCTGTTCTGCACCACAGCCGGTGAGAACACAGTGGGCATGTTTGAAGTGGATTCTGAGACAGGACTTCTGGAACGCAAGTTTGTCCTTCCAGTAAGTGGTGACTATCCGAAAGACCTCGTAATCTTCCCGGATAACCAGCACATTGCCGTTGCCAACCATTCCAGCAACAGCATTACCACCTTCAAGGTTGACTATGAGAAGAACATCATTATGATGAAAGGCAAGCCGCGTAAGATCGAGACTCCGAACTGCATTAATATCTGGCCGGTACCGGATGGAAATGATATTGAGGATTTGGAGGCATAGGTATATTTTTTTAAACACACGTTAGTGTGAATAGTGAATTTTTTCACGGATTATATAAATAATGAAGGCAGTTATCTGAATGAGAGAGATTCAGGTAACTGCCTTTTTGACGAATTTTAAAGATAAAAGTTTTTTACATAGTCCATGCGTGCACTCATATTGGAGAACATGGCATCTACCAGTGTGATGGCGGCCATGGATTCCACGACTACAACGGCGCGGGGCACGATCACAGGATCATGGCGGCCTTTGATTTCGATGGAGGTGTTCTCGCCGGTAGTGGTAACAGTCTGCTGAGGCTGTGCAATGGATGGGGTTGGTTTGATGTGGGCGCGGAGGAGAATTTCACCGCCGTCACTGATTCCGCCTAAAATGCCTCCAGAGTGGTTGGTGGTCTTTACAATTCTGCCATTTTCCATGTGGAAGCCATCATTGTTTTCGGAACCCTTCATGGTGGAAACCTTTACACCATCGCCGATTTCCACTGCTTTTACGGCGCCAATAGACATCAGTGCCTGGGCAAAAGCTGCATCTAGTTTTCCAAATACAGGATCTCCAATGCCAGCAGGAACGCCGCTTATACGGCACTCGACAACACCGCCTGCACTGTCCTCCTCTTTCATGCATTTCTCCAGATACTTGGCTGCTTTTTCTGCGGCAACCATATCTGGCATATAGAAAGAGTTTTCCGGTATTATTTCAGGGTGGTAGCTTTGGCATGAGACTGGTCCGATGGAACTGGTGTAGGCCTGCAGGGTAATACCAAGTTCTTTCAGAATCCTGGCTGCAATGGCTCCGGCGGCAACTCGGCCGATGGTCTCACGTCCAGAGGAACGTCCGCCGCCTCTGTAGTCGCGAAAACCATATTTACTGTCAAAACCAAAATCTGCATGTCCAGGGCGATAGGTCTGCGCGATATTTCCGTAATCCCGGGAACGCTGGTCTTTGTTCCGCACGATCATGGAAATGGGGGTGCCAGTGGTCTGTCCCTCAAAGATTCCGGAAAGGATTTCGACTTCATCTCCTTCATTTCGGGCAGTGGTGTAACGGCTTTGGCCAGGCTTCCTTCTGTCCAGATAAGTCTGTATATCTGCCTCCGTAAGGAAAAGTCCTGCTGGAACGCCATCTACAACGGTGCCCAGTGCCTTGCCGTGGGACTCTCCCCAGGTAGTTACTGTAAATTTTTTTCCAAATGTTGACTGACTCATAGGCATAAATCCTTTCTTCTTCGGACTGCAGCAATCGCCAGTTGTGGAGGGAAAACTGCTGTGCCGAATTAAAGTATGAATGTGATGTTAAAGACATTATAGCGAAATGCAAAATATTTGTAAACCGAATCTATTAGAATTGACAAAATTTCCTGTAGAAATTATAATTAAGCGTGTATTTTTGAGGATAGGAGCCCTGTCTGACAGAAAAGTGGGACAGCTGGTTTTTATACAGAAGCAAGAGATTGGAAGGAGTGCAGCTTGTGGTAAGGATTTTTAAGACAATCGATGGCGCTATCCATGAAATACAGGAACCACAGGAGGGCTGTTGGATTGCACTGACGAATCCTACGGCAACAGAAATTTTTGAAATTTCCGAGCAGTTTGGGATAGAGGTGGACGATTTGCGCGCACCTTTGGATGAGGAAGAGCGTTCCCGTATAGAAGTGGAGGACAATTATACCCTTATCCTTGCAGATGTACCTGCGATTGAAGAACGTAACGAGAAGGACTGGTATGTGACCATTCCTCTTGGTATTATCGTGACTCAGAAGATGATCTTTACTGTATGTCTGGAAGACACACAGGTTCTGACAAGATTTATGGAAGGCAGGGTAAGAAACTTTTTTACCTATATGAAAACCAGATTTATTCTGCAGATTTTGTACCGTAATGCCAGCATGTATCTGAGATATCTGCGTATTATAGATAAGAAGAGCGAGCAGATTGAGGAGAAACTTCATCTGTCTACAAGAAATCAGGAACTGATGGAACTTCTGGAACTGGAGAAATCACTGGTATACTTTACCACATCTCTGCGTTCCAATGAGATGGTTCTGGAGAAACTTCTGAAGGTGGAGAGTATCAAGAAATATCCGGAGGATACAGAGCTTCTGGAGGATGTTATCATTGAGAACAAGCAGGCTATCGAGATGGCTAATATTTACAGCGGTATCCTCAGCAGTATGATGGGAACTTTTGCGTCAGTTATTTCCAATAACCTGAACATTGTCATGAAGGTTCTGGCTGTTATTACCATTGTTATGAGTATTCCGACTATTGTTTTCAGTGCGTATGGTATGAACCTGAGTGCTGCGGGAATGCCGTTTTCCAGGACACCATGGGGATTTCTTATCGTTATCATCCTTTCTGTAGTGGCAAGTATCATTGCAGCGATATTTCTTTCCAGGAAGAAGTTTTTCTGATTTTGTGTCTGAACTGAGAGGCAGTTATTCGGTGCAGAATTACGCAGAGAAAGCAGATTGTGGATATCCGCTGTAACGAAAGAACGAATAGCATTTTGTGAGAAAAGGAGATTTATGAAATTTATTGACAAACTGGAACGAAAATTTGGAAATCGCGGGATTGAGAATCTTACGATTTATATTATTGTAAGTTATGTACTGGGATATGCATTGATGTATATTAATCCGGGGGCTCTTTCCATGTTGAGTTTGAATGTCTCTGAAATCCTGCATGGTCAGATATGGAGACTTGTTACATGGATTATTTATCCGCCGAGTACGTCATCTGCTTTATGGTTTGTGATTGCGATATTGTTCTTTTATTATCCGATCAGTGCATCGCTGGAACGTACATGGGGATCATTCAGATTTACTGTATATATTTTATCTGGAATGATTTTTACAGTAATTTCTGCGTTTATTTTGTATTTTATCACAGGTGGAGTGTTAGATGCTTATCTGAATGGATCACAGTTTTCAACGTATTATATCAGTTTATCTATTTTTCTGGCATATGCGCTGACATATCCGGATATGAAGGTTTTACTGTACTTTGTAATCCCGATCAAGATGAAGTGGATGGCGATTGTATATGCTGCTCTTGTGGTATATGATATTGTCAGATATTTTATGGGAGGAGCATGGTTTATGGCACTGCCAATCATCGCATCCTTACTGAACTTTATCATTTTCTTCCTTGGTACAAGAAATCTTAACCGATACAATCCGAAGGAAATCCATCGCAGAAATCAGTTTAAGAGAGCAATGGGAGAAAGTAAGACCGTTCCCTTCCCGGGTGGCAGCAAGTCAGGGGAAGTGACGAAGCACAAATGTGCAGTCTGTGGCCGTACAGAGAAAGATGATCCGAATCTGGAATTCCGGTATTGCTCAAAATGTAATGGCAATTATGAATATTGCCAGGATCATTTGTTCACACATACACATGTTAAATAACTAAGAGAGGAATAGGGAAAATATGAAAAAAACAAAGATTATCTGTACAATGGGACCAAATACCAACGATGAATCTCTGATGAGAAAGTTAGTCCAGAATGGAATGGATATCGCAAGATTTAACTTCTCTCATGGTGATCATGAGGAGCAAAAAGGTCGTATGGATATGTTAAAGAAGATCCGCGAGGAAGAGAACAAACCAATCGCGATCCTTTTGGATACAAAAGGACCTGAGATTCGTACAGGTGTATTAAAAGACGGAAAGAAAGTACAGCTTGAAGCAGGCGAGACATTTACCCTGACAACAGATGAGATCGTAGGAGACAATAAGATCGTATCTATTACATATAAAGGTCTGGTAGAAGATGTCAAAGCCGGAAGTACGATCCTGATCGATGATGGTCTGGTAGGTCTGGAAGTTGTGGAGATCAAACCGGTTGCAAAACCAGTGAATACCAAGGTCAACGCAAGAGATATTGTCTGTAAAGTGTTAAATGATGGTGTGATTTCCAATAAAAAAGGTGTGAATGTTCCGAACGTGGAGCTTTCCATGCCGTACATCAGCGAGAAAGACTATGGCGACATCGTATTTGCGGTGGAGAACGACTATGATTTTATTGCAGCCTCTTTCGTGCGCTGCGCGGATGACGTGCTTGCAATCCGCAGGATTCTCGAAGAAAAAGGCGGCGAGGACATCCATATCATTGCAAAGATCGAGAACATGCAGGGCGTGCAGAACATTGACGAGATCATCCGCGTTTCCGATGGTATCATGGTTGCCCGCGGCGACATGGGTGTAGAGATTCCGCTTGAGGATGTTCCAGTCATCCAGAAGATGATTATCAAGAAAGTCAGCGGCGCCGGAAAAGTGGTTATCACGGCGACCCAGATGCTGGATTCCATGATGAAGCATCCGCGCCCGACCCGTGCGGAGGCGACAGACGTTGCCAACGCAATCTATGACGGAACAAGTGCGATCATGCTTTCCGGTGAGACGGCTGCCGGTCAGTATCCGATCGAGGCATTGAAGACGATGGTCCGCATCGCGGTTCGCACCGAGTGCGATATCAACTATCTGCAGCGTTTCAAGGATCGCAAGAATATGAGCAGCCCGGACGTGACGAACGCGATTTCCCATGCAACCTGTACGATGGCGGGAGACCTCAATGCGGCGGCGATTCTGGCAGTATCCAAGTCCGGACGCACGGCGCGCATGATCTCCAAGTACCGCCCGTATTCTCCGATCATCGGCGCGTGCCTGACGGAGAAAGTATATCGTCAGCTCGGACTTTCCTGGGGCGTTGCACCGCTGCTTCTTGAGCAGAAGAATAAGGCGGAAGAACTGTTTGACTATGCGGTCGACACTGCAGAGGCAGCAGGACTGATCAGCAAGGGCGATGTGGTTGTTCTGACTGCCGGCGTACCGCTTGGCGTATCCGGAACGACCAACCTTATCAAGGTGCAGGTGGCAGGACATATCCTGGTAAAAGGAAAAGGAATTGCAGGTAAGAAGATTGCAGCAAACCTGTGCGTCTGCCACAGCGAGGAAGATCTTGCGAACTTCAAAGAGGGAGACATCATCGTTGCTGCAGATACCAACAACTGCATGATGAAGCAGATGCGTCAGGCGTCCGGACTCATCGTGGAGGCGGACAGCGACAGCTGCCATGCGGCGATTGCAGGACTCAGTCTGGATATACCGGTACTAATTGGTGCCAAGAACGCACTGGAGGTATTAAAGTCCAGCGCTTATGTAGAGCTTGACAGCGAAAACGGAGTTGTGACAGCGATCTAGGCGATAGCGAATATTGTGAAAAGGCCTCACGCGGTTCTTACATGGAAGAGCGCGTGAGGCTTTTTTTAAAAGCAATTGTCGCAATAAGCATAGTCCCTTTTGGGTGATAAGTAATATTATAAGAAATAGATACTTAAAAGTTCCAGATAAACATGCGACGGCAAATTCTGACCGCAAAATCCGGTATTTCTAACCATGTCGCCGCTGGCATCTGTGATGATCCGTGTCTTTCCAAGTTTGGAACACTCTATGGACTGTGTCCGCAAGCCGGCAGACAATTTTAGGACTTTTGTGTGTGTCCCTTTATGGCACCTCTGAACAAAACATAATCGCGCGAAGCCGATGTTTGAATTGCCATCTGCCATATTTTTAATAGCAGATGGCAACGAGTTTCGGTTCGCGCGGTTTTATATTGTCTGTGAAGAGGTGCCATTAGGGACACCAGAAAGTCCGCTCATTGTCTGCGGCTTGTCGGACACACTCCGTGAGTGTCCAAACGTGGCCAAGACACGGAATGGGATGCCAGCCACGGCATGGAAGAAATACGTGAATTTTGCTTCAAAGAATTTCCCGCCGTCTGTTTATTCTGGAACTTTTTTGTTCTCTGGTATTCTAATAATATTACTTATCACCCCAAAGAGGTCTATGCTTATTGCGGCAGTTCCAGATTCCGATAGTGTTCCATTTATTAAATCTACCTTTGATTTGCCGGTTCCATATTGACAGAGCGCCCTTTGATCTTGGTGTTCTTCATTCCCTCGAGGACTTCTCTGCCGTACTCTCTCGGCACCTCCACGAAGGTATACTTGTCGTACATGTCGATCGCGCCGACCAGCTTGCCTGGCATGCCGGACTCCCCGGCGATCGCACCGAGAATGTCTCCCGGCTTGACGCGGTCTTTTTTACCGATGTTGATAAAGAGACGCACCATCCCTTCCTCCGCGCCGGTATTGTCGAAGTCGTAGTCAGCGTCGCTGCCGTTGTCGAGATTGACCTGACCGAGTGCCTGCTTCAAAAATGCCGCTGCAATATCCATTGCGGTGTAATCCGAAGCATTCACCTGGCGCTCGATCATGTCGATCATGTCCGACAGGTTCTCCTCGTCGATGATCCTGCCGATCTCCTCCATGACCTTCTCTGCCTTGATCTGTGCCACATCATCCGTTGACGGAATCGGCATTGCCACGATCTTGGTCTTGCAGTAGCGCATGATATCCTTCAGCTTGTAGACTTCTTTGCCCTTCACGAAGGTAAAGGCGCGTCCGGTCCGACCTGCACGTCCCGTTCTGCCGATCCGGTGCACATAGTATTCGTCATCCTGCGGAATGTCGTAGTTGAAAACGGCCTCCACATCATCGACGTCGATTCCGCGCGCCGCCACATCGGTCGCAATGAGGATCTCGGTCTTGCCGCTGCGGAATCCTTTCATCACGCGGTCACGCTGCGACTGCTTCATATCTCCGTGCAGTCCCTCTGCAAAATAGCCGCGTCCCTTTAATTCTTCCGCAAGTTCGTCCACCATCCGCTTGGTATTGCAGAATACCAGCGAGAGCTTCGGATTGTAGTAATCGAGAAGCCGCGTTAAGACTTCTACCTTGTCGCTACGCTTGACATCGTAGTAATACTGCTCAATGCTCGGAACCGTCAGCTCTTTTTTTACCACCTTGATGTTGACCGCATCGTGCTGATATTTCCTGGTAATATCGAGAATCGGCTTCGGCATCGTCGCGGAGAAAAGGATCGTCTGACGTCCCTCCGCCGGAATATACTCAAGAATCGTCTCGATGTCATCGCGGAAGCCCATGTTCAGCATCTCGTCCGCCTCATCGAGTACCACCGTGTGGATCGCATCACAGCGGATCGTCTTGCGGCGCAGATGATCCATCACGCGTCCCGGCGTTCCGACGATAATCTGCGCACCGCCCTTTAACGCCTTGATCTGGCGTCCGATCTCCTGTCCGCCATACACCGGAAGTACCTTGACCCCGTGCATATACTTGGCAAGTTTGCGGATCTCGTCCGCCACCTGAATGGCAAGCTCTCTGGTCGGAGAGAGAATGATTACCTGCGTCTTTCTGCTGTTCGGGTCTACCTTGTGAAGCACCGGAATACCAAAGGATGCCGTCTTACCGGTACCTGTCTGTGCCTGTCCGATCACATCCACGCCCGACATCACAACCGGAATCGCCTGGCTCTGAATCGGCGTTGCCTCCTCAAATCCCATATCCGCAATCGCTCTTAACACCTGAGGATATAAATCTAACTCATCAAATCTAACTGTTTCCATCTTTTTCCTTTCTGTCACGCCAGAGCCAATTCTCTGACGCATGCCCAGCACCGGCAGAAAGTGCCCACTTCTGCCGACTGCGCAGTATTTTGAATCATAGCACGGCATCTCTCTTTTGTCAAGAAATGCGCAAATCTCCGAACTTCTGTCTATGTAACCCAAATCCGCTCGCGGCTTTGGGCAATACTCCTATGAAAAGCAATCGACAGATGCGTACTTTACTTGATCTGTACTTTTTCATACTGCTGCGCTTCGGTAAAAGTAAAAGGCTCGATTGCGGATTTTCCGTTACAGTATATTCTATGCCGGAATCTATAAAAGTTTCCTCTCTTCTCCGTATCTCGCCTCTTTTGCATCCAGATGTCCGAGCGAAATATTGTTGCGGCTGCGCTTTTTCACCTCGTAGAGCATCATATCCGCCGCATGCAGGAAATCCCAGCTCCGGCTTCCCTCCGGAGCCACGTCAAAACAGATTCCCTGCGAGATTGTGACAACCGGAAGCGCCTTCGAGCACACATGCTCGATCCGCCTGTCAAGAATACGCTCCCGCAGACTGTCCGCCATGGAAAAAACCTCGTCCTCCGTCTTGTACTCGTAAATAATGATAAACTCATCCCCGCCATACCGCGCACAGAAGGTATCGTGGCTCTGCATTTTCCGCAGCTCATCCGCAATCGCCACGATGCAGGCATCTCCCGCCTGATGGCCGTAGTTATCATTGTATTCCTTGAAGTAGTCGATGTCGAGAATCTCTACCGCAAATGCTCTATGGTCATCCCGCGTCCGCTCAAACGCACGCTCCAGATAATCATTCAGCCGGAACCGGTTCGCCAGCCGCGTCAGCGGATCCGTCTCGGACTTCTCCAGCAGACGCTCATTCGCTTTCTCCATCTCCCGCCGCTTCTCATTCGCATGTTCTAATGATCTGCGCACGGAGAGCATGTTGGCAATCATATAATGGTTCTCCCGATCCAGCGCCTCGGTCAGCTCATAGAACCGGCCCGCCTCCTCGAGATAAGCCGCCTCGTCCTGTTTCCTGCGGTAGCAGAGGATTTTTAAGGAAACTATTTTCCGCTGCAGATTCGCAATATTGGCGTTTTTCGTCAATTTTTCCAATACCGCCACGATGTCCCAGAAGACGTCTTCCTTATCGATCTCCAGCAACAGTCTGCACAGTCCGTACACGTCATCAAAGATATCCATAACCGCCATGTCCATATCCACAAGTCCGCGGATCTGCTCAATACATTCCTCACGAAGTGTGATTCTTCCCACGTGGTGATAATATTCCGCCTTAAAAATCAGCGCCGAGAGCCGCTCGATCTTCTGCATGTGCTCCCAGCAGACCTGATCCAGATAATCCATCTGTGCCTGCACGCGTTCATTCTGTTCCCGCTGCATAAAGCACCGCCCCAGACAGACCGCTACACAGCTCATCAGCCCGTAATAATTCGGGGTCTCCGGATATGCCTTGATATCGGAGGAGACTTTTTCAAAATATCTCTGCGCCTCATTCCACTGTTCGTTGCCCAGATAGAGGGTTCCGAGATTCAAGTTGATGACGTTTTCTTCGTTCGCCAGCTTATATTTTTTACAATAACCGAGTCCGGTCAGATAGTAATCCAGCGCAATCGGCGTATTTCCACGGTTCAAAAAGGCAATCGCAAGGATATTATAAGCCCTGGCAACCATGTCCCACTGCTCCGCCTGATCCAGATAGGTGATAGCTCTGGTAATGGTCTTAAGAAGCTGCTCGCCCTCATTGAGCACATAGTAGGTCTCGCCCGCATAATAGTAGGCAAACCCCAGAAGCTTTGGATCCCCCGTCTGTTTTGCATATTGTTCGATATCCGCACAGTATTTCAATGTTTTCTCGGCATCGGCGCCGCGGTTCTGCATCACTCCGTCCACCCACGCCATCACAGCTTTACTGTATTCCTTGAATTCCATGTACCGATTCCTCCCTTATCTCTTGTTTCATTATAATGAAGAAATCCAACATATTCAAGAACCGGTGTCTTCCTTTTACAAACTAGCTCTGAAAAAATGCTACCGGATCGACAGGCTGTCCGTCTTTTTGCAGCGCAAAATACAGATTGCTGCCCTCCACCGAATAATATTTCGTCGGCTCTGCCACGTAGCCCAGCACATGGCCGGATTCCACATAATCACCCACCGCAAAGTTCGGCTCCTTTAACTGTCCGTAGATCGCGCGGTAGCCGTCACCCAGATCGACCGTCATCGTACAGCCAGTCTCCTCGTTGTTGGAGAGACCGATGACTTTTCCCTTTGCGACGGAATATACCTTATTGTTGACCTCTCCCGCGATAATCACCGCCGGATTGTATTTGTACTGGTCCAGCGTCGCAAAGTATATGGTAGAATCCATGCTGTAATTTAAGATCACATTTCCCTCCATCGGCCAGAGCATGCCGTCCTCCGGATCAAAATGAAGGGCATTGACCCCTGCTCCCGTCTCTGCGGTCTCATTCTCCGCTTCTTTTTCCACCTGCGCCACTTCCGTACTCTCTGTCGTCTCTGCCGCTTTCTGCTCCAGCTTTTCCGTCTCCGCGGTCTGCTCCGGCGGAATAACTGCGGATGCCTGTGCTGTCTGTTCCGTACTTTCCGTCGCAGCGACAAGTCCGGCTTCCTCCGGTGTGTTTTCCTGTGCCAGTTCTTCCTCCAGCTGTTCGCGCTGCTGTTGTTCATGATCGCTGTAAATTACCGTGGTCGCAACTGCTGCCGCAATCACAATCGCCCCCGCAATCACATATTGTTTACGCCCGAGGAATGCCCAAAATCTGCTTTTTCTCATTTTTTTCACCATCCATATTATTTATTTTTATTCCTATTGTTCCCCCTGCACGGATGGTTTATGCAGAGCGCCGCCTATTTTATCTGATCTGCTGTCACAAGCGTTGTTCCCGGAAAAAAATATTGTAAAATCTCCTCATAAGAGGTTCCTTCCTGCGCCATCGCGCGCGCCTCATTCTGGCTCAGGCCGTACCCGTGTCCCAGTCCCCTTGTCACGATCCGCACATTTTCCCCCAGCTGCGTGATCGTAAAACACGCGGAGTTCCAGCCCATCGCCTCACGGAGTGCTTCCCCGGTGCAGGCATATTCCCCCAGCATAACCTGCTGTACATAGCCCGCCGCATCCCGCTCTGTAACCTGGATCTCAGACACCGCGGACACGTCTGCCTCCGGAAAATGCTCCACACACTGCTTTAAAATGTCCGTTTCCTCACAATAAATAACCGAGAGCGTACCCTCCGCCGTCAGATCCGCCGAACACTCCACCGCAGGAAGATACGGCACCGCCGCTTCCGCCGACCGGCTCATATCTCTCGTACTTCCTGCACTGATCGCATGATATGCAGCATACGCATAGCCGCCGTTCCAGGAGAGCACCTGCCCACTCGTCTCCTCCACGCACGTCTCAAGCCGTTCCATGGCCTTTTCATATGTTTCCCCCAGCGCCTGCCTTAATTCTTCCTCCGAAAAAGCAGCCGGCTGTTCCTCCCCTCTCGCCGCGGCATCGTACAGTGTTGTCCGCGCAATCACGCACTGCGCCATAAGCGCCGCATCCTCCGCGTCCGCACGGATCTCCTTCGCCAGAATAAAAGGCAGCTGTTCTTCCAGTTCCTCCCCGCCCTCTCTTTCTGCCGTCTCCGTTATCGCGTTGTACGTGCCGTATATCACTTCCTCCAGTCGCATACGCTGACATATTATCGTAACAAAAAGCGGCAATAATATGCCGATCAGCGCGAAAGTAAGCATTCTATCAATATAGTATTTCCATTTTTTCCGCATAAAAAAATCTCCTTGTCCATTATTATATGAACCAAGGAGATCTTCCATTCCTGCAAAGCCGCGGCACTAGTTCAGACTCTGCATAATCCCAAATGTCAGTGAAAAAACTTTATAAAACGAATAGAAAAAGTATGCCACGGTCACTCCACTGTAAGCGATGGTATAGATGATCGGGAACGTCATTTTTCTCTTAAGCACATGTGCTCTCCAGATGTAATAGCCCGGTCTTAAGAAAATCGCAAACAACACCAGACCGGTGATCTTGTATTTCTGATTGCTGATTTTTATAATATCCAGAATCAACAGCACAAGCATCGCCACAAACAGCAGATTGGAAAACATGGAAAGCATCTGCACCGGGCTGCCAAGGCTCACGGATCCGTCGAGATAAGCGTCTATTCCTTCCCCTGCCATCGCATTCCATGTCGCGCCAAATACCACAAAATTGATAATAATCTGCGCCATAAAGATCACCAGGAGAATATTGCACAGAACATCGGATACCGGTCCGTGCTGCTCCTGCGGATACGGATTGCCCTGCCAGTTTCCGTAATTCGGCTGCTGATACGGGTTCTGACCGTTTCCGTAATTCGGCTGCTGATATGCATTCTGGCTGTTTCCGTAATTCGGCTGTTGATTCATGTTCTGTGCATTTCCGTAATCCGGCTGCTGATATGCATTCTGGCTGTTTCCGTAATTCGGCTGTTGATACGGGTTCTGACCGCTTCCGTAATTCGGCTGTTGCGGCGCGTTCTGCCGGTTCTGATACATTTTCGTATCCTCACCGTATGTTCTGGGCGCCTCGCTCCCGTTCCATCCATTCTGATTGTTCTGCTGTCCATCCATTGTCTGTTTCCCCCTATTCTCTCTATACCTGCTGCTTCATTCTGCGTCCGATAATATTCGAGAGCGCCGCAAACTGTTCCAATGTAAGCGCCTCTCCACGGATGGTCACCGGCACGCCAAGCTCCTCAATGCTTTCCTGAATCACTTCCTTGGAGAGATGAATCTCCGGCGAATTATTCAGACCGTTCGCAAGCGTCTTGCGTCTCTGGTTAAAAGATGCCTGGATCAGCCGGAACATCAGCTTTTCATCCTCCACCTGCACCGGCACGGTCTCATGACGCGTCAGCCTTATCACCGCGCTGCCGACATTCGGCCGCGGCATAAAGCAGTTCGGCGGCACGTTTGCGATAATCTCCGGCTTTGCATAATACTGCACCGCCAGCGAGAGCGCACCGTAATCCTTCGTCCCCGGTCCGACCTGCATCCTGTCTGCGACTTCCTTCTGCACCATGATCGTAATGCTGTCAATCGGCACATGGCTCTCAAACAGCCCCATGATAATCGGCGTAGTAATATAATACGGAAGATTTGCCACCACCTTGATCGGTTTCCCGGCATTCTTCTCCTCCGCGAGCTTTACAATATCCAGCTTCAAAATGTCCTCATTGATAACCGTCACATTGTCATAAGCGCTAAGCGTGTCCGCCAGAATCGGGATCAGGTTCTGATCGATCTCCACCGCCGTCACCTCTCTGGCATTTTCACACAGATACTGGGTCATCGTGCCGATGCCCGGTCCGATCTCCAGCACAAAGTCATCCTTCGTAATGCCCGCCGCCTCAATAATGCGCTCGAGCACATGGGTATCAATGAGAAAATTCTGTCCGAACTTTTTCTGAAAATTAAAATGATACTTCTGCAGAACCGCTATGGTGTTCTGCGGGATTCCTAACGTTGCCATGCTTCCAGCACCTCATCATACAGTCTGTCCAGAAACTCTGCATAGAGCGCGCGAAACGTCTCGTGAAACGTCTGCGCCACCGATGCATCTCCTTTTCCGGTAAGCTTTGACTCCTCGTAGAGCGCGAACGCCGTCTCGTAAAGCTCCGGATTCTTATCGTAAAAAACTTCCGTCAGTCCGTCCTCAAATGTAAACTGTGCCTCCTGCGAGAGATTTTCCTTAAAATCTTCCCGTGAGATCAGCCCCTTCTCCTCGTAATCCGAGAGGTAGATGTGACCGTCCGCGGACTTCACAAAATCCGTGAACGCCTCGCGCACATCCTCGTATGTCACCGGCTGATAATTCTCGTTCCAGTATTTGTCAAATGTTTCCCGATCCGGGAACTGCTCAAAAATATCTGTATCCATCTTTCTCCATTCCAAAGCCCGCCCGGGGGCTTCTATCTGTACGACTCCGCTCTGGCAAATGTCACGTCTTCGCAGTGCTCGTCCAGGAAATCATAGATTTCCCGGACTAACGGGCCTTCGCCCTATCATCCGCAACAGTCGCGATATATAGCCTGCAAGCAGGCATATCTCGTGACTGTCACGTCTGGCACTGCTCATTGCTTACGTACATTATACCATATACCCACTGTCCAAGTGAACCATAATCTTTCTCGAACAAATATTCGATTTTATCTTGCTTTTGCCGAACATATGTGCTATTCTTTAACCGAACATTTGTTTTGCCAGGAGGTGCTTTCACATGAACATTCAGCAGAATCTCTCCCTCATGGAGAAGCTTGCCATCCTTACCGATGCCGCGAAGTACGACGTGGCATGTACCTCAAGCGGCGCCGACCGCAGGGGAGATGGCAGGCACATGGGGAATTGTCTGGCTCCCGGCGTGTGCCATGCATTTGCTGCAGACGGAAGATGCATCTCCCTGCTCAAGATCCTGTTCACCAACGAGTGTATTTTTAACTGTGCCTACTGCCAGAACAACTGCAACTCCGACGTCCCCCGCGCCTCCTTTACCCCGGATGAGATCTGTACGCTCACCATGGAATTCTACCGGCGCAATTATATCGAGGGTCTGTTCTTAAGTTCCGGCATCCTCATCAGTCCGAATTACACCATGGATCTGATTTACCAGACGCTCTACCGGCTCCGTACCGTCCATCACTTCAACGGCTACATCCACGTAAAAGCGATCCCCGGCGCTGACCCGGCACTGATTGAAAAGGCAGGATTTCTTGCGGACCGCATGAGCATCAATCTTGAGCTTCCCACGGCAAACGGGCTGAAACAGCTTGCTCCCTGCAAATCAAGACACACGATTCTCTCCCCCATGCGCCAGATCCAGAATGGCATCACGGAGAACCAGAATGAACTGATGGTCTACCGCAAAGCGCCGAAGTTTGTGCCCGCCGGGCAGAGCACACAGATGATTATCGGTGCTACCCCGGAGAACGACTATCAGATTATGCGTGTGTCCGAGGCACTCTATGAGAAGTTTCATCTGAAGCGCGTTTTCTACTCTGCGTTCATCAATGTCAACGGCGATTCGTCACTGCCGGTGCTCCCCGGCGGACCTCCGCTGCTGCGCGAGCACCGCCTGTACCAGGCAGACTGGCTGCTGCGCTATTACCGCTTTCATGTGGATGAACTTCTGTCGGAAGACCGCCCGAATTTTAATATTTATCTGGATCCCAAGTGTGACTGGGCATTGCGTCATCTCGACACATTTCCGGTCGAGATCAACCGCGCCAGTTATCAGACTCTTCTGCGCGTACCCGGAATCGGATACAAGTCCGCCCAGCGGATCGTCGCCGCCAGACGGGATACCGCGCTCACCTATGACGATCTGAAAAAGATCGGCGTTGTGCTAAAGCGCGCCCTGTATTTCATCACCTGTTCCGGCCGGATGATGTACCGCACGAAGCTCGACGAGGACTATATCTGCTCTCATCTCATGGCAGACCACACGCAGGTTCCAACGGAGCTCCGCAACAGCGGTTATCAGCAGTTGTCGCTGTTTGACACCGGGCTTGCCCTGTGAGCCCACCGCCCTGATTACACATAGAAAAGAGGTATTTTACATGTATGTATTTATCTGTGAGGACAGTCTTGAAGGTATCTTTACCGGTGTCTATGACGCCTGCGCAAGCCGGCTCGGTCACCGCAATATCCGGCTTGCCACCGGAGAACCGGAGAATTACGAGCTTTTTTCCGAATATATTCACGTAACTCCTTCCGCGGATAAGACCGGCAAGGTGATCCGCACCATCACGTCCCGTTTCGGCATGCAGTTCTATGAGTCGATCTATCAGGCAGCAATGTCCGGCGAGCCATCCTCCGGCAGGAAGATGGACAAGGCAGACGCCATCTATGAGACCATCCTCCTCGCACTCGCAAGCGGAGACGGTCAGAAAGTGCTTCTTTCCTTAGGCGAACCGTGTGTCTACCGGATTTTTGAGCTCTGCCGGGCGACCAACCGCGAAGCCTGCCATCATCTCGAATTTCTGCGCTTCTCCGAGCTTGAGAACGGCGTTCTCTTTGCCACGATCCATCCGAAGGACAATGTCCTTCCCTATCTGGCAGAGCATTTCACCGACCGTCTGCCCTCCGAGAACTTTATGATCTATGACGCCACACATCAGTCTGTCGCGGTGCACAAAGCGCTTTCCAGCTACATTCTCACAGATGCCGCAGATCTGGATCTGGAGAAAGTCAGCCGGTATTCCTCCGACGAGGAAGCCTTCCGGCAGCTCTGGCTGACCTTTTTTGATCACATTGCCATAGAATCCCGCAAAAATCCGGGCTTGCAGATGCAGTTAATCCCGAAGCGCTATTGGGCAGACACCCCGGAATATTCCCGCTTCTGCTGATTCGGGCAGACACCTACCGGACGCCGAATACACGGCAGGCATTTTCCCAGGTCGTCTGCTCCACCTCCTGCACAGAGACGCCTTTGATCTCCGCAATCCTGGCAGCCACATAAGAGAGGTTGGAGGAATCGTTGCGGGTTCCCCGGTGCGGCTCGGGCGCCATATACGGGCAGTCCGTCTCCAGCAGAATGTGTTCCAGAGAGATCTGCTCCACCGTCTGCCTGAGTTTCTTTGCATTTTTAAAGGTAACCACACCGCCCACACCAATGCAGTATCCCATCTTCACGTACTCTTTTGCCTGCTCCGGCGAATACGAGTAACAGTGAATGACACCGGGATGTTCCCGGAATCTTCCGGTCTCTTTTAAGATCCGCATGGTATCCTCCGCCGCGTCACGCGAGTGGATAATTACCGGGAGATCCGTCTCCCCGGCAAGTGCAAGCTGACGCACGAACCATTCCCGCTGCGCCGCCTGCACCTCCGGCTCTTTGTCCCAGTAATAATCCAGACCGATCTCTCCCACCGCTACCGTCTTCGGATGTGCCGTCTGCTCCTTGAGCCAGGAATATGTCTCCTCGTTCAGCCCGTCAATATCGCTCGGATGCACACCCACGGCGGCATAGATGTAATCATACGCCTCCGCCAACGCGAGCGTCGTCCTCGTCGTCTCAATGGACGCGCCGACGTTAATCACCCTCCCGATTCCCTTTTCCGGGAGCCCAGCTAATAATTGCCCTCTATCCTCATTAAATACTTCATCATCATAATGTGCATGTGTCTCAAATATCATTGTTTTCCTCATCTTCCCTGTTGCTGCATTGCCGTCTCTTTCATGTCGCTGTCTGTCGGCACAGCTTCTGTGCGATTGCTGTACCGCCGGCTCAGCCGCAGTTCTTATAATAAAAGACTGCCAGCTGTGTGCGGTCTCGTAACTTTAATTTATCCAGTATGGTGCTGATATAATTGCGCACCGTACCCTCGCTCAAATACAATTTTTCTGCAATCTCCCGGTTGCTTAAGCCTTCTGCCACCAGTTCAATAATGCCCTGCTCCTTCTCACTGATGTCGTAATCATGATAGGAAAAGCTGCCTTTTCCTGCCAGAAGCACCGGAATTTTTCCCATAATCTGTCCGCCGAATACACTCTGCCCGCCGTAGACAGCCTTGAGTGCCGGAACGATCGACTCAAAGTCCTGTTTCAGCAGATACCCCTTCGCTCCCATATTCAGTGCCTTTACAATGTATTCGTCATCGGAAAAGGTTGTCAAAAACAAAATTTTTGCCGCTTGATCTTCTTTTAAGATACATTCAGCTGCATCCAATCCGGACATTCCCTGCATGCGGATATCCATCAGCAGAATATCAGGATGCTGCTCCCGATAAAGCCGGATGGCGTCATCTCCCGCCTCTCCAAGACCCACGACCGTAATCTCCCCGTCAGCTTCCAGAATCGTTTTTAGGGATACTGCCACCAGTTTATCATCATCAACCACCAGAACTCTCATTTTTCTCTCTCCCAGCCTTCATTACCGTATCTACATTTTATCCCTCTTGGGAATCGAAATAAAGATCACAAATCCCTTTTCCGTATGAATCCGGAAGGTTCCGCCCAGTGCCTGCACGCGCTCCTTCATATTAGAAAGACCAATCCCTTCCTTTCCGTCCATACGGACGACCTCTTCCTCCCACAATGGTCCGCTCTGTCCCTTTCGTCCCACCGTTCCGTTGTCCTCAACGGTCATCTGATAGAACGCCGGGTGCTCCCGCAAAATCACGGAGATCTTATCCGCATCGGAGTGTTTTGCAATATTCGACATGGCTTCTTTTACCGCTGTGATAAAGCAGTACTTTACATTGCGTGGAATCTCCGGAGACATATCGTAATCAACCGTGAGCTGATAGTGCTCCTTCATCTCACGGGTCGCCTCCGCAATGGACTGCCGCAGATCAATGGACTCATCGTGCAGATCGTGCACGCTCTCACGGATACTGTTCATCGCCTGATTTAACGTCTCCCCCACCCCGGCGAGCTGTCCGTGCAGCGGCTCCTCCTTATGAATCGTAATCAGTGCCCCCATCTGCAGAATACTTCTTGAAAGCATATGCCCCACATTATCATGAATCTCTCTTGCAATGCGGTTGCGCTCCCGCAATGTCGCAAGGTAGATCTCATAATCCTGTTTTTCCATCAGGTTCTTGTTTTTTTCCTGCAGCACCAGATTCAATTCCGTGCTGGTATCCCGAAGACGGATCATCTCCTGTTCCAGATACAGAATTCTGCCCGTTCTGCACGCCAGCAATATCGCAGCCACGATCAGCATACCGTCCGCCGCCCACAAAAAGGGCTGCCGGATAATCTGTTCCCGATAGAAAAAAGCGAGCCCCGGAACACTCAAGAACCAGAGCCGCATCTCCTTTTTTTCCGCACAGTCATACAGAAGAACCGGCACGAAAAAACAGAGTTCCGGCAGGATAAAGCAGACCGCAAACATCCCCGCAAGGCACACACAATGCCATCGTCTGTTGTCCACACAGCTGCCATATGCCGCCGCAGTCATCGCCAACAGCAACGCTATGACCGGCGCTGCAAGCCTTCCCGACTGTCCCGCCATAAGCAGACCGCCGGCAAGCAACAGTCCTTTATCCACAATCCGCTTCATTCTACCCTCTCCCTGTCCACATATGCCGCCATATTTCCGGGATATCTTCCACTTTCCCGCACACGTTATGATAACCATATCATCATTACAGGGCTGCCGCCACATCTTTTTTGAAAAATAAGAGATTTATGACATTTGTCACATCAAACATCTGACGCTGCTCACTGGTACCGCCGGGCGTCACCCGCTATACTGTAATTACCATCAAATGAGGAGGATTTGTTATGTCAGTACCTGTTGTAGAAATAGAAAATCTGGTAAAACGCTATCAGGAGCTTGTCGCCCTCGATCACTTCAATCTCACAATTGAGGAAGGTGAGATCTTCGGTCTGCTTGGACCAAACGGCTCCGGAAAGACGACAACCATCAACTGCATCCTTGCACTGCTTGCCTTTGACAAGGGAACCGTCCGGGTCTTCGGTCGGGAAATGCGGCCGGACAGCTACGATCTGAAACGTCAGATCGGCGTTGTCATGCAAAATGTCGCTGTCTTTCAGGAATTGACCGTCTATGAAAACATTGATTATTTCTGTGGTCTGTATATCCGCGACAAAGCGCTCCGGCGCCAGTATGTGGAAGATGCCATCGATTTTGTCGGTCTCAACGATTTCCGCAAATTTTATCCGAAAAAGCTTTCCGGTGGTCTGCTGCGCCGTCTGAATATCGCGTGCGGAATTGCCCACAAGCCAAAGCTCATCATTCTCGACGAGCCGACTGTGGCGGTTGACCCACAGAGCCGCAATAAAATTCTGGAGGGAATCCAGGAGTTAAACCGCAATGGCGCCACGATCATTTACACTTCCCACTATATGGAGGAGGTGGAGCAGATCTGTACCCGGATCGCAATTATGGACAAAGGCAAAAATCTTGCCATTGGAACCACGGAAGAGTTAAAACGAATGATCAAAAAGAGCGAGATCATCTCGATTGATATTCTGGATCTTCTTCCTGCGCAGATTGCAGCGATCCGTGACATAAAGCACGTCTATGAGGTGACCTTTGAACATCACTGCTTAAAAGTGCTGTGCAGCGGCGGTTCCCACAATCTGCCGCACATTCTGAACTATCTGCAGGAACAGAATGTGTCTTTCGGAAGAGTCTATTCCGAACTTCCGACCTTAAATGACGTCTTTCTGGAAATTACCGGAAAAGAACTTCGTGATTAGGAGGTACCACCATGTTTTTTCATACGATGAAATATACACTGCTTAATCTGCTGCGGGATAAAGGTCAGGTATTCTGGTGTGTCGCTTTTCCACTTCTGCTCGGAACGATGTTCCATTTTGCATTCGGCGGACTGGGAAGTGGCGAAAGTTTTTCCGCCATCCCGGTTGCAGTTGTGATGCAAGAGGAATCCTCCGAGCTGCGCTCCATGTTTGATTCCCTGTCCAAACCCGGCGAAGATCAGTTCCTTGAAGTTACCTATGCTTCCGCTGCGGATGCCAGTGAACTGCTGAAAGCAAAAGAAGTCTACGGCATCATTACCGCTGATCTGCCAACCGTTTCCGATTATAGAAATGCCGCATCCGCCAAGGATGTTTCCACGTATCCTCTATCGCTGACACTCTCCGCAGAGATGACTTCCGATCCTCTGTACCAGAGTATTTTAAGTGTGCTTGTGGATCGTTTCAACATAGAATACAGTGCCATCGCCCAGGCCGCAATGAAAGATCCCACGAAGCTTCCGGCACTGCTTGATGCGGTTTCTACGGAAGTCAGCTATATCCGGCACGAATCCCTTGGTGCCGGCTCCGTGGATGAATCCCTTACTTACTTTTTCAATCTGATTGCCATGACCTGCCTCTATGCTGCCATGATCGGCAACACGCTCGCCATCTCCAATCAGGCAAATCTGTCAGATCTGGGTGCCAGACGCAATGTCTCGCCGGTTCCCCGGCTGCTTGCCACCCTCGGTGATCTGACCGGAGCTCTGATTTTTGAGTTTTCCTCCTTGCTGATCACCATTGCCTATCTGACACTGGTTCTTAAGGTTGATTTCGGAAACCATCTCGGCGGTGTGGCGCTGACCTGCCTCTGCGGTTGTCTTGCCGGGCTGAGTCTGGGATTTCTGGTCGGTTGTATCGGGCAGTTTTCCAAAGAGACCAAGTTTGGTTTCCTGATGGCTGCAATTATGATCTGCTGCTTTTTAAGCGGTCTGATGATCGGAAACATGCGTGCACTTGTGGAAGATTTCTGCCCGCTGCTCAACCGCATCAATCCTGCAGCTCTCATCTCCGATGCGCTGTATTCACTCGTCGTGTACCCATCCTACACACGGTTTTTTACAAATATCGCAGGACTTCTGTTACTCTCGGCACTTTTCTGTCTCGGCGGTCTTGCACTGGTAAGGAGGAAAAAATATGCCAGTCTTTAAAGCATTTTTCGCAATCGCAAAAAAACGGCGAAATGCCGCATTGATCTATTTGGGCATCTATGCGGTGATTACCCTGCTGCTGTCGGCACTCTCGCAGGATTCCATCAACGAGAACTTCAAAGCCAGCCAGCGCTCTATCGCCATTACAGATGAAGACAACACGGATGCAAGCCGCGCTCTGTGCGATTACCTCGCATCCATCCACCAGGTAACAACACCGGAGCCTGGAGAGGACACCGCACTGTTAGATGCAATCTACTACCGCACGCTCAACTATGCCATGGTCATCCCGGAAGGATTTGAAGACCGGGTGCTCGCCGGCGAGACCAAAGACCTTGTCTCCTCCCTGACAATTCCGGGAAGCAGCAGCAGCCAGTACGTGGACAACCAGATTACGCAGTATGTGCAGGCACTGCAGCTCTACCTGGCGGGCGGTGACACCATTGCCGAGGCCATCGACCATACGGATCATACCATTTCCGACCTTCCCAAAGTCTCCGTCACATCTTTTCAGATGTCCGACGCCGACACCAACAGCATGGTTTTTTATTTTTTCCAGTATCTTCCGTATATCTTTCTGGCAATCCTGTTCGCCGGCATGGCTCCGATTCTGGTTACCTTAAACAGCCGCGACATGAAAGCCCGGACGGCGTGCTCCGCTCTTCCCGGAAGAACACGTACTCTTGCCATGGCATCCGGCTGTCTCCTGTACAGTCTCGGCATCTGGCTGCTCTTTCTGCTGCTTGGTCTCGTATTCTACCAGAAAGCCATGCTGCAGCCGTATGTCGGCTATGCAATCTTAAACAGCCTCGCTTTCCTGTTTTTTACGGCTGCACTCTCCCTGCTCATCTCGACGTTCTCGCCGGATGACAACGTATTAAATATGCTGGCAAATATCGTCGGTCTGTCCATGTCCTTTCTCTGCGGTGTCTTTGTCCCGCAGTCCATGCTCTCCGGTTCCGTACTTGCCGTAGGACGTTTCCTTCCCGCCTACTGGTACATCCGCGCCAACAATATGCTGGCGGGCTTCGGAAAGGAAGTCTTCGACCTGGGCTTTTACTGGAAATGCATCGGCATCCAGTTCCTCTTTGCCGCCGCCATGTTCGCCCTGACTGCTGTCGCAGCGAGACAGAGAAAGGGGCTGTCGCTTTAAGCGAACCGCCCCTTCTGAACTAATACGTAATATACGAAAAACATATGCCCTTCGGTTTCAGATGGAATTCATCTGGAAATTCGGATCAAAAAATGCTGCATTTCTAACCCGCCGGTTTTTGCATCTGCGATGATCCGTGTTTTTCCAAGTTTTGAACACTCCACGGGTGTGTCCGCAACCCGCAGACAATTTTAGGATTCTCGTGTGTCCCTTGCGGCACTGCTGAATAGAACATAACCGCGCGAAGCCGCTGTCTGAGTCGTCATCTGCCCTGTTTTGAATAGCTGATGACGACGAGTTCGGTTCGCGCGGTTTTATATTGTCTGTGAAGCAGTGCCGCTAGGGACGCTAGGGAATCCGCTCATTGTCTGCGGTTTGTCGGACACATTCCGTGGATTGTCAAAACGTGGAAGAGACACGGAATCCGATGCAAAATCCGGCAGGAAGAAATGCAAGCATTTTTTGGGGCTGCCCCTCGTTTTACTGCATCTTAAAGTAATCAATACTGCTGACCAGCTCATCTGCGATCTCGCGGAGCTGCTCTGCACTGACATACACCTGCTTGAAAGTATCCACTACCTCTTCCGTCTCATCGTATGTCTTCTTCGTGCTGTCCACATTGCCCTGCACGATTTCTGAGAGTTCACTCACCGCCTGCAGCACTTCATTTCTGGAATTTTCCAGATGTCCTGTGCTTTCTTTGATCTGACGGATACTCTGCATGGAGCTGCCGATCTGCGCGATTACCTCTTCCACTACCTTCTGCGTATCCTGCATGCTCGCGCTCTGGTTCATAATGATCTCCTGCATCTGCTGCATAATCTCAACCGCCTTTGCAGAATCCTCACTGAGTGTCTTCGCGGTCTCCTCGATCTCCTTGCTCGACTCATTCGACTGCTCCGAGAGCTTCTTGATCTGGTCTGCCACAACACCGAATCCTCTGCCGCTCTCTCCGGCTCTCGCCGCCTCGATCGAAGCGTTCAGGCTGAGAAGGTTCGTCTCCTCCGCAATCGACGTGATAAACGCGGTTGCCTCATGGATCTTCTGTACCGAATCGTTGGTCCGGTTCGTCTGCTCCTGCACTTCACCGATAATGCGTTCCACCTCGATATTGATGTTCCGCAGATTGTTAAGCGTCTCTGCCGCCTTCTCACTGGACTGCTGCATGGAAGCTGCATTGTCATCCAACAGTTCCACCTCTGCCGACGTCTCCGTAATATTCTCACCCATAATACGCATATGTTCCGATGTATTCTGGGAATTCTGTGCCTGTTCGGTGGAATTCTCCACAATCTGGTTGACTGCCATGCGCACATGATCCATGGTTCCGTTTGTCTGGTCTGCCGCTGTACCAAGCAGTTCGGACGCATCGAGCAGGCGTTTGGCATTCTGTGAAATCTCCTGGATAGTTGCCTTCATGGCATCCCGCAGCGTAATCGTCACGCGGGACAGATCACCGATCTCGTCGTGTCTCCCGAGCAGCTTGTCTTCTACCCAGACATTCAGATCGCCGTCCGCCACTTTTCCTACCACCTCAATACTGCTGCGGATATTGCGGCTCATTGAGGTTGCAAGCTTCATGCCGATCGCAATGCATAAGATCATCACAGCGCATACCGCCATACTGATTGTTCCCAGAATCTTGTTGATCACGGCATCCTTTTCCTGCTTGTCCGTTCCCACAAAAATCATACCAATAATCTCATCCGTCGATCCGTTCTGATATACCGGTATAAAATATCCATAGTTCAAAGTGCCCTCGATCGACACCGCATGACTGAAATAGGATTCACCGCCCTGCAATACCTTTTCCACAATCCGGTCACCGGCTTTGGAATTCAAGATGCGGTCACCGTTTGCATCGACCGCCGATGTCATAATGCGGGTATCTCCGTAGAAAAATGTGACATCCATGCCGGTATTGCCCTTGATGCGGTCTACCAGACTCTCGGACTTTGAAATATTATAGCTGCCTTTCCAGATATCTCCATTGCTGGTCTGGAGATAATCTCCCGTGTTCTGATCGTAGGCTGCGAGCGTGGCTGCCGCCGTTCCCCGAAGTGCTTCCTCAATCTCCTCCAGCATGGCGCTCCGTACCATTGTGGTTGTCAAAAACATGGAAATCAACCCCAATATAATAACCGGTGCAATTGTAATCCCCAGAATCTTTTTCTTAATGTTCATACTAATCTCCATTTCGTCTGTGCATCTGCATGTCGCTTTTCGTCCGGCTGCTCCTTAATCCACAACATTCACCGTCTTAAAATACCAGTTGATGCCGCCGGTGATTGTCGCATCGTCGAGCGTCTTGCCCGCTTCACCGACCGTCTCTCCGGTATTTGTCTCGATCACACCGTCAAATACACCGTTCTGCCCCGAAAGGATCTGTTCCTTCGCCTCGTCTACCTTCTCCTGTGTGCCCTCCGCACAGAAATCCGCCAGATTGGTAAGACCGACCAGATTCTCGTTCATGCCGCCGTAATAATTGCTTCCATCCCAGGTTCCGTCAATTAAGCTCTGCACTGCCGCGGTATAGTAGGCACTCCAGTTCCAGATAACGCTGCACAGGCAGGCCTCCGGCGCATTCTTGCTCATGTCGGAATTGTACCCGATACTGTATACGCCACGCTCCTGGGCAAGTGTCTGCGGATACTCCGTATCACAGTGCTGGGCGATCACATCACAATCCATATCCAGAAGTGTCTTTGCCGCATTCTCCTCCGCCTCCGGATCATACCAGCTGTTCGTCACCTTGACGTAAACCTTCGCGTCCGGATTGACCGAATAGATACCGAGCGCGAACGCATCGATTCCTCCCGTCACCTCTGAATTGCTGTTATCCATGGCAGCCACATAACCGATCTTGTTCGTCGTGGTATTCATTCCCGCCACAATACCGCTTAAATAGCGCGCCTGATAGATTCTGCCGAAATAGTTATTGAAATTCCTGCCGTTGCTCATATAACCGGTTCCATGGGAAAAATAAACATCGGGATATTCCTCCGCCATCTCCGCTGTCGCCTCCATGTAACCCCAGCTGGTCGCAAAGATAATGTTGCATCCCTCGTCGATACACTCCTGAATCGCCTGCTTTGTCGCATCCTCGTCGGAATCTGAGACATTGATTTTCCGCACAATCTGATCGTCGGAAAGTCCGAGGTTCTGCTGCATTCCCTGAATTCCCAGATCATGCGTGTATGTGTATCCGCTTCCCTCTGCCGGGTCTGACAGATGAAGCACCCCGACCTTGATCTCGTCCTTCGGAATTCCCTCCGTCGCGGATGCTGCCGCAGCCGCCGACTCCGTCCCTGACGTCTGCTGCACGCTCTCCGCTCCGGCATTTGTAGCATAATCATCAATCTGCGTATCTGCACCGCAGCCGGCAAGCAGAAAACTTCCCATGGCTGCCGCAATCAGTCTGATCCATTTTTTTCTCATATCCGGTACTCTCTTTCTGTATGCTATTATCTGCCAACTTTTTACATCTGCCTTTATTATACACATTTTTTATTTTGTCATCAATAAATTTGTAAATTTTTGGAAATGTATAAGAATGTTTTCTCTGAAACTTTCATAGGAAAGTTCCACTTTCACACATGAATGTATCACGGTATTTCCTATGAAATAAAAAAGCCTTCACAGTTCTGCCGCATTTTACTGCCGGTGGCAAATCTGTAAAGACTTTTCAAAATACATATTCAGTTAGCTCAAAAGATTCTGCATGCTCTTTAAGCTGATAACCAGCGTAGAGGTGTTATGCAGAAGCGCTGATGTGGTCGGCTGTAAAACGCCGCCGACTCCTAGCAGGATCAATCCGGTATTGAATCCGACAATCACGCGGTAATTCTTGCGAATCCGCTTCATCAGGCCGTCGCTCAACAGCTTTAAGGTCACGATCTGATAGAGATCATCCGAACTTACCATGATATCCGCGATCTCACGCGCAATCTCCGCACCGTCTGAAATCGCGATGCCGACATCCGCCGCAGAGAGTGCCGGGGAATCGTTGATGCCGTCTCCGACCATGATAACCTTGCGTCCGGCCGCCTTTTCACGCTCGACAAAACCGGCTTTATCCTCCGGAAGCACCTCGGAATAATACTCGTCCACGCCGACACGCTTTGCGATGGCGCTTGCCGTCCGCTCGCTGTCTCCCGTCATCATGACGATCTTCTTGATGCCGGAGCGGCGCAGGGAATTGATAACTGCCTCCGCCTCCTCACGGAGCGGATCTTCAATACAGATCACGGCTGCAAGCTGTCCCTCGATGGCCAGATACAGATGGGAATACTCCTCCGGCAGGCTCTCGAACAGTTCCTTCGTACCCTCAGGAAGGGCAGCTCCCTCATCCTCAAATACAAAATGATAGCTTCCAATCACGGCTTTCCTGCCGTTGATCGTGGTGGAAATACCATGTGCCACCACATACTCCACCTTGGAATGCATTTCCTCATGATCCAGACCTTTTTCCCTGGCTGCCTCAACAACCGCTTTTGCCATGGAATGTGGGAAATGCTCCTCCATGCAGGCTGCAATCCTAAGAAGCTCATCCGGGCTGTCCCCGTTAAAGGAAACCACTTTTGCCACGGTCGGCTTTGCCTTGGTCAGTGTGCCGGTCTTATCAAAGACGATTGTATCAGCCTCAGCCATTGCCTCTAAATATTTTCCGCCCTTGACCGTCACATTGTAAAAACTAGCCTCACGGATCGCCGACAATACGGAGATCGGCATGGCAAGTTTTAATGCGCAGGAGAAATCCACCATCAGAATCGACAACGCCTTCGTCACATTCCGAGTCAGAAGGTATGTGAGCGCCGTGCCACCGAGGGAATACGGTACCAGACGGTCCGCCAGATGCTCTGCCCGGCTCTCAAGCCCGGACTTTAACTTCTGGGATTCCTCGATCATCTGCACAACCTTGTCGTAGCGGCTGGAGCCGCCTACCGCCTTCACGAGAATGGTAAGCTCCCCTTCCTCGACTACAGTTCCTGCATAGACATAATTCTCACTAATCCGGCGTACCGGCTCGGATTCTCCGGTTAAGGATGCCTGATTGACCATCGCCTCGCCGTCTGTCACGACGCCGTCAAACGGGATTACATTGCCCATATGGACAACCACCTCGTCTCCCTCACGGACTTCCTTCGCGCCGACAAGAACCTCCACGCCGTCCTTCTTCAGCCATACTTTGCCGACATTCAAGGACATGGTGCGCGCAAGGTCGCCGACGGACTTCTTGTGCGTCCACTCTTCTAACAGCTCACCGATGCCAAGCAGGAACATGATCGATCCCGCCGTCTCGGTATCACCGCGCAGAATAGACACTCCGATCGCCGTCGCATCGAGTACCGGTACTTCGATCTTTCGTGCCGCCAGTGTCTTTATGCCCTTCCAGATGTAGCGGAACGACTTGACCGTCGTCCAGCACGCCCGGATAGGATACGGCAGAAAAATCTTGGATGCATAGCGTCTCACCACTCTGCCGATCAGCTTCTCCTGGTAGCTTGCATTCAGCTCTCTTCCGGAATTCTCGATCAGCCCGTTCGGCACTTCCACATCTTCATAGTGAAAATGTCTGAGCTTGTCAATCAGTTCCGCTCTGCTGCCGTCATAACAGATGACTGCGTCACCCGTACGCTCATACACCTTGGCGCTTGAGACCTGTATATCATTTTGTAAAAAATACAGAAGCGTATCCGCCTGTGCACAACTCATGCGGTACTGTGCCACATGAATCCGCATCCGCCCCTTAATCTCATGCTTGATTGCAAACTTCACTTTACTCGCCTCTTATCAAAATCTTATTCTTCGGTGTTCTCTGCAGTCTCGGTCTTCTCTGCTGCTTCTGCCTCTGCATCTGCAAATGCCTCTGCCTCTGCCTTGGCTGCGCGCTCCTCATTGATCTCCTTTGCGCCTGCATAGATGTCTCCGGCATTCTCCTGTACGGTGCTTACGGTGTTCATCACGCACTCTTTTGCTCTTAAAAAAGCTGCGGTACAGCTTGTGTAAACCTTCTTGGCATCCTTGCTGGAAAGTACTTTGATACCGGCTGTTCCAAATAATACGCCGCCTGCAAAAATTCCTGTCTTCTTCCAATCGATCTTCTCAAAACACTTTAACATACGTATCCTCCATTTCTATGCACAATCCCGTGCATCCTTTGCTGAACATGTTGTTCGCTCTTTACATTATTGTGCATTATAGTACCGCTTTTTGTATTTTTCCAGTATTTTTTCGTTATTGATAAACTTCATCATTATCCACCATTTTCCATCCTGCTCCCGGTTTTTAATACCTCCGCCGGATGGCTGCGTTTTTTCCTTATTATAAACCGGTTCATACCGGCTGCAATAACCGATGGCATCAAAAACCTGTAAAGCAGCAGAGATTTACTCGATCCCTGCCACTCCTTTTATTTCTATATTTTTCTATTTCTCTTCCGGTTCGTCCCCAAGCATCTCCGTAAGCGTGTGCCAGCCGAGTACCGCGCATTTGACACGCGCCGGCATGTGTGAAATGTCCACAAGCGCCGATGCCTCCTCGAGTTCTTCTAATTCCTCGTCCGATACCGTCCCTTTAATCATCCGAAAGAACAGATCCGCCAGGTGCATGGCCTCTTCCTTGGTCTTTCCGATGACCAGATCCAGCATGATATCCACGGAAGCCTGTGAGATGGCGCAGCCGTCGCCCGTAAAGGTTCCCTCCGCAATCCTGCCATCCTCCACGCGCAGCTGCAGCACAATATCATCCCCGCAGCTCGGATTCACACCCTCAAGCACCAGATTCGCATCCGCAAGCTTCTCCTTGTGACCCGGATAGCGGTTGTGATCCGTCAGCACCTCATTATAAAATGTCCGGTTATTCATATCCCATCATCCTCCTGACTTGTGCCAGCTGATCCAGAAATCGTCCGACATCCTCTGGCGTATTATAAAATGCCACGCTCGCTCTGGCACAGGACGAAATGCCAAGCCATTCTAACAGCGGCTGGGCACAGTGATGTCCCGCCCGCACCGCGACGTGCGCCTCATCTAAGATCGATGCAATATCATGCGGGTGTACATCATCCACGGTAAAGCTCACAATTCCGCAATGCTCCTTTTCGTCCCCGCTTCCCAGAATATGCACGCCCGGAATTTTTTTCATTCCGGCAAGCAACTGGGCGGTAAGCATCTCCTCGCGCTCCGTGATTTCTTTCCAGCCGATGAATTCCAGATAATCGATCGCAGCGGCAAGCGCGGCCGCGCCTCCCGCATTGACCGTCCCTGCCTCAAACTTATGGGGAAGTTCGGCAAATACGGCTCCCTCTCTCGTCACACGGTCAATCATCTCCCCGCCGGTCAGAAACGGCGGCATCTCCTCTAAAAGTTCCTGTTTTCCATAGAGCACACCGATCCCCATCGGCGCCATCAGCTTGTGTCCGGAAAATGCCAGAAAATCCGCGTCAAGTGCCGTGACATCGATCGGCATATGCGGCGCTGCCTGTGCCGCATCCGCCAGTACCACACCGCCGTTTTCGTGTACCATCCCGATCAGTTTTTCTGCCGGGGTCGCCCGTCCAAGCACATTCGAGACAAGTGTCAGCGCGGCAAGCTTTGTGTGCGGTGTGACGGCATCACGGATTTTCTCCTCCGTAAAACTGCCGTCCGGTTCACACTCCAGATATTTAAGCGTGGCTCCGGTTCGTCTGGCCGCCATCTGCCACGGAAGCAGGTTGCTGTGATGCTCCATGATCGTGACAAGAATCTCATCCCCAGGCTTTAACCGGGGCAGCGCATAGCTGTACGCCACCAGGTTGATGCCCTCGGTCGTATTTCTGGTAAAAATGATTTCTCTCTCACTCTTCGCATGTACAAACCGTGCGACGCGCTCTCTCGCATGCTCATACTGCTCTGTCGCCTCCACGCCCAGCTCATAGAGCCCGCGCAGCGGATTGGCATTCCAGCGCTCATAGAATTCCCGCTCCGCATCGAGCACGCACGCCGGCCGCTGTTCTGTCGCCGCGTTGTCGAGGTAAGCGATATCGCTTTCCGCAAGCAGCGGAAAATCTTTTTTATAATCTGTCATATGCATTGCTCCTTCAGATAAGTGTCAACAGCGCCGCGCACCTCCTCTGACGGGATCTGGCTGTTTATCGCTTCGATCTTCGCCAGTGTCAGAAGTCTCTGTGCCTCCTCCGGGGGAATGCCTCTCGTGGCGGCATAAAAGAGCATGTTCTCGTCGAGCTTACCGATGGAAGCGCCGTGATTGCCCTCCACATCCTCCTCCGCGCACAGGATTAACGGGATGGTCTGGTTGACCATATTGTCACCGACAAGAAGCACATCCTCCTTCTCGTCTCCCTTAGCTCCCACACAGCCGTGCACAAAATCGATCGTTCCGCGCAGCAGCTTCTTCGCCTCGTTCTTTAAGATGCCCGATATCTGCATATTGCTCTTCGTCTTTTTCCCGCGGTGTCTGGCGACATAATTCATATCAATCTTCTGCCTGCCGGTGCCCAGATATCCGCTTACGAGTTCTGCCGTGCTCTCTTCTCCGCTAAGTTCAAACAGTGTTCCCGTATAGACCTCGGCGCCACCCAGTTCCAGCTGCACTTCCTTCACAGCGGCATCTTTTTCACACGAGACACCCACATCATGCAGGCAGACGGCTTCCGCATTCATCGTCTGCACCACATACAGTTCTACTTTCGCGCCCTCCCCGGCATATACCTTCGTCTGGATGGCGGACATCATCCCGCCCGTCTCCTCGCTCTCGCAGAGCAGAATTATTTTTGCCCGGCTGTGCGCTCCGGCATAGATATGCAGGCGGTTATAGGCGTGCTGCCCGCTCCGGTAAGCAAAACGGTACACATACGGTTCGCCGCAGTCTGCATGTTCCGGAATCGTCAAAAGCTCGGTATCCCATGCCGCATCTGTCTCCGACGGCTGATCCATCGCCTCGCCCATCCCGGTTGTGATTTTATCCCAATCCGTCTGCTGCGCCATCCGCAGCTGCTCTGCCTCTGCCTGCCCTGCTTCTGCCACACTCTGTTTTATCGCTATACTGCCGTCGATCCGCGGCATCCCAATCACGGTTTCATTCATTTTCAGCCAGTTCCAGGTCTTTGCAGGAAGCCGGTTGACTGTGATCGTCTGATTCTGTTTTGTCATAAGCTCCTCCTTTACCCGATGCTGCCCTTCATCTCAAGATCAATCAGATTGTTCATCTCCACCGCATACTCTAACGGCAGTTCCTTTGACACGTTGCTTGCAAAACCGCTGACAATCATCGACCGCGCTTCCTCCTCGCTGATACCGCGGGACATCAGATAGAACACGGCGTCATCGCTGATGCGGCCGATTTTAGCCTCATGTCCCACATCCGCGTCTCCTGTGCGAATGTCCATCGCCGGAATCGTATCCGATCTTGAGATGTCATCGAGCATCAGCGACTGACAGGAAACTGCCGATTTGCTGCCGGCGGCTTCCTTTGTAATGCTCACGGAACTCCGGAACGTGCTGATACCGCCGTCCTTGGAGATCGACTTGGTGTTCATGTACGAGGAGGTATCCGGTGCGGCATGCACCACCTTTGCCCCGGTGTCCAGATTCTGACCTTTTCCGGCAAACGTGATGCCTGTGAATTCCATGTGCGCCCCTTTTCCCTTTAAGATACTCATTGGATAGAGATACGATACATGGGAGCCGAAGGAGCCGGACACCCACTCGATCCGTCCCCCCTCCTTGACCAGCGCCCGCTTGGTGTTCAGATTGTACATGTTTTTCGACCAGTTCTCGATCGTGGAATAGCGCAGTGTCGCGCCCTCCTCGACAAACAGTTCCACACAGCCCGCATGGAGGTTCGCCACATTGTATTTTGGTGCGGAACAGCCCTCGATAAAATGCAGATACGCCCCCTTATCCACGATGATGAGCGTGTGTTCAAACTGCCCTGCTCCCGGCGCATTGAGCCGGAAATAGGACTGCAACGGAATCGTCACCGACACGCCCGGCGGCACATAGACAAACGATCCGCCTGACCAGACTGCTCCGTGCAGTGCGGCAAATTTGTGATCGTTCGGTTTGACCAGTTTCATAAAGTGGCTTTGCACCATATCCGCGTATTCGCCCTTTAACGCGCTCTCCATATCCGTGTAGACCACGCCCTGGGCTGCCACTTCTTCCCGCACATTGTGATACACCAGCTCCGAGTCATACTGCGCCCCGACACCTGCCAGCGACTTGCGCTCCGCCTGTGGGATACCGAGCCGCTCAAAGGTGTCCTTGATGTCCTGCGGCACATCCGACCACTTTGCCGTCATCTTTGTATTCGGCCGCACATACGTCACGATATGGCTCATATCCAGCCCCTCAATCGACGGTCCCCAGTCCGGCACCGGCATCTCATTGTAAATCTGCAGTGCCTGAAGCCGAAACAGTTCCATCCACGGCGGATCCTTTTTTTCACGGGAGATCTGCTCGACGATCGCCTCGGTCAGTCCCTCATCGACCTTGTAAGCATCCCGTTCCTCATCCTTCACATCGTATATGCTGCGGTCAATGTCTTCTACGTATGTCTTCTCTTTCACCGCTCATCCTCTCCTTTTTGTGCCAGCTTCTCATACTCCTCGTAACCTTCGCGGTTGATCTTATCCACCAGCGACGCATCCCCGGATACCACAATATGCCCGTTCACCATGATATGGGTTGCGTCCACATGAAGCGCGTCCAGGATGCGCGTGCTGTGCGTGATGATTAAAAGTGCGCCGTCCGGATTCTCCTTCTGGTACTCGCGGATTCCCTCGGACGCAAGCCGCACCGCATCCACGTCCAGCCCGGAGTCTGTCTCGTCTAAAATGGCAAGATCCGGTTTTAACATCATCAACTGCAGGATCTCGGATTTCTTTTTCTCACCGCCGGAAAATCCCACGTTTAAATCCCGCCCGGCGTAGGAGGGATCCATGTGCAGCACTTCCATTGCCGCTTTTAATTCTTTTCTGAAATTCCAGACACGCATTTTATTTCTGCCCTGCTCGCTCAATGCACTGCGGATAAAGCTCTCGAGGGAGAGTCCCGGCACCTCGAGCGGTTCCTGAAACGACAGGAACATTCCCGCCTTGGCGCGCTTGTCTGCCGCCTCCTCCGTGATGTCATTTCCCTTGAAAAGGATTTTTCCCTCTGTGACGCTGTATTTGGGATTGCCGGTCAGAACATACCCCAGTGTCGACTTTCCCGCACCGTTCGGTCCCATCAGCACATGCGTCTCTCCTTTTTTTATCGTAAGCCCGACCTCGTGCAGGATCACCTTGTCCTCCACGCGCGCCGTAAGCCCTTCTACCTGTAAAATCTGCTCTGCCATAGCTGCCTCCGTTTCTGAAGCGTTTTCTGCAGCCGGAATCCTCTTTCACGATTCCCTCCGCTGCCCTTTTGGTTTTCTTTGCGACGCTCCCACACATTTTTCATATCCTAGTCGCAAGGTAGGATATGATTCAACCACATTCTAGAACGAAACCGTTAAGAAAGCAAGAGAGAAATTGCCCCGCTATTGAGATTGTTTCTCAAATTCATAGAGGGCGTGCGATCGCATTCCGGATAGAAGCAGGCGGGGAAATTCGGATCGCACAATACGGAATTTCTAACCCTGCCGCTTTTTACATCTGCGATAATCCGTGTTTTTCCAAGTTTTGAGCACTCCGCGGGTGTGTCCGCAGGCCGACAGACAATTTAAGGACTTTTGTGTGTTCCTTACATCACCAATGAACAAAACATAACCGCGCGAAGCCGATGTCTGAATTGGCATCTGCCTTATTTTCAATAGCAGATGCCAACGAGTTTCGGTTCGCGCGGTTTTATATTGTCTGTGAAGCGGTGATGTTAGGAACACTAAAAAGTCCGCTCATTGTCTGCGGCGTGTCGGACACATCCCGCGGATTGTCAAAACGTGGAAAGACACGGAATTGGATATAAAAAGCGGCAGAGAAGAAATTCTCGCATTTTGTTCCAACGAATATCCTATGCACTGTTTCTATCTGGAACTTTATTGCATCTTACATTTTATTGTGACCGGCAATCTATTCTCCGCCCTGTGTGCGAGCCTCATTTTGCGCCTCTTTTGAAAAGTTTAAGGTTTGGGAAATTGACAAACGCACAAGTCATGATAAAATTAACGTTGGCATGCAAAAAATATGTAAAGAAAGCGTAAATAAGGGAACATATGAAGATAAAATTATATTTTGATAAGGGTAATTTGGGCAGACTTGCGGTGGCGATGATCTTCGCCGCGGTATTGTTCTGGAAAATCGGCTTTTCGGTGTGGGCGCTGCCGGTATTCGGAGTGTGCTACTTCCTATTTAAGAGTCTGGAGGTGGAACTGTCAGAGAAGATCCCGTGGGTCTGGACCGGACTGATGATCGGCGCCAGCAGTATTTTCACGGCGTATCATGTGCAGTATCTGCTGCTGGATGCAGAGCTTCGCGCCAAGATCACACAGCCGAAGATGCTGCTCAATATCTTGTGCTGTCTGGTGGTATTTCTGGCGGTACAGGTTTTTACCAATAATACGGGACTTACCTGCATGATTTCCCACATTTTTCTGGTGTCATTGGCGGGAATCAACTATTTTGTATATCTGTTCCGCGGGAACGAATTTATTTTCAGCGACCTGAAATCCATCCAGACCGGACTTTCGGTGGCGGGCAATTATGAGTTCGTGATGGATGACCGGGCGGGCTATGTGATTCTGATTTCCACGCTCTATGTGGCGCTGATTCGCAAGCTTCACGTTTCCTTTAAAAAGAGAGTGCCGATGGCGATCATCTGTATCTCTCTTGCCGTGCTGAGCGGCGTGTATATCGGTCATAAGACGGAGTACATAGTGACAGAGACCTGGGAGCAGAAAGGAAGCTACCGCAACGGATATATTCTGAATTTTGTGCTGAGTGTAAGAGACTGTTTTATCGCTGCGCCCGACGGGTATTCCAGTGAGGCGGTGAAAGCGCTGGAAGAGCAGTATTCCGGCGGGGATAGCGGCGGGAAGAAGCAGGGAGAGAAAGACGCTGCCTCGGCATATGCGGATGTGGCGGCTGATCCGGGAGAAAAGCCGACCATTATCGTGGTCATGAGCGAGTCGTATGCGGATCTTTCGGTGGTGGGAGATTTTTCCACGAATATCGATGTGGCACCTTATTTCCACTCCCTGAAGGAGAATGCCATTCACGGATATGCGCTGTCCTCCGTGTTCGGGGCGAAGACGCCGAATTCGGAGTGGGAGTTTATGACCGGGAATTCCATGGCATTTCTGCCGAGCGGTTCTGTGGTATATCAGCAGTATATTTCCAAGACGCCGACCTCGATTGTGTCCAACTTAAAGAACGACGGCTATACCTGTGTGGCAATGCATCCGTACTATGAGACCGGATGGAGCCGCAACGCGGTGTATCCGGATCTCGGGTTTGATGAGACATATTTTATCGACGATTTTGACCAGACGAAGATTCTGCGGGAATATATCACCGACCGGGAACTGTATGAAAAAATCATTAACCGCTATGAGAGCCGTGCGGCGAATGAGGATCTGTTTATCATGAGTATTTCCATGCAGAACCATGGCGGTTATACGGAAAAGTACGATAATTTTGATGAGAAGGTACGCCTGTTGGGATTAAACTATCCGGACGTCAATCAGTATCTCTCTCTGGTGCACGAGAGCGATTCAGCGTTGGAGTATCTGATCTCCTATTTTCAAAATGTGGATGATCCGGTGGAGATCGTATTTTTCGGCGATCACCAGCCGAGCCTTTCGTCCAGTTTTTATCCGAACTTAAACGGCAAGGGACTTTCGGGACTGACCGAGGATGAACTGGAAGATCTGTATACGATACCGTTTTTCATATGGACGAACTATGAGAGCACGGAGGTGGAACTGCCGGTCACCAGCATCAATTATCTCTCGACGCTGGCGCTGGAGCGGGCAGGAATAGAACTTCCGGCGTACAATCAGTTCCTGGCGGATATGATGGAGACCATTCCGGCAATCAATTCCAGAGGCTATTATTCCAAGTCCGCCGGCGGATTTTTGCACATCGAGGAAGCGACGGGTGAGGAAGCGGACTGGATCCGGAACTATAATATTTTGCAGTACAACAACATGTTTGACAAAAAGGAAAAGAGTGAAGTATTCTTTCCTTATCTGAAGTAGTATTAAGAAAGCAACAGAGATACAGCTTTTTAGCGGGCAATGTGTATAAGAAAAATGTGGAGGCGAAAAAATGGAGAGAGTGACACTTGGAAAAACAGGGATTACCGTCAATAAGAACGGGTTTGGCGCACTTCCGATCCAGCGGATCAGCACGGAGGACGCCGTGAAGCTGGCGCGAAAGGCATATGATGCCGGCATCACTTTTTTTGATACCGCGCGGTTCTACACGGACAGCGAGGAGAAGCTTGGAGAAGCGTTTGAGGGCATGCGGGAAAAAGTCTATATTGCGACGAAGACGGCGGCTGCCAATGCGGATGAATTCTGGGAGCAGCTTGGCATTTCCCTGCACAATCTGCGCACGGATTACATTGACATCTATCAGTTCCACAATCCGTCCTTCTGCCCGAAGCCGGGCGACGGAACCGGACTTTACGAGGCGATGCTGGAAGCGAAGGCACAGGGAAAAATCCGCCACATCGGTATCACGAACCACCGGCTTGCCGTGGCAGACGAGGCGATCGAGTCAGGACTTTATGAGACGCTTCAGTTCCCGTTCTGCTATCTGGCGACAGAGAAGGACATCGAGCTGGTGGAGAAGTGTAAGCAGGCGGGAATGGGATTTATTGCAATGAAAGCGCTCTCGGGAGGATTGATCAACAATTCGGCTGCAGCGTACGCGTTTGAGGCACAGTATGAGAATGTGCTGCCAATCTGGGGCGTGCAGAGAGAGCGGGAACTGGACGAGTTCATTTCCTACATTGAACATCCGCCGGTCATGACGGAGGAGATCGCAGCGGTGATTGAGCATGACAGAAAAGAACTCTCGGGCGAATTCTGCCGTGGCTGCGGTTACTGTATGCCATGTCCTGCCGGAATTGAGATCAACAATTGTGCGAGAATGTCCCTGATGCTGCGCCGCGCGCCGTCGGAGGCACAGCTGACGCCGGAGATGCAGGCGAAGATGAAAAAAATTGAGGGCTGCCTGCACTGTAACAAATGCAAGAGCAAATGTCCGTACGGACTGGACACACCGGCACTGCTTGCGAAGAACTACGAAGATTACAAGCGGGTACTGGCGGGAGAAGTCAGCGTAAAATAAGAGATGCGCGGGCAGGCAGAACGACATGCAATGCGCGTAATGCACGCGTGAGGCGAAGAGGAGTGAGAGAATGAAGAAATACGAGACAGTCATTTTTGATCTGGATGGAACGCTTTTGTATACACTGGAGGATCTGACAAAAGCGACAAATTATGCGCTGCGCAGGATGAATATGCCGGAGCGTACACTGGATGATGTGCGCCGGTTTGTCGGAAACGGTGTGGCGCGCCTGATCGAGCTGGCGGTTCCGGAGGGAACGGCACCGGAAGTCTTTGAGCAGACGCTTGCGATTTTCCGGGAGTATTATGATATTCACTGCAATGACAATACAAAAGCCTATGACGGAGTGATTGATCTGCTCCGGGAACTGAAGGCGGACGGATATGCGCTTGCGATCGTGTCGAACAAGCCGGATTCTGCGGTGAAGGAACTGGCGGAGATTTATTTTGAGGGGATTGTGAAAGTGGCAATCGGCGAGAGTGCCGGAGTGGCGAAAAAACCGGCGCCGGATACGGTCTATGCGGCATTAAAGGAGCTTGGCATGCCAAAGGAGGGCGCCGTGTATGTCGGAGATTCCGAGGTGGATGTGATGACAGCGAAAAATTCCGGTCTGCCGTGCATTTCCGTCCTGTGGGGATTCCGGGAGGAAGCGTTCTTAAAAGAACATGGTGCAGATCATTTTGTCCGCGAACCGGAGGAGATCAGAGATTTCCTGAATGCGTAGGTCTGTTGAGAAATGTTTCACTTTTAGTAAGGAAGTACCATTGCATGATTTTTGTACATAAAGTACAATAAAAATAATGAGAAACACAGAAGAGTTGTGCGGAATCACAACAAGGAAGGCGGCATGGTATGAACAGAAGAAGTGTGAAACATACGTTAACGATGACCTGTCTGATGCTGGTATTACTGGCATCCCTGTTGCTTGGGGCAACTTCCATTTTCAGTATCCGGAATACGACCAATATGGCGCTGACGGAATATGAAAGTGCGATGGATTCCGGTTACAACACAGAGATCAAGTCTGAGGTCCAGACGGTGATTGCTGTGCTGCAGGCAGAATATGATAAGAGCCAGGCAGGGGAACTGACAGAGGAAGAAGCGAAAGCAGAAGCGAAGGAGATCGTCCGCGCCATGCGTTACCGCGATGACGGAAGCGGATATTTCTGGATTGATGATACGGATTACAATCTGGTAATGCATCCGATTCTGGCGGAGCAGGAAGGAAATAACCGCTACGATCTGGAGGATCAGAATGGTGTCATGATCATCCAGGAGATTATGAAGGTCTGTAACAGTGCCGACGGAGGCGGATTCAATGAATTTTACTTTACGAAGGCGGACGGTGTGACGGTTGCGCCGAAGGTAGCATATTCCGAGTTGTTTGCACCGTGGGGATGGGCAGTCTCCACCGGTAACTACGTCGATGACATGCAGGTAGAGATGACGGGTGTGGAAGGACGCATCAACCAGAAGTTCGAGGTTCTCTGCATTGTGATAGTGATAATGATGGCTGTAATGCTTGTGATGGCGTTCGTGTGGGCGAGAATCTATGCGGCGAAGCTCTGCAAGCCGCTGGTGGAGATCCAGGGGCTGGCATCCAGACTTTCCGACGGAGATCTGACAACGACCGTGAACGTAAGGGAGAAGAACGAGCTGGGAGACACGGCAGAGGCACTCAATGCCGCGCAGAAGCAGATTGTTTCCCTGATAGGAAGCATCAGCACGGCATCAACAGATCTGCGGAATGCACTGCAGTCGTTTACTGGTAATTTCTCCTCGATGCAGGAGTCCATCGGAAACGTTGCGGTTGCCGTCAATGAGATTGCGGAAAACAGCACGACGCAGGCAGGATCCACGACGGAAGCGTCCAACGGTATCATGACGATCGCGGAAGGCATCGAGAAGATCTCCAGCGAGATGGAAGAACTGGTCGGCAATGCCAATCAGATGCAGGAGTATTCCAATAAGTCGCTCGCTAAGCTTCGTGAATTGATCGATACGAACAATAAGACAGAGGCGGATATCGAGTCGATGTATACACAGACGGAGAGTACCAATGCATCCGTCAATAAGATTAGCAAGGCGGCGACGCTGATCAGTGAGATCGCAGATCAGACGAATCTGCTTTCACTGAATGCCTCGATCGAGGCGGCGCGCGCGGGTGAAGCCGGACGCGGATTTGCGGTAGTTGCGGAAGAGATCGGAAGTCTTGCGACACAGTCGGCAGATACAGCGCATGAGATTAACGACATTATCGGAGAGCTGACAGAGAATTCCGAGAAGTCGATGGGCATTATGGTACAGATGAATGATGCGTCGAAGCAGCAGGTAGAGGCGCTGAATCATACCAGCGAGATGTTTCTGGATATGCAGAAGGCACTGGAGGCGTGCACGAATTCCATCCGCGTGGTGACGGATATGATCCGCACTGCGAATGAGGAGCGTGAGAAAGTTACCCAGAGCATCGAGGTGCTGACGCATCTTGCGACAGATAATGCGGCATCCACGGAGGAGACTTCCAGTATGACAACCGAACTGGAGGGAACGGTGGAGCGTTCCAGCGGAATGATCGAGAAGCTGGAGGGCGACATGAAAGTGCTCGCAGACAGCATGGAGCATTTCCGGTTGTAGGAAGACTGCGGCAAGAATACAAATGATAAGATGAGAATGAAAGCGGGCGTGTCAGAAACTGACACGCCCGTAATTTCATGTCTGCAGATATTCTGCGAATGTGAATATATAGCTGGGTACGAATAGGGAAAAAACCTTTTATATTTCACATGCGGCATCATATGCTGATTTAATGGCATGATCGATATTGCTCGGACGCTCTCCGGCACAATCGCCAATATAATGAAGCGGGAGCGGACAAGCCGAAAGATCCGGAAGATTCTTTCTTGCACCAACAGCCATTACAACGAAATCCGATCTGATCTCTAAGACCGAGGTTTTTTCATTTTCTGTTTTCTCAACAATAACTGCATGGTCATTGATCTCTGATAGTTTTGCAGAGGTAAGGATCTGGACATTGGAATGCTCTAATTCACTCATCAAAGTCGGGAGAATCGTGCTGCTTTCTTCCTTTGCAATCTGATCCATCATTTCAATAATTGTAACGTTACATCCGCGGGCAGTAAGGTATTCCGCAGTTTCAACACCTACAAGACCACCGCCGATGACAGAGACGTTGCCGAATACAATTTCTTTTTTAGCAAGAATATCCCATGCACTTGTAACGATTGGAAGATCTTTGCCCGGAACGGGAATGATTGCATTCGTTGCACCTGTTGCAACAATTACTTCATCAAACGAATCATAGTCTTTTTCGGTAAATTCCTGACCCAGACGGAATGTCACTGATAATTCGGGAAGCACGTTAAGATAGTAGTTAATGCTTCTCATCATTTCTTCTTTTCGGGGTGGAACGCTGGCAATAAGAAGCTGACCACCGATCTGGAGTGACTTTTCAAATATAGTTACCTGATGGCCTCTCAGAGCGGCGACACGTGCTGCTTCAAGTCCTGCAATTCCTGCACCGATAATTGCAATTCGCTTTGCTGTGACTGCAGGAGTAATCTGACGGCTTGTCTCATAACCATTCTCGGCATTTAATACACAGCTTAGGAATGCACGGTTTTGGATATTGTCTGTACATCCTTTATTACACATCATACATGTTCTGACATCGCAGCAGTGTCCATCGGCACACTTGTTTGCAAAATCAGGATCGGTAAGCAGTGAACGCCCGAGTGCAACGATGTCAGCAGAGCCATTTGTAATAACGGCTTCAGCAGCTTCTGGTGTTACAATACGACCAACCACGGATACGGGAATGGAAACGAGTTCCTTGATTTTTTTAGAGTATGAAACCATAAAACCATATGGCTGTGTCCCCATAGCAGGAATGGTATCCCCCATATTTCCGGTGTGGTTAGCCTGCGCGACATGCAATGTGTCAACACCGGCAGCTTCTAATTCTTTTGCAAAAATGCAGGCCTCATCAAGTGGAAGACCACCTTTTCCCCGAAAGCCGTTATCTCCAAGAGGAGTTACGATTGGAAGCTTGTAGTCGATAACCATATCTGGGACAATTGCTTTTAAACGCCGTACAAGAGTTAAGGCGAAACGTGTACGGTTTGCAAGGTCTCCGCCATATTCATCTGTTCTGTGATTTAAAATAGGAGAGCAGAGCGATCCGACAAGGCGGTCTCCATGTACTTCGATACAGTCAACGCCTGCTTTGTGGGCTAAAACAGCACAATTTTCCATGTGCTTAATAATTTCATCCAGTTCTTCCGCAGTTACTTCATTTACAAAGTGCTGCATATCATGGTGAAGTTTGGCTCTTGCCTCCTGCATTTTTCCCTGGTGAAACATTTCGTTTAAAGCTGCGACGTTATAGTCTGGATGGAACAGCTGGATTCCAAGCTTTGCACCGTATTTATGACATGCATCGGCAAGCCGCTGGAAGCCTTCTGCCTGTTGAGGAGAGTAAAGTTTTGGTGTAGGAGAGAATGTTGAAAGAGGAGCAACGTCTCCAATGACAATGTATCCAACACCACCTTTTGCAAGGCGCTCATAGAAACGAAAACTCTGTTCGCCGATAGATCCATCTTTTTCTTCGTATCCTGTTGTAAGTGGGGGAAACATAATACGGTTTTTAAATTCAATGTTTCCAACTTTAATGGGCTCTAATAATTTCATTGTGCACACATCCTTTCAAAGTGATTATCTTATTTCAATGGTGTTAAAAACTCTAATATGAGCCTGTCCAATTCAGCTCTTGCAGAACCGCTTGCAAAGTTGTGATTTGCGCCTTCAATTGTTTTGTAACTGCATTTGCCATTATAGAGTGCTTCATATCGATGACAGGTAGCATCATCTACCAGATCGTCTGCCGTTCCTCTGATAAGAAGAACAGCACCTGTATATCCCGCTGCGGATGAAAACGGTTCATACTGATATAAATCATGGTTAAAAGAAGTAGGGAAGCAAAGCCCTTCTATATCTGCTTTTGTGATTCCCTGTGCTTCCATTGCCTCGGCGCGGTCTTTACATCCAAACCACATGCCGGCTCCCGGGCACATGAGTATGAGAGCATGTGGATTAACGATAGGCGCAGCAGTGGCAGCTGCATAGCCGCCCATGCTCTGGCCTGATAAAATAATTTTATCAGGATTGGCAAAATCCTGCTGTTTTGTCCAGTTTATAATATCTTCGATATCATGTAAGATACCGGTGAATGTCATGTCCTCGAACTCACCGTCGCTTTCGCCATTTCCGTATAAATCAAAGCGGACGCTGGCAAATCCGTTTTCAGCCAGAAATCTGGCTGTGTGGGTATAGATATTTTTGTATCCGCTTTTATTTCCGGTAAATCCGTGTACGTTAATGATGGCGGGGAAGCGCGAGCCTTCATCCGGAATATTTACAATTCCGCGTAAGACATGACCTGAGCGGTTTGTTATTTCAACTTGTTTTGTCAATGCAAGATACCTCGGTTTCTGAAGTTATTCTGCGTTTGCAGCATTTCGTTTGTCTGATAAATTCTGTAACATTTCAGCTGTTTTCTCTTTTGTAAGAGGGTATACAAACTTTAATACAAGTACAGCTAATAAGTACCCGGCTACATATAATCCGGTATATGTTTTCCAGAGACGTCCGGAGAATGCTTCGCTCTGAACGGCCTCATTTACGTTAAAGCCTGCGATTGCAAGTGCAAAGCTGCTCATACTTCCGGATACGGCATTAGCAAGCTTACGGAAAAATGTATATGCAGAGTACACGATACCTTCGTTACGTTTTCCGGTCTGAAGTTCCTGATAGTCAATTGCGTCATTTACAAGGGCCCAGACTAATACCTGGAAACCGCTGACACCAAGATAACAGATTCCGTTGATAATAATAAAGAGCATTGGGTTCTCAAGAGGGAAAAAGAATAAAATAGCATAAACAACAACTGAGAAAGTTGCACTATACATAATCCATTCTTTCTTTCCAAATTTCTTTGCAACAAATTTTGTCCCAATGAATGCGATAAGCGACCAGATAACGCTTAACATGCCTGAAACTGCCATAATGGCGACATTTCCGAAATAGTCACGGAATAAGTAGGTATTTAAGCCGTTTACCATACCGGCACCAACGATACCAATAAAGCTGGATAACATAACACCAAGTAAAGCTTTGTTTTTGGAGATGGCTTTCAGCACGTCTAAATAGTTAAGCTTCTCTTTTTCTTTGGCAACTGGCTCGGTGATAATACGCTCCTTGCACCAGTGTGATGTAAACATAAGGCAGATGAAACCGATAACAGCACAGATGGCTGCCATAATAAGGAAGTGGCTTGGTACAGGCTGGTTGTCTTTGTATAAGAATAATGGACCGGCAATAACGATGACGGTCATAAAGATTGTGCCGCCAAGACTTCTGAAGCGTGAAAGGTCGGTCCGTTGGTTTACATCATCTGTCATAACACTTGAAAGACTTCCAAATGGTACGCTTACACATGTGTACATAATTTCATATACAACATATGTGATGAACATGTAAGCAAGACGGGCACCATAAGCAAAATTACTTACGTTGACGAAGCCTAAGATACAAAGGACTGCGGTTGGGAAAGCAAAGAATTTAATCCACGGAATGAATTTACCCTTGCCCTTGTTTTGGTGACTGTCAACAAGTGCACCGATTAATGGATCGTTTATGGCATCCCAAAGCTTTGTGATAAGCATAAGGATTCCTACGTGCACCGGGTTGACCTTCAGCACCAGGGTATAAAAAATAGCAAGATACATGGCTCGGAACTGTTCTGTACAGCAACATCCCAAATCGCCAAGAGTGTAACCGATTTTGTCCTTCATGGAAAATGGTCTTGTTTCTTTCATAATAAAATACCTCTCATTTTTGTGTGGTTTTGGTAGCTACATGTTCATTATATGGGGATTAGAGAGATAAACATATACAAAAATTGCTTGCAAACTATGGAAAATTGATGTATTGTATAAATTGACAAAATGAACAAAAGTATGGATGCTGGAATGTGCAAAATTAACATATGAAAAAACAGAGTTATGAGATGGAATATGTAAAAATAGAAGATAGCGGACAGCGCAGTTTTGGACAGAAGAAAAACCATACAATTATTTTTGTGACAGGTGGCATGGGATATTTACGTCAGGAAAATGAAAAGGCGGTCTGTACCATGGAGGACTTAATATTTATTAAGCCTGGCAATAAAGTGAAGATTGAATATCGAAGAAACAAATATCCGTTAGAACTATATGTGCTCTATGTGGGAACAGAGTTATTGCAGAGCTTATCAGATGAAAATACAAGACTTGACGAGGCATTTGATATCGTTCCCTTTCAGGTTAAGACAGTTCATTCTGAGAGTGAATCTGCCATGCTTATAAAGAATATTTCCAAAAAGCTGTATTCAATGCTTAAGGAATCTCCTAAATTTGCACACACATTGTATGAGAAAAGCCTGCTGACAATGCTTCTGGTACTTGCGTTGCGGTCGTCTGTCAAGGAGGACGTACAGCTAAAATTAAATAAGAAAAAGCATGTTGTAATGGATGATATTTTCATATATATAAGAGAACACCTGACAGAAGATATATCATTGGAGCGCCTGGAAAACGAGTTTTATGTAAGCCGCTATCATATTGTGAGAGAATTCAAGAAGATGACAGGCGAAACGCCACATTCATATATTGTAAAGAGCAGACTGGATCTGTGCAGACACTATATAGAGCAGGGAAAAAGTATCCGTGAGGTTTATGAACTTGGAGGATTTGGCGGATACAATCATTTTTTCAGGGCATTTAAGAAAGAGTATGGTGTTACTCCAATGCAATATTATAAAAATCTGCAGATCGACAGGAATGAAAGATAAATTGATAAAAACAGCAGTATCATGTTTGAAATAATGCAATGGCTAACGGACAGTTTCCCGAATAAATTTTCAGTTTTCCCATATACTAACTCCCAAGCTAATATATAGCAAATAAGAGAGGCTTTATCCACAGAGATGGAAACAGACAAAGCGCTCTTGCGAAAATAAAGCATTGGAGGAAAATTTATGAAAGCAACGGGAATCGTGCGTAGAATAGATGATCTGGGCAGAATTGTGGTGCCCAAAGAAATCCGCAGAACGCTCCGCATACGTGAGGGAGATCCGCTTGAGATATTTACCGACCGTGAGGGAGAGATTATTTTAAAAAAATATTCGCCCATCGGAGAATTGAGCCAGTTTGCCGGGGAATATGCCGAGAGTCTGGCGCACACGACGGGATATCTGGTGCTGATCACGGACGGGGATCATGTGGTCGCGGCGTCCGGCAGTGGCAAGAGAGATTTTGAGGGCAAGCCCATCAGCGGACAGTTGGAGGAGATCATCGGTGAGCGGAAAAGTCTGGTAGCTTCTGACGACGAAAAGACATTTGTAAAGCTGACGGCGGACGATGCCGGCGAGTACAGACAGCAGGCAATCAGCACGATTATCTGTGAGGGGGACGCCATTGGCGCAGTGATCCTCTGCTCACGGGAAGAACGGGAGAAAATGGGAGAGACAGAGAGCAAACTTGTCGCGGCGGCGGCAGGCTTTCTGGGCAGACAGATGGAACAGTAGAACAGAACTGGAAAAAGGCATTTGAAACAGTGTGTTTCAGGTGCCTTTTTGGGCATATGCCTTGAAAGAAGCCGGGAGACATGATAATCTCATAAGGCAAATGAGTTTCATGGAAAGTTAGAAAGGTGGAAACATATGAGCGAAAAACCTGACGTGACGATGGGGGAAATGACCAAAACAAATGAAAAGTCTGGCAGGAAGGTGCCGAAAAAAATCATATGGACGATCGGCGCAGTGGCTGTGGCGGCAATTATTTTGATCATTGGAATTTGCAGCGGAGCATTTTTGAGCAGAAGTAACAGGATTCTGCTTGCAGCAAGAAATACCATAAAAGATCTGCCCACGGTTGTTGAGAATAGGAATGTTGCAGATATTATAGCATCCGGAAAATATACGATTGGTGTAAAAGGGGCTGTCAGGGGAAAAGACTTTGATGGAACGTTTAAATACAAAGATACACAGCTGCAGGCAGGGGGAACGATTTCACTTTTCGGTAGGGAGAATCTGGATTTTCTGGCAAACCTGGATGATGAGCAGCTCTGCGCAAGCATCCCGATGCTTACAGATAATCTGCTGGTATACAATTACAAAGAAGAGAAAGACGGCTACATAGTGGATCTTCTGGGAGCGGATGGGGTTGCATCGATCGATGCGGCACTTCGTGAACTTACCTCGAAAGAAGAACAGAACAGAGCGGCGCAGGAGATCCTGTCCGTAATATACGATGAGTACAAGACGCTCGATATAAAAAAAGCAGAAAAAGAAGAATTCATAGTGGACGGCAGCGTCAGAAAATGTAACGGGTATGAATTTACCGTCACAGAGGATGAACTTCTGCAGGTAATGGATGGAGTGAAGGAGGTATACGATGCGTATTACGGTGGAGCAGCAGATGCATTGAAGCTGAAGCTGGGGGATGACTTTTCGCAGCTCAGAGATAGAGCATGCAGTATGGGGGATATCAATGTAAAAGTCTATGTGTATCAGAATAAACTGGCAGCGGTTGTTGCGAAGGCGGAAAATTCTGATACGGCATTCCACCTGCTGTTCAAGGGAGGAGAATACAGAATGCAGAATCTGGAATTGCTCGCAGAGGATTTGGATGGCGAGCATTCCATACTGGAACTGACAGGTAAAGCAGCAGGGGAAGAAGGGGGCTATGAGTTTTTGATTGATAATGGTGAGCATGATATAAACCTTGTGATTTCGATCAGTGGGGAGGTTCAATTTGAAAAAATGAGCGGCGACAGAATAGATGTGGGCAACATGTCTGAAGCAGATCTGAGAAAATTTATTTTGCGTACGGTTGGAACAATCATCACAAGCCACATCAGGTAACCGCAAGACGGGGATAAGAATACCAGTATCCCGGAGAGAGATGTGACAGCAGCCGGGCGTGTGAGTGGAGATGAGACTGTATTACGGTGCACGGAGATTGGAAAGATACAGAGAAGAACAAATATGGAAAAATAAAGCCAAGATGTGTAATTGTTCCACAGTATGGATCTGTCCTATAATGAGGACAAAGAAAAAAGGCGGCGTCTGACGGGGGAGAAGACGATCAGATGCTGCGGGCAGGGGGAAAACATGGAGAAGTATGGTTTTGGCGTAGATGTCGGGGGCACGAGCTGCAAACTTGGTCTGTTTACAGACAGCGGGAAACTGATGGAAAAATGGGAGATTCCAACGGATACCAGTGAACAGGGAGAACATATTATAGAACATGTGGCAGCCTCACTGGAACACAGACAGAGAGAGCGGGGGCTTGCGGATGAGCAGATCATAGGCGTCGGCATTGACACACCGGGAATTGCCGGGCGGGATGGAGTTGTCAGAGGCGCTGTGAATCTGGGGTGGGAGGCATGTCCGGTGCAGGAGCAGTTAAAGATGCGCCTGCAGAAAAAGGTCTGTGTCTGCAACGACGCAAATGCGGCGGCTCTCGGAGAACTGTGGCAGGGCGGCGGCAGGGGGTACCGCGATATGGTGATGGTAACGCTTGGAACAGGCGTGGGCGGAGCGGTCATCCTGAATGGAAAAGTGCTCGCAGGCGCCCATGGAATCGCGGGCGAGATCGGGCATATGACCGTGTTCCACAAGGAGACCGAGCGGTGTGCCTGCGGAAAATACGGGTGCGTGGAGCAGTACGCTTCCGCAAAGGGACTGATCCGCATAACGAGAAAATTATTGGAGAAAAAGGATCCCTACACGATACTCGTCGACACACCGGAACTGTCGGCAAAACAGATTCTGGATGCGGCAAAGAGAGGCGACCGTCTGGCACTGGATGCTGTGGAGGTTCTGGGAAAAGCGCTGGGAAGCGCGCTCGCAGCCGTGGCGGAAGTGATAGATCCAGAGGTCTTTGTGATCGGTGGAGGAATCGCCGGGGCGGGAGAGATCATCCTGCGTATCGTACATAAGTATTACAGACCCGATGTACTGCCGGCAGGTGCGGACATTCCGTTTGAACTGGCACGTCTGGGAAATGATGCCGGCATGTACGGCAGCATGAAACTTCTGCTGGGCTCCTCAGAGGAAAAATAACTGCCGGATTTTTGAAGCATAGAATGGCATATATTTTGTATGGAGAGAGAGAAAACGATAAGTTCCAGATGCAGCCGGCAGCGACAATTCTTTGGAGTAAAATCCGAGTATTTCTTCCGTGCCACGTCGGACATCGAATTCTGTGTCTTTCCACGTTTGGACAGTTCACGGGGAGTGTCCGACAAACCGCAGACAATGAGCGGACTTTC
>ERZ857922.605-NODE-605-length-52373-cov-11.777839_pt1 | contig 52373 bp, 56 predicted proteins | sample MGYA00519579_ERZ857922 | MGnify/ENA primary metagenome ERZ857922 (study PRJEB31778, sample SAMEA3449375) | human gut metagenome | biome: human gut; feature: human-associated habitat; material: faeces | place: United Kingdom | collected 2010/2012 ... | reverse complement strand
GTATGAAAGGAGGGTTGAAAATAACCGGACACATTTGGTTAAAAAGATTGTTAAGTATAAAAACTCCTTACAAAACCAGCACGCTTATTCGCCCGCAAATGCGGCTTATTTCGCGTCATCCTCCACAGATGGAGGTTATAATCGGTTCTCTATAAGGAGCTTGAAGGCTCCGCCATAAGTCTAACCATTCTCATGGCGAGAGTAATTATAAAAGCCAAAATTCTATTTTGCAATCAGTATTCGGTCATTAAATTGATTTTAATCTTTTGGCGCTATGCTTCCGGCAGAGTAACAAAACAGGAAAATTACAATGATTTATGCGGCTTATGGCCTTGTTTTCGGCCTTTTTATCCCTTATCTGGCACGGCGTTTCAGCAAGTTTATGCCGGCAACGCCGGCTTATGCGCTGTATCGAATCCTCAAGCCGGTTCGCAGCGTTTCGCGAGCCAAACGCGCCGGCAATCCGGAATACCGGCGGCTGATGACCAGATACCGCATGCGCAGCATTGGCTGGGGAATCGTTGCCGCGGCAATCAGCTATCTGGCGGCGGAGCGGTTCAGCGACGTTTATATCGTCTGGTATCTGGGGCTGATTTGGACGCTGCTGCTGTTGACCGAAATCGATAACCGCATGATGCTGCTGCCGGATATTCTGACCGTGCCGCTGCTGATTGCCGGCTTTGCCTATTCGGTGTTTGTCAGCCAGTGGGTTATTCCGGCGGAAAGCGTGCTCGGCGCCGTAACCGGTTATATGCTGCCGGTGGTTGCCAGCGCGTTTCTGGTTTGGAAAAACAAGGACGCTTTCGGAGGCGGCGACATCAAACTGCTGGCGGCGCTGGGCGCCTGGCTGGGTATGGAGCTGGTAATATATACGATGATTTTGGCCAGCGTGCTGTTTGTGCTGTATGCGCTGGCACGGCGGATGCGGGTCGGCGCTTTCGGGCCGGCGATTACGATTGCCGCAATAATGATTGCTTTTTACTTTTTCTAGGCTAAAATGAAAAACCGGTAAGTTTTTTGAGGATATTGACCATGAAGAAAAATGCAGTTGAAACCGACAGACGCAGAGTGAAAAAACTGGTGGAAGGCAAAAACTTCGACTTTCTGATTATGTCGCTGATTTGTATGGACGCGGTCATTCTGGGGCTGATGACATCCGATGCGATGAACCGTTTCTTTGAAGGCGGGCTGTTTATTCTTGACCGTCTGTTTATGGCTATCTTCATTATCGAAATGATTATGAAGATTTTTGCTTTCGGCAAAAAGTTCTTCAAATCGGGTTGGAACGTGTTCGACTTTGCGGTCATTGCGATTTCTTCGGTACCGTTTGCCAGCTGGTTTATCATTTTCAGAACGTTTCGTCTGTTTCGCCTGCTGCGTTATGTCAACAAGTTTACGCGCCTTAAGCAGATGATTAACACCTTTTTGGCTTTGTTGCCGAATTTTATGGCCATGCTGCTGGTTATGGCGGTTTTCTTTTATGTTTTTGCAATTATGGCCGTTTGCCTGTTCGGTGACGTCTTTATCGAGTTTTCTGACCTGGGGTCTTCGCTGTTTGCTTTGTTGCAGGTGGTTACGCTGGACGGCTGGGCGTCAAACATCGCACGTCCGGTTATGGCGGTTTTTCCGCATTCCTGGCTGTTCTTTGTATCGTTTGTCTTTATTTCGTTCCTCATTACCGTTTCGTTCCTGATGAGTGTGGTTTCGGAAGTTGTGAGGAGGGCGTTTAATCTTAAATCCCGCCTTTAAAACCTCGTATAACGGGGAACTAATACAGGAACGTTGGGTAATGTTCTATAATAAAAACGCCTCCGGCTTAAAAGCAGGAGGCGTTTTTCGGGTTCAGAAATTTTTTACATTTGGGCGCGGCCTTCTTTGAATTCGTCAAGCAGATGGTCGATGACAAGTTCTGTTTCCTTGTCGTACTTCATGTCCGACGTCAGAATCAGCAGAGTCATTGCCTGGCGCATGAAAACCTGTGTCCTTTTGTCGTTGCAGATGTCCGTGACCCTGATGCCGTCGATAATATAGTTTATCAGGGCCAGTTCTTTCTGTCGGATGATTTTGGCAAAGCAGTCGTAACCGTATTCGTAGCGACCCATCAGCGCGCTGGTATACTCCTTGAGCACCTGAACGTCAGTTCTTTCGTGATATGCTTTGGCAAAAGCATAGACCAGCGTTTTGTAGGTAGGGCCGCTAAGTTTGGTATGCAGCTGGCGTCTGAACAGCAGTTCGTTTATCAGCTGCTTGTCCTTTTGCAGTCGTTGCCAGAATTTTTTAAACTGCCGGCGATACTTCTTTTGTTCATCGCCGAAAATTTTGTACACGTCGGCGGTGTAATGCAAGTCGCCGAGATTTTCAAAAACCCGCTTACGGATGTTTAAATTTTCCATAACTTAGTAAAGTTTTTTGTTAAAAATATTATAGTAGTTCAAGATACTCAGCAGCAGCTTCATATCCATTACATAGTCAGGGAACAGACAGACGACGGTCAGATAGCGTTTGAAAACGGGTTTCGTTTCGTCGTTGAAATAAATCTGTATGAGCCGGCAGAGCATGTCATGTTCCGCTTCACGCAGTTCCTTCAGGCTGTCGGTGTCGGGGCAGTTGTTTTTTGCTTCGTCTTGCAGCGTGAAAAAATATCTGCGGAGAGTCTCATCGGTTTCGGCATCGGCAAATTTTTGCAAAAGTTCCAAAGGCGTTTGGGAAAAATCGACCGGACCGACAACATTCAAAAGCTGTTTTTTTAAATCCTGTGCTTTCATATTTCTGAATTTTTTGGTGAATATATCTATACTAATAAGAAATCAGGCTTTTATTATTAGAATATTTGGCTTTTTTTGTCAAAAACAAATTATGGTCGGAAAGGAATTTTTTTGCCGCCGCGCTTGACAATGCTCTGGCGAAACACTAACTAAAGTACTAGAAAAATTTAATTCTGCTTAAACCAACCTATTAAAGGAGCTGAAAAGATTATGAAAATCAAACCATTACACGATCGTGTCGTTGTTAAAAGACTGGATGAGCTGACGAAAACCTCCGGCGGTATCATTATTCCGGATACGGCTAAGGAAAAGCCCAGCGAAGGTATTGTTGAGGCCGTCGGCGACGGTGCTCGTACCGAAGACGGAAAGGTTATTCCGATGTGCGTCAAGGTCGGCGACAAGGTTCTGTTTGCCAAATGGGGCGGCACCGAGGTCAAGCTGAACGGCGAAGACCGGGTCATTATGAAAGAGTCAGACATTCTGGCTGTCGTTGAAGAATAATTGTAGAAAAGGAAAATAACAATGGCTGCTAAAGATATTAAATTTGGAACAGACGCTCGTGCGAAAATGCTCAAAGGCGTTGAAATTCTGGCGAAAACCGTTAAGGTCACTTTGGGCCCGAAAGGCCGCAACGTCGTTTTGGACAAGTCTTACGGCGCGCCCAAGATTACCAAGGACGGCGTTTCGGTTGCCAAAGAGGTTGAACTCAGCGACAAGTTTGAGAACATGGGCGCCCAGTTGATTAAAGAAGTTGCCCAGAAGACGGCCGACAAGGCCGGCGACGGCACTACAACCGCTACGGTTCTGGCCGAAGCCATCATTCGCGAAGGCACCAAAGCCGTTGCGGCCGGTATGAATCCGATGGATTTGAAACGCGGTATCGACATGGCGGTCGAGGCTGTTGTCGCCGATGTCAAGTCGCGTTCGAAGGACATCAAAACTTCTGAGGAAATTGCCCAGGTCGGAACGATTTCGGCCAACGGCGACCGTTCAATCGGCGAATATCTGGCGCGCGCGATGGAAAAAGTCGGCAATGAAGGCGTTATTACGGTTGAAGACGCCAAAGGGCTGGAAACCGAATTGGAAGTTGTCGAAGGCATGCAGTTTGACCGCGGTTATCTGTCGCCGTATTTTATTACCAATCCGGAAAAGATGAATGTTGAATTTGAAAATCCGTTCATTTTGCTTTATGACCAGAAAATTTCCAATTTGCAGCCGCTGATTCCGGTTTTGGAAGCGATTGTTCAGTCCGGCCGCGCGCTGCTGATTGTTGCCGAAGACATTGAAGGCGAAGCGCTGGCGACGCTGGTTGTCAACCGTATTCGCGGCGGACTTAAGGTTTGCGCCGTTAAGGCTCCTGGTTTCGGCGACCGTCGCAAAGCCATGTTGCAGGATATTGCCATTCTGACCGGCGGACAGGTTATTTCCGACGAACTGGGCATGAAGATTGAGAATGTTACTCTTGATATGCTGGGTACGGCCAAACGTGTTGAAATTACCAAGGAAGACACAACGATTATTGACGGTGCCGGCGAGAAGGATTTAATTGCTGCCCGTGCGGCACAAATCCGCAAGGAAATTGAAGAAACGACTTCGGACTATGATCGCGAGAAGCTTCAGGAACGACTGGCCAAACTTTCCGGCGGCGTTGCGGTTATCAAAGTCGGCGGTGCTTCCGAAGTTGAAGTTAAGGAAAAGAAAGACCGTATCGATGACGCGCTGCATGCAACCCGTGCCGCGGTCAAGGAAGGCGTTGTCGCCGGCGGCGGCGTAGCTTTGCTGTATGCAGGCAAGGCGCTTGACGCTTTGGTTCCGGGAAATCAGGATCAGAAAGTCGGTATCGAGATTATCCGCAAGGCAACGCAGGCTCCAATCCGTCAGATTGTCGAGAATGCAGGCGTTGACGGTGCGGTTGTTGCCGGCAAACTGCTGGAAAGCACCGATACCAACTATGGTTATAATGCTCAGACCGGCGAATATACCGATATGGTCAAGGCCGGTATCATCGACCCGACCAAGGTTGTCCGTACGGCTTTGCAGGATGCCGCTTCGGTCGGCGGTCTGCTGATTACGACCGAGGCCATGGTTACCGAAGCGCCGCAGAAAGAATGCCATTGCGGCGATGCCGGCGGAGCGGCTATGCCCGGCGGTATGGGCGGCATGGGTTTTTAAAGCCCGGCGAAGGTTAACTCCGAAAAAAGAGCCCTTAGATAAGGGCTCTTTTTTTATGAAATATTAATCTCGAAAGCTTATGATAGGAAAAAAGGTGGCGGAAATGGATTTTGAGAATCTTGAGGAACTGAAAAAACTGCGAGCGCGAGGCGTGTTGAGCGAAGAGCAATTCGAACGGCGTTATAGCCGAATGGCGCAGCGGATTTTGAATGATCGGAAAGAAGAAGCCCGCAGTAAGAGCGGTTTGGTTTATCTGTTGCTGGCTTATTTTACCGGAACAATCGGGCTGCACAATTTCTATGCCGGTTATTATAAACGCGGCGGCGTTCAACTGTTTTTGACACTGATTTCCTTTTATATGTATTATATTCCGTTGCTGGTTACGGCGTTTTGGGCACTGGCCGAGTTTCTGTTTGTCAATCACAGTGCCGGCGGCATGCGATTTCGCGGCAGTCGGGCAGTCATCTGGCTGTGGCGTTTGGCCGGCCTGGCTTTTCTGGCATTTCAATATTACCAGGGGCAGGATTATCTGCTTTCCGCAGGTTTGTAGGAGATTAAAATGAGTTATATTTATTTGCTGTCGGCAATCGTCTGCGAGGTTTTTGCGACAACGTTTCTTAAAGCGGCAAACGGCTTTACGGTATTGCTGCCAAGTTTGGCCGTGGCTCTCGGATATGGCGGCGCCTTTTATTTTCTGAGCCTGAGTCTGTCCGGTATTCAACTGGGAACGGCTTATGCGATATGGTCCGGTTTGGGAATCGTTCTGGTTTCGGTTGCGGCATATTTTGTTTATCATCAAAAACCCGATGCGCCTGCAATTGCCGGTATGGCTTTGATTATTTGCGGTGTTTTGGTTATCCGGCTGTTTTCGAAAACAGTGTGAGTAAAAAAAATTGCAAAAATTTAAAATTAGGGCTTGCATTTTTTTTCGGATATGGTAATTAATATCTCGTTCTACAGAATGCGGGTATAGCTCAGGGGTAGAGCGCAACCTTGCCAAGGTTGATGTCGAGGGTTCAAATCCCTTTGCCCGCTCCAATTCTTAACCAGCCGAGAGGCTGGTTTTTTTGTTTCAGGGCAAAGGGATTTTTCAAATCCCTGTCTGGCTCGTAGGTTCATTAACATTCACCAGCTCGCTGCGGTCACTCGTTTTGTAAATGTTTTATCGCCGCTGTTGCTGGCTCAAAACATTAACCAAACATCGTCTCTTGCGGTAAAAACAGCCGGATGGCGGCTGTTTTTATCCTCGAGCCCGCTCCAATTCTTAACCAGCCGAGAGGCTGGTTTTTTTGTTTCATTTTTATTTTCCGCGGATAAAGGCGGTTTTTGTGCTGTAAAAACTGCAATTAAATGTTATCAGATTTTATTTTTCTGCTATAAATGTAATATATTCAGAAAGTTAAACATGGTGGAAAATATGACGGAGAATTTGTTTAAGCGGATTTTAACCCCGGTACGTCTGCGGAAATCGGATATCGGCGGCCGTGTTCCGTTGGAAGAATTTTTCAGCGACAAATCGCGTATTATTTATTCTTCTTCTTTTCGGCGTTTGCAACAAAAGGCGCAGGTTTTTTCTCTGGAACTTAATTCAAGTGTGCGCTCGCGTTTGACGCATTCGCTGGAGGTGGCTGATATCGGGAAAATTCTGGCCAGCAAAATAGCCCGGCGTTTATGTGCCGAGGGAAAGATAAGCGCGGAAAATGCCGTTGAAATTCCGGCAGTCGTTGAAAACGCCTGTTTGATGCACGATATCGGCAATCCGCCGTTCGGACATTTCGGAGAAGCGGCGCTGGTTAAATGGGCGGAAGACAATCTGGAAAGTTATGCGAAAGATTTGCGGCTTGATTATTCGGCAATAAAGCCGCTTTTGGCGGATTTTTACGAGTTTGACGGGAATCCGCAGGGAATTCGAATCGTCAGCCGCCTGCATTGCGAAAAAGATGAGTTTGCTCTGAATCTGACAGTGCCGTCGCTGTTGTCGGCAGTCAAGTATGCCAGAACTTCCGGAGAAGAGAAAGCCGGTCGCAAAATCAGAAAAAAGGCCGGTTATTTCAAATCGGAAGAAGCGCAGATAGAAAAGGCGTATCGGCTTATCGGCTGGCCGAAGGGATTTCGTTATCCACTGACTTATATCATGGAAGCCGCTGACGACATATCCTATTGTCTGAGCGACGTTTCGGATGCCATTGCCAAAGGGATTATTACGCCGGCCGAATTTTTGAAAGAGTTTCACGAGATGTGGGAGCAAAAATACGGGAGAGAAGAAATACCGGTTAAAAGTCTGGCCGAGAAAGAGAGCGTTCGGGATTTCGGCGTTGAAATCTGTATCGAAATCAGTCATAGAGCCGTGGAAGCTGCCGCAGAAGCATTTGTCCGGCGTTATGACACGTTTTGCGACAGTTCGGCGGAAGAGCTGATTACCGAAGATATGCCGATGGGACGCGTTTTGAACGTGATTAAGGATTTTTCGGTTAAAAGGATTTATCAGTCGAAAGAAGCGGAAAGTATTGAGCTTTCCGGTTATGCGGTTATTTCGGGGCTGCTTGAACGTTATTTCGGCAGGTTGCTGAAACTTCCGCGGGCTGAGTTTGAGGCTTTTGTCGCCGGAAAGAAAGTTGGCGGAAGGGCTTATGAGCAGCATTTGTTCAATCGTCTGTCAAGACGTTGTCTCAAGAGCTATCAGAATCAGTTGAAAGAATGGTTTGCCGATGACGATGCCGTCCGTCTTTATGGCCCGGACGGTCTGGAATGGTGGCTGCGGGTGCATTTGATTGTCGATCATGTCAGCGCGATGACGGATGATTTTGCGCTTTTTGAATATCAGATGTTTGAGGGTATCCGGATTAACAATTAAACGCGGAGACGACGATGAAATATACCATGAAGTCCAATTATATTTCGTTTAACAAAATGAAAAATAATGAGTGTCATGTCGAGGTCAGGTTGTTTGATAAGAAAAGGCAACAGCTGAAAATCGGCGATGTGATTGAGTTTGTCAATTCACGTACACAGGAAAAGCTGTTGACACAGCTGCGCGGTATAGCAATTTTTGAGAATTTTGAAGACATGGTTGATTATCTGACGCCACAGCTTCTGGGATATGATGACAAAGACGAACTGATGCTGCGTTTTGAGCGGCTGTATCCGGCCGATATGGTCAGCAAGTTTAATCTGGTTGGGCTGTTTGTAAAAAATATGACGGCCGAACTGCTTGAAAAAGCAAGAAACGAGAAATATTTATCTTTATAACAATTCAGCGGGGGCGAACATGGAAGAGAAGTTTTTACGCCTGGCCGAGAAACGTCGCTCGGTTTATAATTTGGGAAAACGAAAAATTCTGGCGGAGGACGAGGTTATCCGCCTGGTTGAAGGTATGGTTAGAAACTGTCCGTCAGCTTTTAATTCGCAATCGGGACGGGTTGTCGTTTTGTTCGGTGAAAATCATCATAAACTGTGGAATATTGTCAAAGATACGTTGCAGGCTAGGGTTCCTGCGGAAGCCTTCGGCAAAACAGAGGAAAAAATAAATTCGTTTGCGGCCGGGTATGGTACGGTTCTGTATTTTGTCGATGATCAGGTTACGGCAGATTTACAGGCTAAATTTCCCTTGTATGCCGATAATTTTCCGGTCTGGGCCGAACAGGCAAATGGCATTTTACAGTATATGGTCTGGACTTCGCTGGCCGAAAATAATGTCGGAGCCAGCCTGCAGCATTATAATCCGTTGATTGACGAAAAGGTTCGTGAAGAATGGCGACTGCCGCAAAGCTGGCGACTGAGAGCGCAGATGCCGTTTGGCAGTATTGAAGCGTCTGCGGGTGAGAAAACTTATCTGCCAATGGATATGCGGTTTAAGGTGTTTAAGTAGGTAATTAATAACGCAGTAGCGCTATGTTTTTAGCCGATTTTGGGAGATGTGTTTTCCCCTTTAAATTATCCAGCTCAATTAAAAAAGCGGTACCGGCAACTATGCCGCCTATTTTTTCGATAAGTTTGCAGGCTGCGCAAATTGTTCCTCCGGTAGCAAGCAAATCGTCGACAACCAGAACCCTTTTTCCCGGTTCAACGGCGTCCTGATGAATTTCAAGCGAATCGGTTCCGTATTCAAGCTCATATTCGATTCGTTCGACTTTGGAAGGGAGTTTTCCCGGTTTGCGTATAATAACCAGACCGGCACCAAGTTTGTATGCCAAAGGAGCTCCGAAGAGGTAGCCGCGGGATTCTATGGCGGCAATATAATCGATGTTTTCATCTTTAAAGTTAAAATAGATTTCATCAATAATTTGTCGGAAGACGTCAGGCTTTTTCAGTGCGGTTGTGATGTCTCGAAATATAATTCCCGGTTTAGGAAAGTCGGGGATATTGCGGATATAGTCTTTCAGATTTAGCATGAGCGTCTCGGATGGTTGTTAAACATGTTTAGTTTAGCATATCGAAACGATAAAAAAAGAAAATTTTTGCATTGTGATAAAATTTGGCTTGCAAATTAATTGATTTGACTTTATTAAAAGTAGGTCGACTGTGGAGAGATGGCAGAGTGGTCGAATGCGGTTGACTCGAAATCAATTGTACTCCTATCGGGGTACCTAGGGTTCGAATCCCTATCTCTCCGCCATAACAATTAAAGCCATTTGTTTTATCACAATTTTTAATGGTGCTAAACCTTGTTTTTTTAGGTGGTGCTATGGAGTGATACAGCAGATGGCTTTTTTATATCCAAGATTGATGCTCAGAAAACACACTTATTATATTAGAGTCCAAGTCCCAAAATCTCTCATTGATATTGTTAAAAAGAAAAATATAATATATTCATTAGGAACCAAAAATTATCAAGAAGCTCTATATAGGGTCAGAGAAGAATCCTATAGAGTAGATTTATACTTGAAGCATTGTGAAAGAACAAAGATGTTTGTAGAAAATGGTAAAAAAATTTTTTTCAATGATGATGATTATAAACATTTTTTGGTGTCAAGATGGGTATTTTTATTAAAAGAATTAGAAAAAAATGAAGCCAAAATTAAAAAAGGCATTGTTGGATATAAGGATTTGAGTTTTTATCAACCAGCTCAGTTAGATGATGCAGATAGAGTTGAGGTTGTTGATACATATGATAATGATGGCAATCCTATTCAAATTTTTAAAGAAGTAGTTGATGTATGGGATGGCTATAAAATTAGAGAACCCAATAGTGATGTAGCTTATAACCCTTCTGAAAATCATATGGAATATCAATTGTACCAATTTATTTTGCAAGAAATTCAGAAAATGAAGGATGAAGGCAAAATAGATTCTGATGTTGTTGACATATTGGAAGATGGTGGAGAATTGCCCTTCTTCAGAAATAAAACTGATTCTATATCAGATTTAGATGATTTTTCTTCCAATTTTATTGGATGGCATAATTTATCTGATAGAATGAGAGAATCTGAAAAATTGTTGTATGATAAAATTGAGAACATTAAAAATAAGACACCTGTTGAAATATCAATCTATTTTGAAAATATTTTAGCAATAGCAAGAGAAGTTATCAAGAACTCATCAATGAATAGAAAAATTGAGCCTAAACTTCCTAATTATGAGAAATTACTACAAAAATGGTATGATTATCAACTAGCAAAGGGTAGTTCAGTTAAGGATACCCAAAACCACATTTATAAAATCAACATTATTATCTCATTGTTAAATAACAAAAAAATCAAAGATATAACAAAAAAAGATATGAGGAATATTGAGCAGCAATTGTTATTGTTGCCTAAAAATGCATCTGCCAAATATCCTAATCAAAAATTCAGTGATATTATTGATAAAACAAAAAATAATAAGAATATCCCAAAAATCAAGCCCATCACTGTTAGAGACTACATCTCTATGTTCAGTTCATTTTTAAATTTTTTGGTTGATGAGGAAATTTTATTGTCAAACCCTATCAGAGACTACAAATTTAAATATGCTGTTGGGAAAAAAGAGGCCTATGAACCTTTTACAGATGAAGAATTAGCTTTAATTTTTAACCCTAAAACATTTCCTGAATATGTTGTGAAAAATGACACTAGCAAATACCCAGAGAGATTTTGGATTTTATGTCTTATCATCTTTTTAGGGTGCAGAGAAGATGAATTGTGTCAATTAGATGTGGCAGATATACAGTGTTTTAAAGGTGTTGATTGTATAGTTATTCAGCCATCATCTGATAAAGATAAAAAAACAAAAACTAAGCAAAAAAGGATATTACCAATCCCTCAAAAAATTTTAGATATTGGCTTCCTAGATTATGTAAATAACAGGAAAAATGATAACTGTAAAAAGTTATTTAACCTCAAACATAATCCCCATAATGGATATGCTCAGGAATTTGGTAGGTGGTTTGCCAGTTATCTGGACAAGATTGGTATAACTTCAGAGCAAAAAGTGTTCCATAGTTTTAGACACCTTATGAAAATGAACTATAGGAATAATGATATTTCTGATAGTGCCATTAAAATTATTGGAGGATGGTCTGATAATAATGGGGATGGGTTCAGTTGCTATGCTCAGGGGGCAATGGATATTGTTAAATTGAAGAAAATTGTTGATTCAGTTGATTTTCCAATGATTGATTTTGAGACTCTAAAGAATAGAACTGTTGAGGATATTGACCCTGCTTTTAGGTCTAGAAGGAGACCCAGAAAATCTATTTTGGGAAAATAAAATTTTTTTCATTTTATTTTTGCTTTTTGAAATATCTGTGTGGTATCTTAATATAAATAAATTTATTAGTATGAGGAAAGTCACACAGATAATTGTTGGTATTATTGTCTGTGAATACCAAAAATAGAACAGGCTTGCTATTTATTTTCCTCATACCCCACAGTATGGACTGAATGCCTAATGGCTACTTTCCATTGATTTTGCAGCAAAAAAATTAAAACAAAATAGCACCTAGAATAATCTAGGTGCTAAAATCTAACCTTTTGCCAAATTATTAAAAAATTATATCAAAAAAAGGAATAATTATGACTAAAATATTTAGAAACAGAATCACCCAAGAATCACCATCAACTATTAGAAAATTAAAATCTTTGTTTATTAATATGAATAAAGATAAAAAACATAATGAAGATACACCATATGGATTATTTTCATTCACTTTAACCCCTAATAACAATGTTGATGAAATACAGCTAGAAAAAGATTTTAAATCAATATTATCCCATTTTTATAAGTGGAGATATGGAACCAAATGGAAATCAATAAAAAATATTCAGTATAAATTTAATGGTATTATTGAAAAACAATCCTGTGGAATTAACCATATTCATTTAACAATTTATCAGTTTAATATAGAGGAATTATCTATTTTTGTAAGTTATATTACAAGAATGTTCAAAGAATTGTATTCAAAATCATCTTATAAGATTGCAAAAATTTATAATATAAAAGGTTGGGAAAACTATATTTCTCCTTTTAAAACAAACAAAGACAACTTTATATCCAAAATGAGAATAACTCCTCCTATCATTATTAATGATTTACTTTTTTCATCATCAAAAAATGATAAATAATTATATCAACAAAACAAGGATTTATGATGAATGATGAGTTAAAATTATTATATGAAATTGCTGATGGTTTAAAAGCTGAAAAATTCATAAAAAGCTACAGAAATTTTAGCCTAAATTATCTAAACAAATGTTCCCCATACCTTAGTGTGTTGAAATACCTTAACAAAAAACCAAGTTTAAGAGCCTTATCTTTTTTGCTATATAAATTGAATATTCAAAAAATTTATCCAGAAGCTCAATCACAACTGCATTTAATCATAAAAAATAAATTAGCATCAAAGGATTTGAGATGAGAGATGATGTTAATTTTGAACAATTAATAAATAAAATTGATTTGATACTAAATTCTCCTAAACCAATTCCAAATTATATGAAAAGAGATAGAGAGTTGGCTCAAATGTTGGAGGATTTACAAGAAATATCTGAATATGATACACTCAATCAATTTGAAGAATTATATGATAAAGAGCCATTTTTGATGCAATTTTTAACAGGTGCAGATTTTACCAAACTTCTGAAAATGATTGATAGAACCACTATGAAGTATGAGCATCTGGATGATTATACACCTCTACATATGATTGTAGCAAATCCTTGTATTGCAAATATAGATAAAACAGTAATTATTGATAGAATTTTGGAAATGGGTTGCAATATTAATCAAACATCAACTAAGGGTGAAACAGCTTTATTCTTAGCAACAAAGAGAAATAATAGAAAAATGATAGAATATTTGCTTAGAAAAGGGGCAAATCCAAATGTTTCTAATAATTTGGGAATAACTCCAATGATGGTGGCAACATTTAATTCTCAACTCTATAATATGGCAATTCTCAAATTTTTTAATTCTCAAATGGGGGCAACCTGTACTTCCTATAAATTTGATGTATTTGACATAGCAGAAATAACCAAAATCTCAAATACAATAGAGGTGTTGAGGGATTTGAGAAGAAGTTAATACTAAATAAAAAAGCCAGAAATAAATCTGGCTTTTAGGTTAAATAATAAATTCTGTTACATATCTATGAAGAGTAGTCCAAGTACACCCCATTAATCTTGCAATTTCAGCTTTTGAGACTTTTTTATCTAATAATTCTTTAATTTTATTATGTTTTTTCTTCAATTTTTTATAAGAAAACCCATAAGGTCTACCTAAATGTTTCCCCTCAATTTTTAATCTTTTTAATGATTCTTTTGTTCTCTGTGAAATTAGTTGTCTTTCAATTTCACTGGCAAGGGAAAAGGCAAATGCTAATACTTTACTCTGAATATCAGCTCCTAAATGATAGTTTTCTTTAACAGTTATAATTTCACACTCTTTTTCAAGGCAAGTCTGTAAAATTCCCATAACTTCTAACATATTCCTGCCAAGCCTTGAGATTTCAGTTGTAATTACTATATCTCCTTTTTTGAGTTTATTTAATAATTTTCCCAATTTTCTTTGAGCTAAAGGTTTTCTTGATGAAATAATTTCCTCAACAAATTCATTTATGCATAAATTATTTTTCTCTGAGAAATTTTTAAGTTCAAACTTCTGATTTTCACAATTTTGCAAATCAGTGCTAACTCTTATATAACCATATATCATATTTAATCCTTTGTTATTACATTGATATTTATCAAAAAATAACTATACAAAGGTTATAAAAATAATAGCTAAACTAAATGTCCATCTAGTTTAGCTATAACAAATAATGATATTATAAAACAATAAAAAATATATTAAAGCAAGTTATTTCCTTGTTTTTCATATAATTAAGTCCTTTTAAGTAAAGATGTATAATTTCTGGTTATTTAGCTCTTCATAAATGGACATTTGTGGAGAGTAAAATGGCTGAGTCTTTGATAGAATTATTACCTAAGATTGTTGCAGAGGGTAAAAAAGAAGTAGAAAAAATATTTGAGAGATTAGAAAGCAATAATAAAATAACTCTGCAAACCAATGAATATGTTTTGCCTGTTATCAAAGACCACAACTTATTTACAGGAGAATATCAAGATATCAATGACCATAACTGGTTTAATAGGCTTTGTTATGGTGATAATTTGATGGTTATGCAAGCCTTGCTAACAGGAGATAAATCAACAGGTCTTCCATCTATGAGAGGAAAAATAGACCTTATTTATATTGACCCTCCTTATGATTCTAAGGCTGATTACAGAACCAAGATAACTCTTCCAAGTGGGGATATTGACCTAAAACCAACTGTTTTGGAACAATTTGCTTATTCTGATACTTGGAAAGAAGGAACAGTTAGTTATCTTAAAAACCTTTATCCCAGACTTTATTTGATGAGAGAATTGTTATCTGATAAGGGCTCAATCTATGTACATTTAGATTGGCATGTTTGTCATTATGTAAAATTGATTATGGATGAGATATTTGGAAAAGATGTCTTTAAAAATGAAATAATCTGGTCTTACAGTAGATGGGCAAATGTATCTCAATCTTTTCAAAGAATGCATGATAATATTTTATTTTACACAAAAAATTCCCAAGCAATTTTTAATGAACAAAGAGTACAATTAGATGAAAAAAGAAAAAGGAATTTAGTTCAAATTATTGATGGAAAAAAAGTTTCCATGAGAGATGAATTTGGAAATGTTGTGTATAGAGAACAAACAGATAAACCTGTATCTGATTTTTGGGATGAAACAGAATTTTATAAAAATACAGAAATTTGGGATGATATATATCAAGTAGGAAAAAATGGAAAAGAGAGATTAAATTATGATACCCAAAAGCCAGAATCCTTATTAGAAAGAATAATCAAAGCATCATCAAATGAAGATTCTATTGTGGCAGATTTCTATGCAGGAAGTGGAACAACAGGTGCTGTTGCTGAAAAATTGGGCAGAAAATGGATTATGTCAGACCTTGGCAAGCCAGCCAATATGATTATGAGAAAAAGATTGATAGACCAAGAAGCCAAACCTTTCTTATACCAAGCTGTTGGAGATTATCAAAAAGAAACTTTTGCAACCACCAAAGAATTCAAAAGAGTTGGTGATTTAGCCCAAGTAGTTTTAAACCTTTATGGGGCAACACCATTTTTTGATGATGATATGCCTAAAAACTTAGGGCAATTAAAGGATAGCAGAACTTTGGTTTATGTTGATAGTCCCAATAAATTAACAGGCTCCTCAACACTTAAAAAGGCTCTTGAACTTAAAGAAAGTTTTTTGGGTGGTTGGAATAAAGTCATTGTTTTGGGTTGGAACTTTGTATTTGATATTGCAGAGATTATCAAAGAATATAACCCATCTCAAATAGAAGTGCTGGTCATTCCACCAGATTTGTTATCTCAACTGAGCAAAAACAGCAGTTATAAAAAATTGGTAGAAAATGGCAAAGTCAGATTTGCATCTTTGCAGTATCTTACCATTAAAGAACCTATTGTTAAAAATATTTCTTGTGATATTGAAGAGCTGCAAATTGAACTTGATAATTATGTTTTGCTCTCTCCTGATGCTCTTCCTTTAGATGATAAAAACAAACAAGCTCTGCAAGAGGTTATTGCCAGAGAACCTTTGGCTTTAATTGAATATTGGTCTATTGACCCAGACTATGATGGAACAACATTCAGAAGCAAATGGCAGGATTATAGAGAAAATACTTTTAAGGATGATGACCAATACAGAGTTTCTACTTCTGCACAAATTACAGTTCCTAAACTCAAAGGCAAAAAAAGAAAGATTTGTGTGAAAGCAGTTGATGTCTTTGGTTTTGAAAGTGTTGTTGTAAAGGAGATATAAAATGCCAACATTATTAAATACAGGAACAAGAGATATACCTTTACAATTTGCCAAGCAATTAACAGATATTGTCAACCAAGAATGGGAACAAGGAACTTTTATTCAAAAAGTAAGCCCTGTAACCCAAGACCTGTTAAGATTTTGGTTCTCTCCCGCCTTTTGTGATGAAAGGAGAATAAACTTTCATGAGGGACAAAGACAAGCAGTCTTAAATACCATATATTGCCATGAGGTTTTGAAAACAGAATCTGTATTCAATATGTATCAAATGGCAAGTGAAGAAATTATGGATGAGCATTTCTTGCATAGTATTAAATCTGACAAATATCAACATCCCAAATATTGTATCAAAATGGCAACAGGAACAGGTAAAACTTGGGTAATGCATGCCATTTTTCTATGGCAATACTTAAATGCAAAATACAATGAAAGTGTTGATAAAAGCAGATTTACAAAAAACTTCTTGTTAGTTGCCCCAGGGCTAATTGTTTATGAAAGATTGCTTGATTCATTTTTGGGCAAAGAAGATGAAAAAGGAACCAGACACTTTGAAACATCTGACTTAAAACAAAATGAGCAAGTTTTTATTCCTGAAAAATATAGAGAAGCAGTCTTTGGCTTTGTTCAAAACAATGTAGTTAAAAAAGAAGAAATTGGCAAAAAAATCACAGGTGAAGGCATTATTGCAATTACTAACTGGCACTTATTAGCAGGTGTTGATGATGAAAATGAAGAGGTTGATACCAATGTTTCTCCCCTAAAAGACCCAACAAGGGTTATCAATGATTTACTCCCCATAACCCCTGGAACAACAGCTGGGCACTCTTTGGAATGTTTGGATAACCAGTTTTTGAGAGGTGGAGAACTTGAATATTTAAAATCTTTGCCCAACATTTGTGTTTTTAATGATGAAGCCCACCATATTCATGAAAATAAAACAGCTGGAATTATTTCAGAAGTTGAATGGCAAAAATCATTAAATTTTATTTCAGAAAACAAAAAGACTAATTTTATTCAGGTAGATTTTTCTGCAACTCCTTATGATATTACTGGTTCTGGTCAGAAAAGAACCAAGCATTATTTTCCTCACATTATTGTTGATTATACTCTAAATTCTGCCATTAGAGCAGGTTTGGTAAAAACAATAGCTATTGATAAAAGAAAAGAAATAGCCTCATTGGCTGATGATGAATTAGAGTTCAAAGCCATAAGAGATGGAAAAAATGTTTTAGAATTATCTGATGGACAAAGATTGATGCTTAGAGCTGGCTTATCAAGGTTGCAGCTCTTAGAAGAAGAATTTACCAAAATCAATCCATCTAAACATCCTAAAATGTTAGTGATTTGTGAAGATACCAAAGTTTCTCCTTTGGTAAAGGATTTTTTAGTTCAAGAAGGTTTGGCTGAAGAAGATGTCTTACAAATAGATTCTGACAAAAAAGGTGCTGTAAAGCCTGAAGAATGGAAGCAAATTAAACAAAGTTTATTCAATATTGATAAAAAGTCATCTCCTAAGGTTGTTGTGTCAGTTTTAATGCTGAGAGAAGGATTTGATGTTAGTAATGTCTGTGTCATTGTGCCTTTAAGGTCTTCTCAAGCTCCAATATTATTGGAACAAGTCATTGGCAGAGGATTAAGATTAATGTGGAGAGAACCAGATTATATTGAAATCAAAGCTGAAAACAGGCACAAAATGTTAGATTTGAAACAAGAACCTAATGGCTATTATGATATTCTGCATATTGTTGAACATCCTGCTTTTATTCAATTCTATGAAGATTTGGATAAAAATATGTTCTTTGAAGAAAAAGAAAAGCCCAATAAAGAAAGCATCTTGGGTGATATGATAACAAGCAACTTAAAAGAAAACTATCAAGATTATGATTTTTATATTCCAATAATTATAAAAGACAGAGAAGAAATATTAACTCCAAAAGATTTAGAAACTAAAGATTTTGAAGAATTTCCTTGGACATTAGAACAATTAAAATCTATGGTTGCCAATAAAAATGGTGAAACTTTTGTTGCTCAAGAAATGATGGTCAAAACAAGATTTGGGGAATATAAAGTTCATAGTGATATTTTCAATGCTCAAAGTTATAATGACTTTTTAGCTAAAATGATAAATGCCATAACAGCTAATATTGGTAGATTATCATCTCATTCAAATAAAGTCTTTCCAACCATCCAAATCAATCAAGCTCCTCTTGTAGCTGTAATTGATAATTATATCAGAAATAAACTTTTCAAACAGCCTTTTAACCCTATGGAAGGTAATAATTGGAGAGTTTTAATGATTGCAAAAGTTGGAATTGTTCAACATATAATGAAGCAAGTTAGTAAATCAATTTATGAATTACAAACTAATATTAATGTTGAAGATGCTGAAATCTCTAAAAAATATTTTTCAGAAGTATCTTCATTAAAAATGAGAGAAAACTTTTCATTGGATATTGCAAAATCAATTTATGAAAAAACTGCATATCCATCAAACAAAGGAGAATTTGAAAAAGATTTCTTGCTTTTTGCTGATGCTGATTCTCAGGTAGAAAGATTGTTGAAAATCAATGAGAATTATCACCTGTTTGCTAATTTAAAATATATTAGAACAGATGGAATGTTATCATCTTATTATCCTGATTTTATGGTTAAAATAGGAAATGATATATATATGGTTGAAACCAAAGCACAAAAAGATGTTACTCAAGAAAATGTTGTTCAAAAGCAAAAAGGAGCATTGGATTGGATAAGAAAGACCAATGAATTACCTCCTGAAGCCAGAATGAACTCTACTTGGCATTATACTATTTTAGATGATAATAGCTTTTATTTAATGAGAGATAAAGGTGCATCTACCAAAGATATGCTAGATTATTGTAAATTAACAAATGCCAAAGTTAAAGGTGTTTTGTTGTAAAAGGTTATTTGACAAGTGTAAGAAGTGGGGAATATCTTTAATAGAAAACAGCTATTGAATTGGGTATAGCTTGATATCCAGTTAAAATAGATAATTTAAGATTTCCCCCTTAATGAGTTAAAGAACATAATCATTCACAAAATGTTCTAAATTTAATTTTAGCTTTGAAACAGGAAATGCCCTATAATTTTCTTTAAACTACTTTAAAAATTTGCATTATAATATTAAATACCAAATAATACTTGGTGTGGTTAGAATTAAATAAGTGATGTAAAATGAACTATCCTGAACATGTAGATGCATTAAAAAAGATATTTGAAGAAGATATAAAAAATTTTATTAAAGAACTGTTTAATGATTTTATCATCAAAGAAAATTTGAAACTAACAAAACAATCAATAAAATTTTTACAAAATGCTTCTTATGACAATTTATTGAGATGCTTTGCATATAATAAACAAAGAATACCCTCAGGAAAAAAAAGAGTACTACTGTCAAAAGAATTACTTTCATCTCCTTTATACAGAGCTTTTAAAAAAAGGATTGATGAAATTAAAAAATGTTTTGAAATAGGTCAAAATATATCTCAATATTTAACCAATCATCAGAATCATCTAATTTTTCAAGATTACTTATTAAATGATTGGGGTATTATTCATTTACATATAAATCCTATAGGGAAAAGACATCCTGCAACAGATGGAATACTATTATTTGTTTTGGTCCGTGAAAACAAAGCATTTTTTATCAACATTGGAAATCATAACAGTTTTTTGGATATTGAATTATTAAGAATTATTGAAAAAAATTGGCACAATATTTTAGATTGCTACACTGTAAATGGGATAACACCAGAAAACCTTTCTTCAAAAGAAATGTTAGATTTAAGAAAAAATAATATAATTTATACAATCAATGTAAATAATAAATGCTATACAACACAGTTAAACCATAATTTGAAGATTCCATTTTCATTAGTGGCATTAAAAAAAATACTTGATGACATAGCATTACTTGTCAGTAACAATATATCTGATTTAACAAATGTTGTTAAAAGCCATACAGGAAAAGATTCAATAGATATACATTTATATTTTGATAAAAATTCTCAACAAATATTACTCTGTGACTCATGTAGTGGTATTAGATTTAACATAAACAATATAGACCATTTTAAAATTTTATCTCAAATGTTCAAAGAGCTTTTAATATTTTAAGAAATTCATACAAAATTTATCTTATGTTGCATGTTTCCCTGTAAATCCAGAGTAGAGGCCAATTTAACAATTTCAAAACTGTAAAGTTGAAATCAAAATACTTGACAATTTTACAGTTTTTATTTATTGTAAAGTTATGTTTAAAATTTTAACTTTACAGGTGGCAATATGATTTTCAATTACAAGAGAGTTTCAACAATAGACCAAAGCACAGAAAGACAATTACTCAACATAAAATGTGATAGGGAGTTTGAAGATAAATTATCTGGCAAGGACAGAAATAGGCCTCAACTGGAATTATTGCTCTCTATCATCAGAGCTGGAGACATCATCAATGTGCACTCAATGGACAGGCTTGCAAGGAATACTAGAGATTTGTTGAATTTGGTGGAAGAAATTACTTCAGAAGGAGTAACTATAAAATTTCATAAGGAAAATCTAACCTTTGAATCTGGAAAAAATGACCCATACCAAAAATTGATGATGACAATGCTTGGAGCAGTTGCTGAACTTGAAAGAAGTCTTATTTTAGAAAGACAGAAGGAAGGTATTGCCATTGCCAAAATGAAGGGTAAATACAAAGGAGGAAAGCATAAATTATCTCCTCAAGAGGTTGCTGAGTTGAAAGAATTAGCCAAATCTCAAAAACTTTCACTTTCAGAATTGGCTAGAAAGTATCAAATTTCAAGACCCACATTGTATTCATACCTAAAAAATTAAACTCCAACACCCTATCAATGTTGGAGCTATTTAATGGATACATACTGTAATTATTGAAACTCATTCACATATATTTATCTGAAAACCCTAGTTTTGATAAATTATTTTCAAGAAAATAAAAAAGAGGGCTCCTTTTTATTATTTGTTATGATAGATTTTTTATGGATGCTAAAAACTGTATAAACAGATAGGGTGGAGTTGGTATTTTTACCACTCCACTTTGTTTAATAAAAAAATTACAGAGAACATAAATTATTACATAAGTTTAGCTTGCATTTTCCAACACATTTATTTTTTAACAGGCAGGAAGAACAGCTATCTATTTGAATGTTCCTAAACTGATTAAACACCTCTGAATCCCATACTTCTTTAATGGTTGAATTTTGCATATTAACCTTAAAATCACCTCTATCACAATCAAAAGAACAGGGATAAGCATTTAATTCTGAATCTATGTACATAGAAAATCTGGCTGCTTCACAAAAATCTAAGGAATTTTCTAAAACAGATTGGCATTTTCTTAGCAATGCTGGTGTGCAGCAAGTATCAAACCCTATTCTGAAAGGAAAATTATTTAATTGTACTAAATCTAAAAAATGAATAAATTCCTTATTCTGCAAGGATATTTCATTAATTTTATTTCCTAATCCAGTTCCTTTGTATAATAAAAATATAATAGCATTAATTCCCTGAGGAAAAAGATTATGTTCAAGCCTATATACAGCATCTTTTATGCTATTTTTAGAAAGGACATAATGAATATTTGTTCTGCATCCAGCTTTTACCAATTTATTAATTGCTTCTATTGTCATTGGATTAGATTCTTGACCATCTTTTAATGTAGTATAAAAAGAAACAGCTACAGCTCCACAATATGTTTTCATAGCAGATATTTCATTATCTGACATAAAGTATCCAGTTGTAGTTAAATTAGGGACAATATTATATTTTCTAGAAAGCTTCAGAATTTCTAGAAAATCAGGATGCTTGTTGGGGTCTCCTGCTCCACCTAAGGCAATTTGAAATGTCTTGCCAGAGGCCTCTTTAACAATTCTTTGAAAATCAATTAGCTTCATATGAGGTTTATGCTTTTTTATTGCACTTTGGTAACAATCAACACCTGCTTTTTTACAAATTCCTAATGAAGCAACATGACAACTTCCCATAATTCCAACATCTATTAATTCAGGAAAAGACCTTTGTACTGGGGTAGATTGAGTTCCTTCAATATCTCCTCTATAAAGAAAGCCATTTTGGGGGTTAAAAATTTCAAAGAAATTATATTTTGTATCTTTATAAATAATCATGTCTTACCAAATACAATTTTGACCATCTAGAAAAAAATCATCATCATCTATTATAAAAGAATCTGTTGTAAAAAAACTAGTAATGATATTATCATCTGAATTAGTTTTTCCTACTAATATATAATATCCTGAATTTTTATAGCTTTTCCATTTGTTGGCAGTGTTTTTACCAAACATTTTCCTAACTTTATTATATGTTAATTTCTCTTCTTGATTTATTCCTTTTAATATGCATGAAGCTAATTGAATTCCTACCTCTTTTAGAGGAGAATCTTCTAAAAATCCTAATTTTTTGTACAGATTATCAACAGTGAGTTCTTCTTTACTCATAATTATGAAATTAGTTGAAGAGCTATTTGTAACAAAACCATTTCTAATTTTCATTAAAACTTTCTCCAAAAAAATCATTAAACAAATTTAGAAAAAATTCATCCTCTGTCAGAAATTGTACATTATATTCATTAACATCATTAAGATTGGTATAATAACAATTATGTTTTTTAAAATAACAAATCTCTTTTTTAAAAAGTTTATGTCGTATTTTTAAATAGTCAGAAAAGCTATCAAATTCTTTTGAATAATACTTATGATACTCTTTTTTTAAACTAACTGCATATTTAGCATATCTATTAAACATTTTTTCTACAATCCTAGCAGCATAAGAACCTTTTTTAACCTGAGCCATTTTTAAAAAAGAGTTTAGATTGCTATTCTTTTTAGTCTTTATGTAATATAGAAAAGCTTCATCATAATCATTTTGATTCTTGATTTTTAAATATTTATACATTTTCCTTTTTTAATTCCCTGATAAAATTCTGACATCTTTGTTTTAAAATGCTACAGCTACTTTTTTTTGTAATATTATCTAATATGATTTCAATATTTTTATATTTTTTAATCAAATCATACAAAAAATTTTTTTTATGATAATCATCTGATAAATAACAAATCAAAATCAATTGTATAAAGATATCTAAATTATCTGCTAAAAGTTTTCTATCTACTACTTCTAAAGATTTACTGCTTACTACTAATAAAGCACCTATATTTTCATAATTCATTAAGATATTATAAAATATATCCAAAGAATAACAACCATGTTGCAACTCATTAATTACTAAAAATTTAAATAATATAAATATATCATTATTTGCTAATCCAAATCCTGTATATTCTTTAAATACTGATAATATATAAATATATTCAAAATCTAACAACTCTTTGTTACAGTTGAAAATAATGTTAAGTCCCATATTAACAAAAGTTTTGTTTTCATTATTGTTTATGGAGAATATTCTTTCTTTCAAAAATTTGTTAATAATTTCCAGACATAGAATAGTGTTGTTCTCAGCTCTAAAATGAGCATATGAATAAGTCAGGATTCCTTCAAATGGAGAAAGGTGAGATTGTTGCATTTTAGTCAATGTATCAAATAATAATTGATAGTGTTTCATATTTTCATTTTGACAATTGGTTATTAAATATTTTGCTATGCAATAATCTCTTAACTCATCAAATACAAAATAAAACTCTTCATCAGCCTCTTCACTAATAAACCCTTTATGTTTTATAATTTTTCTGCTCATTAATAAGTTTTCATCACATATTTTTCTAAATTCATTTAATTGAAAAGAGGTTAAATTTAATCTACTTCCACAAATTTTATCATAATTTTCTTGTTCAACCATTTTTGAGATTAATCTGTTGATATATAAACATATGTCAGGAACTTTTGTTTCTAGGTTATGAATAAAATTTTTATAAATTTCATATCTATTTAAATTAACAAAATTGTCTTTTTTATTTTTACAATATTCAAAAAAGATTCTCATTAGCAATAAAGAATTCATCAAATAATGAAAAATATTATAACTAATTTTTCCTTTAAAATTATAATAAGCCTTGTAAGTTTGATATAAAAAAGAAACTGTCCTAGGATTTATATTAGAACTTAAATAATAATTTTCCATATCATATACAAAAGGAGAAATTCCTGAATCAATAAAAATTTTATTATACCTTTCTTCAAAGTATTCACTTCTGCAAGATATTAAAATTTTTATTGTTCTAAATTTTAATAAGTTATGTAACAATTTAGGCAAAGTATTTTTAAATTCAGAACTATCATTTTCATTAATAGCATCTATTACTATGAATAAATTAGTTCTCAATATAATATTTTTAATATTAAGTAAATTCAAAGAAAAATTTGGAAATATTTTAATTGGCAAGTGTAACTTTTCTAACAAATCAGCCTCTACATTAGACAAATCTCTAGAATTTACAAATACACAAGTATTTTTTAACTTTATAATTAAAGAAACTAAGTTACAAAGAATACTGGTTTTCCCATTTCCAGCACTTCCTTTCAATAATACCAGTCTCTCTGTTGCAAGGACTACTTTTCTCAAAATTTTTTCTAATTGATATTTTTTTAAGGAGCAGTTATGTGTATTATCTTTTTCTCCAACATCTAAATTTATTAACAGCTCTTTGTTACAGGGATATTGGTTATAAAGTTCTTTATTTTTTTCTATACATTTTTTTATTTTGTTAAGAGACATAATTTTATTTAATTTAAATGAAATAGCTTTATTCTTAATATGAGTCTTAAGGAAATTGCCATTTTCATCATTATATAAGTTATTAAAATCATTAATGATTCTAGTCTTCCACTTTCCTCCATATACAAAATATCTTAAAGATTCTTTTGTCTCCCCTAATTCAACATATAAATCTTCTAAATATTTTTCTTCTTTTTTAAATTTATCAATTAATTTTTGAGAGTCTTTATTAACTAGTTTTCTATTAAAAAATAGATTTATAAAGGGAAGAATCAAAATGAAAAGAAGTGTTTCAATATTAGAGAATAAATCTTTAATATCTATTATGTTTTGTAAATAACTTGGTAATTCTATCATTTACATAGTTCCATTTTTTAATAACTCAGAAATTACTTTATGCATATTTGTATAAGGATTAGAGTTTTCATCTAAATCCAATTCTTCTGCATTTTTTATAGCAAAATCCAAACCTTCCTTTAAATCATTGAAGATATCTGATTTGGCTTTTAGCTGAGGCAATTCATAAGCTGTTTTGAATTTTTTATTATATAAATTTCTAAAATATTCACAGCATTCTTTAGCATTTAAAAATGATTTACTGGTTTTTTGAATATGAAGTAAAAGCCAATACTCATAACAAGGAACAGAAACAGCTTCAATAAAACCTTCTTTCCTACATTCTTGTATTACCCTTTTGAATTCAACATCAGAACTATCATCCTTGTCAAAAAAACAGTAAATTTTGACAAACTCCTTATCTATAAAGGAATTATATTTTTCTTTTGCTGTTCTTAAAACATTATCAGGACTTGTGCCATAAGCATTTTCTGCTTTAATGTTAATTCCTTTTGCTTTTCCCAATCCTTGCATATAGTATTTGGAAGATTTGCTATCTTCACAAACAAAAAGATGTAAAGGTTGTAACTGTCTATTTCTTTGAGACCTTGCCATTATTTAGTCTCCATTTATATGAGGAACAGCACCAAATATACCATACATATATTCATTATAAAAAGTGCCTTTTCTTCTTTTAATCTGTTTGAAGTCACTTAATGAATACAATTCACTGGAATATCCATTTTCTTTTGATGTAAACCAAATCTGGTCTCTGGTTAAGTGTTCTCCATCCATTAAATAATGAGCATGAGAGGTGAAAATAAGTTGAGCTCCCTTAGGATTTGTTTGGGGTGAATTGAACAAATCTACCAAATACTTTACTAAATGAGGATGAAGAGAATTATCCAACTCATCAATAAAGAGCACACTTCCTTTATCTAACACCCAGAAAATATCTTCAGATAGACACAGTAACATCTGAGTTCCATCAGATTCTTCTAACATAAAGTCAAAAGTAATCTCCTGTCCATCTTCACTTTTATGTGTTGAATACAAACCATCTCTATTTACAATTAATTTTGTAATAGGAATATCTGCTTTTCTTAAAAATTCAGCTTTTTTCTGTAAATTAGATTTAGAAGATAATATCTTATCTCTCAAAACATCTTTATAGTCAATGCTAAGAATATCAATATCCATAATCCAATTATATATATCTAAAATATGCTGGTCTTGATTATTTCTATTGTTGACCAACTCACTGACAAGAAGTCTTGTCTTAATAGTCTGTTTTGCTATTTCTTTATCTAAGCCATAAGGACTGTTAAAATCTTCAGAAGTTCTTTTAAATAAGCACTTCTCTCTTTTATCTTCTTCTAATTCTGTATAATAAGCTTCTTCTTTTACAATTCCATTATCATTCAATTCCACAAAATATCTATATACTGTTTGATTTTTTATGAATTCAAATTCAAAAGTTGAATTTTTATTCTGCTCACTTAACTTATAAGCAGGAACTTCCATTTGCTCATTAAATCTCTTTAAATAACTTACTTCCATTAATCCTTGAAAATAAGCAACAGCATGAATGAAACTTGATTTTCCTGAAGCATTAGCTCCAAAAATTGCAGATGTTCTATAAACAACAGGAGATTTTTTATAACCTGTCTCTATTATATTATCTACTTCTCCATTATTGGTTAATGGCTCCATAGAAAATTCAACTTCATCCTTAAAACTTTTATAATTGCTAAATTTAAAACTTATCAGCATATAAACACCATTCTTTGCAAATTTTTAACATAGACACACATTTAATATATGAAATATATATAAATAAGTCAAGTTATTATCAAATGAGATTTTGTATAACATATTGCTAAATCTCAAAAGTTTCTAATTATCCATTTTATAGATTCATTAATTTAAAAGAAAACTATTTATAAAAATTATTATTGCATTCTGATGCTAAATAGTGTATATTTTGAGGAAAATTGGAGTGATAGAAATGTCAATTTTGTGTTGTTAAAACAAATGGTTATATGGCAAAAATTTTACAGTCCCTATCTCTCCGCCATTAAACAGAAAGCCCTGCATTTGCAGGGCTTTCTGTTTAATGAAGTCAGGTTCAATTGCTGAAACCCAAATCTTTCAGCCAGTCTGAGAGGCCTGTTGTACGGCTGCCGTAGCCAATCCAGGCATTGCTGTTCACGTCGCAGCCCTGACACTGTGCCGTTATGTCGGTAACCGTATGTTGGGCACCGCCGCCACCATGTGTTATAAACGGGATAACTTTTTTTCCGTTCAGACGGTAGGTTTCGAGAAAACTGCTTACCTGCGGCGTAATGGTGCCCCACCAGTTTGGCGAACCAAGGAAAACAACGTCATATTGGGTTATGTCGGTAACTGCGGTTGTCAATTTAGGACGATAGCCAGCGTCGATTTCTTTTTTGGCCTGCGTGGTCATTGGGCGGTATTCTTCGGGATAGCTTCCTTCGGTTTTAATTTCGAACAGGTCTCCGCCGACGAGTTTATGAATTGCTTCGGCGACTTCTTTGGTGTTGCCGCTGTATGAATAGTAGGCAATCAGGATTTTGGGTGTTTCGTTTTTCACTGTATTGTTCTCCTCTTTAATTTGGGCATTTGATTTGTAGCCGAACAGAGCCAGCAGAGAAAGGACGACGGCTCCGAACAGGATTGTTTTGTTCATTTTTTTCTCCTTTGTTGGTGTGTTGAACTGAATTTGTGAACAATTCCGCCAGTTTCAATATATGGCAGAGATTTTTACTTTGATTACAGCTTAATCTTTAGAGTGTGCTCTAGGTCAAGAACTTTTTTTATTTTTGTTTTGGTCGCGAAAAAAACAAACTGGTTTCAAAAAGCGCATAAGTCGGAACGGCAAGCATTAGCTGGCTGACAATGTCGGGCGGTGTCAGCAGAGCGGCCAGAAGCAAAATGCCGACGATGACGTGCGGACGTTTGCCGGTTACGGAGCGGTAAGAAACGATACCGGAACGAATCAGCGAGCGGGTAATCAGCGGAAACTGAAACATCAGCCCGAAAACTACCGACAACCAAAGTGCGGTTGAAATGATGCCGGAAACGCCAAAAACGGCTCTTATGTTCGGTGTGGCAAAACTCAAGCCGAAATTTACCAGCAAGGGCAGGATAAAAAAGACGCAAAACAGTGCGCCAAAGATGAATAATATGCAGGAAGACAAGACGATGGACCTGATGAAACGGCGTTCGTTGTCGTGAAGTGCCGGCAGGACGAATTCCCAAATATTTTTGGCGATGTAAGGAGAACAGATCAGAATGTCCAGTACGACAGCCGTTTTGATCTGCAAAACGAAAACTTCCATCGGTGAAAAATAGTTTAAGGAGATGTTATTGCCTGATGTCATGATTCTGATAAGCAGGTCAATGCAGTCCGGTGCGGCAAGAAACATCGGAAGAAGTCCGATGCCCAATGCCGCAAAACATTTTATCAATGTTGAACGGAGAGCTTCCAAATGTTCAATAAGACTTTCCTGCCGTTTTTCCATCGGTTATTTTTCGTCTTTCTTTTTTTCTTCTTCGGCGGCGTTGGCGATGTCTTTTTTCAGCTCTTGTGCTTCGTTTTGCAGCATGTCCCGCGCTTTTTTGTATTCATACTGTGCTCTGCCGAGGGCTTTGGCGAGTTCGGGAATTCTTTTGCCGCCAAAAAGAATCAGAACAACGATTAGAATCAATACGATTTCGGATAAACCTAAAGACATTATTTTCTCCTTATAAAATTTTCTGTGTTTCTACGGGAATTACGGTAATGGCATTTACCGGACAGGCATTCTGGCATGCGCCGCAGCCAATGCAGCCTTTGGCGTCGATTTGCGGAAAGCCGCCGTTTTTTCGGCAAATAATCTGACGCGGGCATTTCATGACGCAAATGCCGCATTTGATGCAGGTGTTTTCGTCGACAGCGGCCAGGCCGATTTGTGTTTTCCGCTTTTCTGCCAGAGAAATTTTTTTAATGGCTCCCGACGGACAGACAGCAGAACAATTATGACAGTCATAGTCGCAAAAACTCTCGGCGTAGTCAATATGTACGGCAGGATAATCCGCTGACGCCTTTTTTATGATTTTCATCGGGCAGCCTGCGACGCAGAGGTTGCAGTTGAGGCAGCGGCTGGCAAATTCTCCGGGGTTGCCAGCACCTGCAGGAAGAATGACTTTTTTAGTTTTGTCGGCGATTGTCCGGCTGAGCCTGATGCCGCCTTTTACGGCTACGGACAAAACCGCCGCTGCGGCCGCCGCTGTCAACAATCTGCGTCTTTCCGGACTGAACGGAACTGCCGCAACCGGTTCGCTGCGGTAATCAATGCCGTTTTGCCGACAAACAGTAAGGCACTTGAAGCATTTGATGCAGGTTTCGTTGTTGACGGTTTTGCTTCTGAAGTCAATACTGCCGGTTGGACATCCGGTTGCGCAAAGGCCGCAGGAAACACACTGTTCCGAGTTAATCAGAATTTTTTTACGGGCATGGATGGCAAGCAGGCCGAGGAGGGTTCCGACCGGACAGATGTTGGTGCAAAAAATACGTCCAAAAAACCAGGTCAGAACGGCAACGAATCCGAAAGCAGCCAGTCCGGGAAGCGCGCCGCTTGCCGCCGAACCGAAAAGAGCGTAGGGGTCAATCAGGCGAATGACGGCAACCGTGCCGCCGAGCAGCATGCCGAAGAAAACGGCAGCAAGAAAATATTTGGCCGGACGGTTTTGACGATAGCCGGTGCGGCGTCGGAAAAACAGCATCAGAAATTCCTGGAGCAGCCCGAAAGGGCAGAGGGTCGAGCAATAGACACGGCCGAAAAAGAGCGTGAGAAGCAATAATGCGCTGAGAAGAATTGCCGCGGTCAGCGAGACGTCGACGAGAAAACGCTGCAGCAGCGCGGTCAATTGGAGGTCAAAAATTTTTACGGGATAAAATGCACTGAAAAAGGCAAGAAAGCACAATATGCCTGTAACCCAGGCGATGAAACAGCGAATGCGAAAGTAAGTTTTGTTCATTTTTTTCTGTTCGTTATGGCAATCGGTTGCTTAAAGCATAAACCTTAGAGTCCGCTTTAAGTCAAGTCTTTTTATCCGTTTTCGGAGAAAACGTTTGGCCGCAGATACCGCGGCTTAGTCCCATCTTTTGAAGACGAAAAAAGCTGCCAGCAGAAGGAGCAGAAAACCGACCGCGTCGTTCCATTTCAGCCCTTCTTTGAGGTAAAGCGCCGAAAAGACTGCAAAAACCGCAAGGGTAATGATTTCCTGCATGATTTTAAGCTGCGGGGCGGTAAAATAGTCATGGCCGATGCGGTTGGCGGGAACTTGAAAGCAATATTCGAAAAAGGCTATTCCCCAGCTGGCCAGAATTACGGTCCACAGGGCGGCTGATTTGTATTTGAGGTGGCCGTACCAGGCGAAGGTCATGAAAATATTTGAAACGACAAGCAGTACAATCGGATAAAACTGTCTCATTTTCATTCTCTGAAGAAGTTGTAAAACTGCCATTGATAATATGACCGGGAACATTTAATTTCAAGGCAGAAAATACGGAATCCGGTTGCGTGGATTCCGTACCTTTCGTTTCAGGAGTTATATTTGATGTTTATTGTATTTCAAGGAGAAAAGATGAGTTTAACGTCATATTGTCTCCGGCATGATAGCTGCTTATTTTATATTTCTGAAAAATTTCCCTTTCCAGTTCGGCATAAAACAGGCAGGAGAATTTTTCAGCGTCCCGCACAATCAGATATTTGATTCCGGTGTTGTGCAGTTTATTGACCAGGGATGTCTTTTCATCGATCATGCTGGCGATGAAAACCAGGTCATATCTGCGATAGTCCGCCTGTGCGGCTTCGGCGTGAATGAAGCCGAAGTCAAGGCTCAGACTGTCGCATAATCGTTTTGAAAGCGTCAACGCTTTCAAATCTTTGTCAATCAGGTCGATTTCGTAACCGCCGAGCTGCCGTAACAGAATCGCGGTCATCGGCAGAGGGCCGGAACCGACGAAAGCAATGTGCCTGACATTGGGCAGGTCTTTGATGAAGCCGTATTCATTCAGGGTAATCTGTCGGTACTGTTCGTAATACCAGAAAGCTTTCAGCCGGTTTATGCCGCCGTTCGGTTCTTTGCAAAATCGGGCAGCCCAGTATTTTTCCATCTCGCATTCGGCGCATTGGGCAATGCTGCGGATTTTGCCAACCAGCGGCCTGATGCCGGGGCTGTTCAGAATTTTGTCGCAAAATGTCTGCGTACAGACGTTTTTTTCTATCAGCGTCATGACCAGACGATTAAGAACGCGGCAGAGCGTTTCGTTGTCCGGCGTCATGTCTTTCTGCCGACGGAGAATCCTATAGGAATCCTGAATGAAAGAAATTGTTTCCGGCTCAGTCATGATTTGTTCCAAATTACGGTTGACTTATTTGTTGAGAATGATAATCTTTCTCAAACAGAAGATTTTATAAAACTTTATTTTTTATGTGTCAACATTTTTTATGAGGAAATTTATGTCGCTTTTTGAGAAAGTATTTAAGGAAAAGGGAATCAATATGACGTCTTCCCGGCGGGCGCTGTTTCAGGTGCTGGAGAATTCGAAAAATCATCTTACGGTGGACGAGATTCTGAACCGGGCGAGAAAAAAAGACAAGACGCTCGGCCTGGCAACGGTTTACCGTACTCTGAACATGCTTTGCGAACTCGGCCTGATTGAAAAACACGAGTTTCCGAATTTGGAGCCTGCGTACGAAAAGGTTTCGGGGGAGGCGCGTCACCACCATCATATTATTGATATGGGAGACGGTGCGGTTACCGAATTTGCGGCTGACGAGCTGGACGCCATTTTGGAGAAAATTGCGGCGGCGCACGGTTATAAGATGCTTGGGCATAAGATTGAAATATACGGAGAAAAAACTGAAAAATGACTGATGCGGTCGAAATTGTCAGCGATTTGGTCAAAATTCCTTCGGTTTCGCCGTTCGGACGAAACGAAACAGAACGTCGCGAGCGCTTTGAGCGTTGCCGCGAAGTCCTTGCATATCTGGAAGAGTTTTTGCAGAAACAGGGTGCGCAGACCGAGCAGCTGGTTTTTGAAGGCGGGCATGACAAATGGTGGTATCCGGTACCGAATCTGTATGCGGAACTGACTATCGGCGACAGGAAGGCCGCCGGTCACAAATTTTTATGTTATATGGGGCATATCGACGTTGTTCCGGTTGGCGAAGAAAAGCTCTGGCGTCGGCCGCCTTTTTCCGGACAGGTTGACGAAGGTTTCGTCTGGGGGCGGGGCGCAACGGACATGAAAGGCAGCGTCGGCGCCTGGATGAGCGCTCTGGAAAAGCTGAAAGCCGGCAAAGGCGACGGCGTAAACCTGACGATCGGCACGCTGATTACCGGCGACGAGGAATGGGCTGCGGTTAACGGCAGTGACAAGGTGTTGGCCTGGATGAAAGCCAACGGCAAAAATCCCGATGCTTTTATCGTCGGAGAACCGTCGTCGCGGGATTATCTCGGAACGCATGTCAAAACCGGCCGCCGCGGTTCGCTGGTCGGATATCTGGAGGCAAAGGGAACACAGGGACACCGGGCTTATGAGGAGCTGTTTGAAAATCCGAACCGGGCGCTGGCTTACGCCATGGTTATTCTTAATGCCAAAAGATGGAAAGACGGCAGCCGGCATTTTCCGAATACGACTTTCGAAACGGTGGCCCTGCGGTCTGGCGATTTTGCCGCCAGCGCGGTTATTCCGGAAACAGCCGGGGCAATGTGGAACGTGCGGTTTACGAGCCGGCAGAGCAAAGAAAAGGTGCTGGCCGATTTGCAGGAGATATTGTTGAATCCGCCGCGTTTCCTGCGCAGGCATCCTGATTATGCCAAGGCACGGGAAGTGATCGTGCGGGCAAATATGGAAACGGCGTCGGAACCTTATTATTCGGAACCGGGATCGTTGGCGCAGAGTGCGCTTGAAGCTATTCGCGCATCGCTGCGAATCGAGGCACAGACCGACGGTTCGGGCGGAACGACCGACGGCCGTTTTATCGGCAGATATTTTCCTCGGGCGCAGATTATTGAACTCGGAACGCCCGAGAAAGGCGGCATCGTTGACGGCAAGCCGCGCAGCGATTACGGCAGAAGAGGCGGCATGCATCAGATTGATGAACGGGCGGCACAGCAGGATTTGCGGAAAGTAAGCGAAATTTATGCCTTAACCCTGAAAAATTTTGCCATGAAGGAGTATTGACGATGGTTGAAGTCAAAGTTTTACGCGAAGAAAATCTGGCCGCGGCGGAACAGCTTTATGTGGCTTCGGTTCGGGACAATCCGCAGGGGTTTATCCAGCAGCTGCATCTTTTTCCGAACATCAAGACATTTATCCGACAGGCTGAACGCGACGGCGGTATATTTGCCGGCGTTTTTGAAAACGGGCAAATCGTCGGAATGGGCGGTATCGTCAGGAAGAGCGACAGAGAGGCCGAAGTCTGTAAAATTCATGTCCGCAAAGAGTTTAAGGGGCGCGGGTATGGCGAAAAGCTGTTAAATTATCTGGAACGCATGGCGCGTCGGAAAGGCTTTGAAAAACTGCGTCTGCATGTTACGACGAGCCAGCGTCCGGCGATTAACCTGTATCGGAAGCAGGCGTTTTTGCCGACCGGAAACGAGGTTTATATTACGGAGATTGAGGGCAAGGCATATGAATATGATACCTTGTATATGGAAAAATTAATTGTTTGACATCGCTTCCCGCTTATTGCAAAAAGAAAAAAACAAAGGGGGAAAAAGATGGGTTTTGAATTTGCGCATTTTAATTTTAATGTTACGAGTCTGGAAAACAGCAAAAAGTTTTATGAAGAGGCACTGGGACTGAAGGAGATTCACCGAATGACGGGAAACGGGTTTACACTGGTTTATCTCGGCGACGGCAGAACGCCCTTTGAGTTGGAACTGACCGAACTGCAGAATCATCCGCAGAAATATGATTTGGGCGAGGGCGAATTTCATCTGGCTGTTTATCCCGACGATTATGACGCGGCTTTTCGCAAACATTCGGAAATGGGGTGCATTTGTTTTGAAAACCGGGAGATGGGCGTTTATTTCATTGAAGATCCCGACGGTTACTGGATTGAGATTCTGCCGAAGAAGTGATGACTGATCCGGGACGGAGAACCTGAACCGTTCAAAGCAGATTCAGACTCTGGTTGGTACGGGCGATGTCAGTGGTAAGTTTTTTGATTCGTTCGGAAAGCTGAGCGTTTTCAAAAATGTACAGGGCGTCGTGAAAATGTTCAAGCGCTTCTTCAAGAGCGGCGCGGTCGGCCTTGTTTCTGCCAATGCGATAGTAGATGTCGCCGATGTTTTCCGAACATTCGGCCCAGAGCAGAGGATCGCGGCGTTCGGTAATGACTTTTTGGCGGTTCTTGTAGCTGGCGATAGCCAGTTCGGAGATGTCCTCGCTTTTGGTAAACGAACCCAGCAGCGAGAGCAGATAGCCGAGCTGTCCCTGAATTTCGGCCCAAAATTCGGGAAACAACGCATAGGTATAGATTTTTTCGGCTTCGCGGAGTTGGAAGACGGCATCGCGGAGTGCCTGAATGTCTTCCTTTTGCCGCCAGTAGTTAAAGAACAGTTTGGACAGTTTGTAGGATATGTAGCCGTAATCGTACGGATAGGTATATTTGCTCAGGTATTTTTGAGCCAGGCGGTAATATTCGATGGCGCCTTTGAAATAAGCGGCCGGATTTTTATCCATATAACGGGTGGCGCAGTCGTAGAGCTGGCCGAGATGGTTGTAAATACAGCCCAGATGAATCGGCGAGGTAATCAGGTCCTGATGTTTAATGGCCGTGTCAAAAAGGCTTTTGACAATTTTGAAGTCGCGGCCGTCCGATTTGTCGAAAGCGTAACTGAGGTAAATAATACCCAGAAAGTTCATAATATAAGGCATATATTCAATGGACAGCGTTTTGGCCGAGTTGTCTTTGGACAGGCGGTCGATGATTTTTTTGAGCAGGTAGCGTTTGTAGACCTTGGTCTGAGCCCCCGCGGCGTTCAGGGAACTGAGCAGTCCGCCGTAGATGAGGTTTATTACAGCGTCAGGATAGTTTTCGCTTTCGGGACGAGCCGGAATGTAAAGGCTGTCCATCAGCGAAACAAAGGCCAGCTCCTCGTCTTCGTACTGACTGGGCACCTGAAAGTTCAGGCGGATGCGGCTGCCTTCTCTGCAGCCCCAGAGCAGGACGTCGGCGCCTGTCTTGTCCAGAATCGTCTGGCCTTTGTCTATAAGGTCAAACAGGGTGCGGCTTTCCAGATTGAGAAAACTTTTGTTGAAAGGCTCATCGAAATAGCCGACCTCTATCCCTTCGCGCGTCGCCAACTGTCTGGCGATGATTTCGCCGCTGCTGCCTTCAACGTTGTCGCTGAACTCAATGACCTTGACCCGGAAGCGGGGCATGACAGCCGAAGCGGGGCAGACCGTTTCGGCCGAACGGCTGGCCGTATTTTGAAACAGTTTTTTTATTGCGCCGAAAAGTGCCATCGTTTCGAGACCGTTCCTATCTGATTATCTTCTTTATGTCTTCGACATTGTCTTTGATGTCGCGAATGACTTCGCGATTGATGTCTTTCAGGCTTTGCTGCGGTTCCTGCCAGTTGTTGAGTTTGCTCATAAACCAGAGGGCAACGAGCGCGGCGGCCAGCGGCAAAGAATAGTTATTGGGCGCATAAACCTGAAAGCTGCCCAGAACCAGCAGGACGGTCAGCAGTTTGGCGACGTTTTGGCCGATTTCGGCCGGGGACAGGCCTGAGGCGTTGAGACGGTAATACAGCGTATTGGAAACCAGGCTGCCGTCATTGGCAATCAGTTTGCGGCCGACGGCCCAGCAGATCTCAAGAATATAATACATGGCGTAAATCAGAGCGCTGCTGCCCGTGCCTTCGCGAGCCGTCAGAATCGTCAGCCAGCCGAGCAGGAATCCCAGCGAAACGCAGGCACCGTCTTTGAGCAGAAGTTTGGCCGGGTACCAGTTGTAAACGAGCAATGCGGTCAGGGCACCAAGCAGTGCTGCGGCAAAATTGCCGTATAAGAGCGGCAGGCCGCCGAGTACGGAAAGGATAAGCAGCCCGCAGACGAAACCGGAAGCCTGCAGGGAGGCGATGCCGTCAATGCCGTTCATATAACGAAAACACCAGGCAAACAGCGTCCAGAGCAGGACGATGCAGAACCGATCTCCCCAGAAAGGCAGATGATTCTGAAACAGCATGAAATCGGCCGGCAGAAACGCAGTGCAGAGCAGTACGGCGCCTGCCAGTGCCGGCAGTGCAAAACGGCCGGTTTTTTTGAACAGGGAAACGGCATAAACCGCCGCTGCCGAAACAAAAGCGAGCAACAGGTCAACCCAGGTCAACGGAAAAATCTGATCATATGTTCGGTTGGCAAAGGCAAAAAGAAGGACAAAAGCGGCAAAGGAAACCAGCAATACCGGCAGGAAAGCGTCGCAGCGCCAGCTGCTGCCGGGAACAGGAGATGACAATTCCGAAGCGGCCAGCCGCAGGCCGACAAGCGCGGCCAAGAAACAAACCAGAAAAGCGGCAAGAGTGATGATGTATGCAAATTCCATGGGCCAGAGCCTTTTGATTATTGAGTCAACTTACTTTTTTATAATCCGTTTCTTCTTTTTCTTCAACCTGCAAAGCACTTTTATACTAAGATTAAGTTGTATATCTGCTTGAGGATTTTGTTGAGGCTGCTGTCCATAAAGCGGATTTTGGCGCTGCGTGCGGCGTTCATCAGCACCGAGCTGATGAGGTTGGCCTCGCCGTAGCCGCCGCCGTTGATTTCGTCCTGAAGCGGAAAGCGATAGTTCATCGGCGCAGCGTAAAGCTTTTTGACCAGCGGCTCGCAATCCAGTTCCAGTCCTTCGCCGGCGGCAATCGCCGCCGTTTCGGCAATCAGCCGGGGAATTTGGTCTCGAAGCTGCTTGTCCTTGGTAATGTCAAACAGATTTTTGTTGTTGAGGGCGGACAAAAGCGAACCGACCGCGTAAGGTGCGAAGAATTCCCAGTAACAGCGTACGGTGTCGGTTTCGTATCCGATATTCAGGCCGGTGTAGGCAAAAATGTCCGGAAAAGGGTTTTCCTTCTCCCAGTTGACGTTTTTGCAGATTTTTACCTGCGGCGTGCGGCCGTAAAGAAAAACCTGCTGTCCGTTCTGTTGCAGATAGCCGTCGAAAAAGGCCCGGAAAAGATTGCCGCCGACCATGGCTTCGATGTAGTTGACGTCTTTGAGCGGCGTAAAGCACAGAACCGGCGCCGCGCCGATTTTGTCTTTGGCCACGGCGGCCAGCGAGGCGTTGACATGGCCTGCGTCGGCGGCGATGATAACCAGTTTCGGTTCTTCCTTTATCCAGAAAGAAGTGTTGAACTTGTAGCGGCTGAGTTTGAGGCTGCTGTCTTCCTTGAGGCTGATGCCGTTGGTGGAAAAGCTGAGGTTGTTTTCTTTGCCGGCGATGACGATGACATCATGTCCGGCATCGGTCAGCTTGGCGGCCAGATAGCAGGTAAGGGCATTGTCGCCGATGACATAGACCGGGCGCGTGTCGGAGGGCGGGTTTCTGACTTCGTCTTCGGCCGTTTCGGCTTCAGGGTCGAGCGCGGCGGGTTTGATGTTGAAGATATCTTTGCGGAAAAACATTCAGGCAACCTTTTGCAGTTTGGCAATGAAAAAAGAATCGAGGCCTCCGCAGTCCGCGAGATGGAACGGCAGTGTACGGATGCAGCCTTCGGGGGTGAATATTTCGGAAATGTCGGGACCGGGGCAGCGGCATATATCTTTGGCGGCGAGCGGACAAAGCCGGAAGCCGGCATGCGTTTCCAAAAATGTTTTCAGCTGTTCTTCGCCTTCGGCTTTGGCGATTGAGCAAACGCAGTAAACGAGAAAGCCTCCCGGCTTGAGGGCGGGCGGAACGGCGTCGAGCAGCTTTCTCTGCAGGACGGTTTGTTTCTCGACATCGGCGACGGTTTTTATATGTACGAGTTCCGGGTGCCGACGGAGTGTTCCGGTCGCAGAGCAGGGCGCATCAAGAAGGATGGCGTCGAACTGTCCGCTTTTGCAATTCTGCAAATAGTCCGCGCCGTCGGCGCAGGCGGTCTGCGGCGGCGAGAACTGCAGGCGCGCCATATTATCGCGCAGTTTTTTCAGTCGGGTTTCGGAAATGTCCAGAGAAATGACTTCGGCGCCGCCGTTGATGAGCTGGGCGGTTTTGCCGCCGGGAGCGGCGCACATGTCAAGAACTTTCAGGCCGCGGATATCGCCGAGGCATTTGACAGGCAGAGCTGCCGCGGCATCCTGAACCCACCAGGCGCCGCTTTCGTAGCCTTCGATTTCGGTAATGCGGCCGTTGTTGTTCAGACGGACGGAACCAGTCGGTAGCAACAGGCCGCCGAGCCTCTGCGCCCAGCCGGCAGGGTCGGCCTTGACGGTAAGGTCGAGCGCCGGTTCGATTAATGCGGCCGCCTGCATTTTGGAAACGGTTTTTTTGCCGTAGGCATGATTGAGAATCCGGTAAAACTCCGAAGTGAAAAACTCTCCCGTATCACGGCTTTTCAATTCCTCACGATCGGCGCAGGCTTTGCGGAGGACGGCGTTGACGAATCCGGCGACATATTTGTCGGCTTTTCTTTTGACGATTTCGACCCAGCTGTTGATGACGGCATAGTCCGGCGTTTCCATAAAGAGAATCTCAGTCAGGCCGAGCAGCAGGGCAAATTCGGCAAAGGCGGCTTTTTCGGGAAGTTTTTTTCTGGCGTATTGTCTGAGTGCCTTCTTCAGAAAAACCAGCCGGCGCAGTGCCGTCAGCACCAGCATGTTGGCAAAAGCAGCGTCTTTGCCGGCGAGCGAATCGACAGAGCCTTTAACCTCGCTGAAAAAGGCTTTTTCGGTCAGGACTTTTTGAAGCATTTCGGCGGCGGTTTGGCGGGGATCTGGCATCTTTCGTTCCTTGTTGAGGGTAATTTTTGCCTATCTTATGCAAAAGACACGTTAATTACAAGTGAGAAAATGGCGCAAGTGACTTGTCTTTTGGTGAAAAGTATTATACTTTTGGTGCAATGTGTAATTTGAATGAATGAGGTTTATCCGATGAAAAAGCAACTAAGCACGGTTCTGATTGCAATACTGATGGTTTCCGGCTGTTCCTGGCTGCCGTCGATGTCATCCCTTAACCCGTTTGCCGAGGGTGCGTCCGAAGCGGAAAGCAAAGCGCCGGCAGAAGAAAGCATAGGGGTTAATCCGTATCTGTGGCAGGCGGCGCTTACCAAGCTTTCCTTTATGCCCCTTGCTTCGGCGGATTCCGCAGGCGGCGTCATCATTACCGACTGGGCGGCGATGGACAACATTCAGAACGAGCAGTTCAAAATTACCGTCAACATTTTGTCACGCAATCTGCGTGCCGACTGCCTGAAAGTGGCAGTCTTCAAAAGAGTTCTGCGCGACGGCAAGTGGGTTAACGATACAGCGGACAGAAGACTGGCCGGCGAAATCGAGAACGCCATCCTGACCCAGGCCAGAAAACTGTACAGAAGAGACTTAGCGGCTAGAGAGGAATAAGCGAAAATGACCGAGAACAATGCCAGATACAATGGCAAAGCAAATTTTGAAGAATGGCGCAAGGAGTGGGCGCTGGAAGACAGGTACAATTTTCATACCATTGAGAAAAAGTGGCAGAAAATCTGGGACGATGAGAAAGCCTACAAGGTAGAAATCGACCATGACAAGGAAAAATTTTATGCCCTGGTCGAATTTCCGTATCCGTCCGGCGCCGGTTTGCATGTCGGACATCCGCGCTCTTACACCGCTTTGGACGTCATTGCCCGTAAAAAACGCATGCAGGGCTTTAACGTTTTATATCCGATGGGTTTTGACGCTTTCGGGCTGCCGGCCGAGAACTACGCCATCAAAACCGGCGTACATCCGGCGGTTTCGACACAGGCTAACATCAAAACCTTTACCAAGCAGTTGAAATCGCTCGGTTTCAGTTTTGACTGGGACAGGTGTATCGATACCTCGTCGCCGGAATATTTCAAGTGGACGCAGTGGATGTTCATCAAGTTCTTTGAAAAGGGACTGGCCTATAAAGACAAAATTGCCATCAACTGGTGCCCGTCCTGCAAGGTCGGCCTGGCCAACGAAGAGGTTGTCAACGGCTGCTGCGAGCGCTGCGGCGCACAGGTGGTACGCAAAAACAAAGAACAGTGGATGATTGCGATTACCAAATACGCCGATCGTTTGATTAATGATTTGGACGGGCTGGATTTTATTGACCGCGTCAAGTCGCAGCAGATTAACTGGATCGGCCGCTCGGAAGGTGCCGAGCTTGACTTTGGCCTGACTGACAATAATGGCGCGCCTTTGGGCGACAAAAAGCTGACCGTTTTCACGACCCGTCCGGACACAGCTTTCGGCGTTACCTATATGGTTCTGGCGCCGGAGCACGAATATGTCGGCGCGTTGGCGGACAAATTTGAAAATGCCGGGGAAGTCAAGGCCTATGTTGCCGAAACAGCCAAGAAATCGGATTTGCAACGTACGGCGAACGATTCCAAAACCGGTGTCGAACTGAAAGGAATCAAGGCCAAAAACCCGTATAACGGCGAGTTGATCCCGGTGTTTATTTCCGATTATGTGCTGATGGGCTACGGTACCGGCGCGATTATGGCGGTGCCGGCACATGATCAGCGCGACTATGACTTTGCCAAGGCTTTCGATCTGCCGATTGTTCAGGTTCTGGAAGGCGGCGACATTTCCGAAAAGGCGTGGGAAGAGGACGGCGCACATATCAACTCAGGTTTTCTGAACGGCATGAACAAGGAAGACGGCATGAAAGCTGCCATCAGGTATGCTGAAGAGCATGGTTTCGGCCGTTCGAAAGTTAACTTCAAACTGCGCGACTGGGTTTTCTCCCGCCAACGTTACTGGGGCGAACCGATACCGATGGTTTATTGCGAGAAATGCGGCTGGCAGCCGATACCCGAATCGGAACTGCCGCTGACGCTGCCTCCGGTTCCGGACTATCATCCGAACGATGAGGGCGAATCGCCGCTGTCAAAGGCCGGCGACTGGCTGAACGCCACATGTCCGAAATGCGGCGGCCATGCCCGCCGGGAAACGGACACAATGCCGAACTGGGCAGGTTCCTCCTGGTATTTCCTGCGTTATTGCGATCCGCACAACGACAAGGCATTTGCGTCCAAGGAAGCTCTGGACTACTGGATGAACGTCGATTGGTATAACGGCGGTATGGAACATACGACGCTGCATCTGCTGTATTCGCGTTTCTGGCATAAGTTTTTGTACGACTGCGGTTTGGTTCCGACCAAAGAACCTTACAACAAGCGCACTTCGCATGGCATGATTTTGGCCGAAAACGGAGAGAAAATGTCGAAGTCGCGCGGCAACGTCATTAATCCGGACGATATTGTCGACGCCTATGGCGCGGATACGTTCCGTTTATATGAAATGTTCATCGGACCCTTTGACCAGGTCGCAATGTGGTCGGACGAGAGCCTGATGGGCGTTTACCGTTTTGTCAGCAAGGTTTATGCGCTGATGAAGAAGGTATATGACGTTCAGCCGAACGAGAAGGATCTGCGCGCGATGCACAAGTGCATTCTTGAGGTAACCGAGCGCATAGACCAGATGAAGTTCAATACGGCGGTTTCGTCCCTTATGACCTATGTCAACTATATGTCAGGGCTGGAAAAGGTTCCGGCCGAGCTGTATTTGACGCTGTTGAAACTGATGTCGCCGTTTACACCGCATCTGGCCGAAGAAATGTGGGCGCGTATGGGCAAACAGTCGCTGATTATTACCGAAAGCTGGCCGCAGGGCGATGCTAAACTGGCGCAGGACGATGTCGTAACGATTGCGGTTCAGGTCTGCGGCAAAATGCGCGGCACGATTGAAATGCCGAAAGACGCCTCAAAAGAAGACCTTGAAAAGGCGGCGCTGAATGTCGACAATGTCAAACGCCAGCTGGAAGGTCAGGAAGTCGTTAAAATTATCGTCGTTCCGAACAAAATCGTCAATATCGTCGCCAAGGCCGCTGCGGCTTAGAGAGGAGTTCCGAAAATGAAAAAATGCCGGGTTTTGTTTTTGTTTTTGCTGGTTTCCGCCTGCGGGTTTCAGCCGTTGTACGTGGAAAAAAAGCATAACAACGCCTGGTATTTTTCCGGGGACTTTGACACCTCAATTACACAGGAGATGTCGCAGATTAAGGTTGAGCCGATTGAAGAGCGATTCGGCCAGATTGTGCGCAATGAACTGCTGGACAGCCTGACGCCGCGCGGTGTTCCGTCGCATCCTAAGTATCGTCTGTATGTCGAACTGACCGACCGCCAGATTATTCAGCAGGCGCTGCGCAACGACATTACGGCAACCCGCGAGCAGGTTCGCTATCGGGTGGATTATATTCTGTATGACGCTCAGAGTGACGAGGAACTGGTGCGCGGCAACAGCATTGCCTATTCCAGCTATGACATTATGTCCAATCCGTATTCGACGACGATTGCCGAGAAAAAAGGCGAAAAAGACTGTGCGCAGATTATTGCCAATGACATAGCGTTGCGTCTGGGGGCATATTTCCATTCCCGGAAAACCGGCGTGGGAGACAGCAGTGCAATTTAAGCAGGCACAAATAGACAAGTATCTGAAAAAGCCGGACGACGTGCTGCGCTGTGCGGTAATTTACGGCAGCAACGAGGGACTGCAGGCCGAATATGTCAAGAAATTTACGACGGCAGTTTGTCCAGATCCATATGATCCGTTTCGGGTCGTTTACCTGAACGGGAGCGACATTAACAGCGATCCGGGAATCCTGTTCGGCGAATATAACGGGCAGTCGCTGATGGGCGGCCGCCGCGTGGTTATCGTGCGGGACGGAGACAATAATCTGACCAAACATGTCAAAGCGCTGCTGGAAAATAATGTTTCCGACACGCTGCTGATTGTGTCTTCGGGGAGTCTGAACAAAAAGTCTTCGCTGGTCAGGCTGGCGGAAGAAAACGAGAATATGGCGGCAATCGCCTGCTATGAAGATCGTGATGAAGATATTTTCAACTCGACCCGCGCCAAGTTTATCGAAAACGGGATTACTATCGGCAACGAGGCGCTGCAGCTGTTATGCGCGCGGCTTTCCAATGACCGGATGAGCAATTCCGGCGAAATCGAGAAACTGATAACCTATCTCGGCGATCATAAAAACGTAACGGTTGAAGACGTGCAGAAAATTATCAGCGATGCGTCTTCTTCTTCCGGCGACGACGTTTGTTTTGCCGCGGCGGGCGGTTATGCAGACAAAGCGCTGGCCGCTTTCAACAAGCTGGTTAACGAAGGGAACGAGCCGATTTCGATTATTCGCAGCCTGACTTATCATTTTAACAAAATTTTGACCTGCAAGGCTTACATGGAAAACGGCGACACCGTAGACAAGGCGGTTTTCAAGCTGCAGCCGCGGATTATCTTCTTTCGCGAATCGAGTTTTAAGCGGCAGGTCAGCATCTGGCCGCGCGAGAAACTGCTCAGTGTGCTGGAGCTTCTTTACAAGTGCGAACGTGACTGCAAGACGACCAACATGCCGGTTGTGGAAATTGTGTCTTATACGCTTATGCAGATTTCGTCCGCGGCGAGAAAACTTGCATAAAGTTATTTTCTTAATTTTCCGGTTTTCGATCCAGCGGGCGTAAGACGGTTCGTATCGAAACTGCGGTTTTTATTCGGCAGCGGCAAAGGCTTTTTCGAAAACGCGGTTTTGCAGCCGCAGATGTTCTTCAAGTATTTCGGGAGCAACGCTGCCGGTGCGGCTGAAGTAGGTGTAGCCGCGTTTAATCAGTTTCCGGGCATAAAGTTTATTGTACAGAAAGGCAAAAGGGACTGCTGCCAGACCGAAAGTCACAATCTGAGAAAAGAGAATGATTGCGGTCCACAGCCAGTCTTTGCGATGCAGGGGAACCAGAAATCCAAACAGCAGAACCGTCCATGAAAAACCGGTCGGAGCAACTTTGATTATTCCGGTGCGGGGATTTTTGAAGATTAAATTTGCGCCTGCCATGTCAGCCCTCAATTTTGTTTTCTTTGATTGTACATCAGAGTTATTGATTAATCTTTAATGCCGGAAAAATTTGTTCTCTCCCTCACTGAGGGAGAGAACAGGACTTATTTGCTGATTTCTTTTACAAAATGCTCTTCCGTACGGCAGCAGGTGGCTGCGGAGTAGGCCACAACCAGAGCGGAAAGTCCGACCAGCATGTAGATAATGCGGGACAAAATGCTCATGCTGCCAAACAGGAAGGCAACCAGATTGAAGTCGAAAAATCCGACCAGGCCCCAGTTAAGGGCGCCGATGATGGTCAGAACCAGAGAGGTTTTTCTTAAATATTCCATTGTAATCTCCTAAAAAACATTTCAAAAAACCGTACTTTTATGATATATGTGCCGCAAACATATTTTCAACGGAGACCGTCCGAATGTTTAGCGACAAGTTTATGAAATTTATTGAGATGTGGCAGAAAGAATATGCCATTGAACGCAGCATCGACGAAAAAGTCTGTGCGGATAAAGACGGCAATCCCATTCCCTGGTATACTTATCCGGCGATTGAGTATCTGTCGCAGTTTGATTATGGCGGCAAAAGGGTTTTTGAATACGGCTGCGGCTATTCGTCGCTGTTTTGGGCTGAACGGGCGGCAAAAGTTATCAGCATTGAAGATAATCCGGAATGGTTTGCCCGCTGGCGTGAGGAATTTAAATGTCCCAATCTTTCCGTTTGCTGGCGGGATGAAGGCGAAGCTTATTTCAATGCGATTTTTGAGCAGGATGAGGTTTATGACGTGATTGCGATTGACGGCAAATGCCGGACCTACTGCGCTGAAGCCGCGGTTAGAAAACTGGCGCCGGGCGGCATTGTCATACTGGATGACAGCGACCGTATCAATACGTCGCAGGAATATGTCCGAGCCGTTGCGGAACTGCGTGCGGCGAATCTGCTGCAGGTTGATTTTTACGGTTTTTGCCCGATGAACAATTACACTAAAACGACGTCGGTTTTCTTCAGCCGGGACTTTAACTTTAATTCTTTGTATGCGGTGCAGCCGATAAACGGTATCGGCAACCTGTGGTCAATGGGGCGCAAAAACCGCAAAAGTTTTGTCAAATCAAACTGTTGATTTCGGCTTTAAGTTCATCCAGTCCGCGGTTTTTTTCCGAACTGGTGGCTAAAATGTCAACGTAGGCGGCGCCGTGCTTTTTGATGATTTCTTCGGTTCTTTTGATTGTATCGGCCAGAGCTTTGGCGCTGATTTTATCGGTTTTGGTCAGGACAATCTGATAAGTGACGGCCGCTTTGTCGAGCAGTTTCATCGTTTCTTCGTCGACCTTTTTTATGCCGTGCCGCGAATCGATGAGCAGAAAAACCCGTTTGAGATTTACCCGTCCCTGCAAATAGGCAAAGATGAGTTTCTGCCATGATTTGACCATGCTTTCGGGAGCCTGAGCAAAACCGTAGCCGGGCAGGTCAACCAGGTGAATCTTATCGGCCAGATTGAAGTAATTCAACTGCTGGGTGCGGCCGGGCGTCGAGGAGGTTTTCGCCAGTTTGCGCTGATTAAACAAGGCATTGATGAGACTTGACTTGCCGACGTTGGAACGTCCGGCAAACGCAACTTCGCCCATTTCGGTTAACGGCAGCTGGTCAAGTTTGGCCACGCTCAGCACAAAATTGCAGGGCTTGTTAAACAAGCTTTCGGCTTCTTCAATCTGTTCGGGGCTGAACTTGTCTGAGGCCATGTCATTTTACTCCGTTTTTCTTCATAATCGCTTTTTGCTGGATAATGGAAAGGATGTTACTCAGGGTCCAGTAGATGACCAGACCGGAAGCAAAATGTCCGAGCATAAAGGTAAAGATTACCGGCATCATGGCAAACATGCGTGCCTGATCTTTGTTGGTGGGCGCCGGATTAAGTTTTTGCTGAATCCACATGGTCAGTCCCATGAGAATCGGCCAGACGCCGATGTCAAGAAGACCGGGGATCGGCAGATGCGTCCAAGCGGAAAGCGTCAGAGGATCCGGCGCGGAAAGGTCTTTAATCCAGCCGATGAACGGCGCGTGGCGAATTTCGATGGAAATGTTCAGAACCTTGTACAGCGAGAAAAAGACCGGAATCTGAATCAGCATCGGCAGGCAGCCGGCGGCCGGATTTATTTTTTCGCGGCGGTACAGTTCCAGCGTTTCCTGCTGAAGCTTCATTTTGTCGTCGCCGTATCTTTCCTGCAGCTCTTTAATCCGAGGCTGAACCTTTTTCATTTTGGACATGCTCTCATAGGATTTGTTGGCTATCGGGAACATCAGAAAACGGAGCAGGGCGGCAAACAGGAGAATGGCCCAGCCCATGTTTCCGATGAAGTTGTAAAGGAAATCGAGAATATAGAAAAAAGGTTTGGTCAGGAAGTAGTACCAGCCGAAGTCGACGGCGAGATCAAACTTGGGAATGTTAAACTGTTTGGTATAGTTGTCCAGCAGTTTGATTTCTTTGGCGCCGGCAAACATCTTGACCGTATTGGTACCGACGGAGCCCGGAGCGACGGTTATCGGTGCGCCGACATAATCTGCCTGATAGGTGTTTTTGCCGGTATTGCTGAATTTGACGGTGCCGCTTTGAGCGTTGTTCATGACAAAGGCCGAAAACCAGTAGCGGTCGGAAAAGCCTGCCCAGCCGCCGGTTGTTTTGAAGTCTTCTTTTTTGCTGTCTTCAAGATCTTTGTATTTGATCTCTTTTAAGGTGTTGTCAACAACGCCGATAAGCCCTTCATGAACGACACTGCTGGCTGCCGCCTGATTGTGGAAACGACTGATTAAACCGTAGGGATAAAGGACAATGCTGCGTCCGGTATTGTTTTCGACGCTTTGTTCAATGGTAAACATATAGTTGTCGTCTAAGCTGATGCGGCGGACAAAGGTCAGTCCCTGTCCGTTGTTCCATTCCAGCGTTACCGGCGTCTGCGGGGTTAATTCTCGGCCTTTGACGTTCCAGAGCGTGTCGGCGTTCGGCGTGCGGACGGCGGCATCCTGCGGCAGCCAGCCGAATTCGGCATAGTAGGGTGCGGCAGTTTTAGCCGGAGCAAAGAGCTCTACGTCTGCGCTGTCTGTTTCCAGCGTTTGCTTGTATTTGTCGAGCAAAATTTCGTCAAAACGGGCGCCTTTGATGCGGAGGGAGCCGCTGACTGCAGCGTTTTTGATTTTAATCCGGGCGTCTTTGCCGAGGACTTCGGAGACTTCCAACGGCGTTTCGTCCGTGACATTGTCGAGCGGCCGCTCGACTTTTTCCGCGACGGTTTCGACAGCCGGAACCTCCGGCGTGGCCGGTGTCGTTGCCGGTTTGCGCGGGAAAAAGTAGTTGGTAACGAAAATAACGGCAATTGACAGGATAACGGCCCAGTAAATGCCTTTCATTTCTTCTTTCATCTTCTTTAAAATCTCCTCGGTTAACACTCGGTCGGCCGGTGTTCGGCGTCTTTGTTTTCTTCTTAATTTTTCTACTGTATAATTAGGGTTTAGGCAAGCAAATATCCAGCCTTATTCCTTATTTTCTTTTTCGCGTTTCGGCGGAACCGGGTCGTACCCCGAACCTCCCCACGGATGGCAGCGCAGAATGCGGCGGATGCCGAGATACAGCCCCTTGATGATGCCGTGGACGGAAATGGCTTCTATCATGTATTGCGAGCAGGTCGGCCGAAAACGGCAGACGCCCGGACAAAGCGGCGAGAGAAATTTCTGGTAAAATTTAATCGGCCAAATCAGCAGGTTTTTCAGAAGCCGGTTCATGCTTTTTTTCTTCCGGATTGAGCAGCTTGTGGAGTTTTTTCAGTCCGTAACAGAGGTCGCCCTTCAGTTTGGCCAATCAGAACATAGTCAACACCGGGACGGGCGCGAGCCGGGAAAAGTTCGCGGACGGCAGCGCGCATGCGGCGTCGGGTCCGGTTGCGGACATGAGCCTTGCCGATTTTCTTGGTTGTCGTGTAGCCGGTGCGGCAGGAGCCCTCGGGTGCAGATAAACTTTGAGCCGCCTGCAAAATGAGCGTAGAGGTAGCTACCTTAACGCCTTTTGCGGCGACTCTTACAAAATCTTTCCGTTTTTTTAAAATCAAAACTTCAGACATAGGTTTGCAGCCTAAGCCGAAAGATTTTTACGTCCTCTGCTGCGGCGAGCGGCAATGACTTTGCGGCCGCCGGCCGTGGCCATGCGGGCACGGAAACCGTGACGGCGGGCTCTGACCAGTTTACTCGGCTGATAGGTTCTTTTCATTTGTTTTCTCCGGTTAATGCCGGCGTCAGACCGGCTGATTTTTATTAGTTATTTAAGCCTTAATTTTGAATCTAAGGCCTCGGGTAATTCTGCTTATAGACATTTTTGGGCGGCAAGTCAATGATTTTTTGCAAAAAAAAAGCTCCGTATGCACGGAGCCTGAAAACACTTTGTTTTTTAACGGCGGTCGCCGAAAAGTCTGAGCAGAGCCAGGAACAGGTTGATGAAATCAAGATAGAGTTCCAATGCTCCGGCAATGGCTTTGCGGGAAAGCGTATCGCCCGTGTCGGCACTGAGGTAAAGGCTGCGGATTTTCTGCGTATCATACGCGGTAAGGCCGGTAAAGATGATGACAGTCAGAATCGACAGCGCAAAACTCAGGCCGGAGCTCTGCATAAAGATATTGACGATGGAAGCGATAATGACGCCCCACAAGCCCATGACCATAAAGGAACCCATGGCGGTCAGGTCTCTTTTGGTGGTGTAGCCGTAAATGCTCATTCCGCCGAAAGTTGCGGCGGTAATCAGAAACAGGCGGGTAATGCTGTCACCGGTATAGGTCAGGAAAATCGGCGCCAGAGAAATGCCCATAACTGCCGAAAAGCCCCAGAATACGCCCTGAACCTGCTGCAGCGTGCCGCGGTTGATGACCCAGCCGAAAGCAAAAATCATCAGAAACGGCGCCAGCAGAAACAGCCAGCCCAAACCGGACAGGCTGGCGCCCTGCGGGGTAATGTTGAAAAAAAGCCTTATCAGCGAGGTGTTGGCAACCAGATAGGCGGCAAAGGCGGTCAGGCAGAGCCCCGCAGCCATGTAGTTGTAAACTTTAATCATGTACTGGCGAAGCCCTTCGTCTACGGTTGCGGCCGATTTGGCACTGACGGCGGCAAAATTTTTATTTTCTAACATTTAAGTTGTTCTCCATGAAGTTGGTGTCTGTTTAAAATATAAGGAGCAAATATGTAATTATCAAGTTTTTTGTTATTCGTACCGATAGAGTTCCCTGCTGTGCAGGCGGAGCCAGACTTTGCCGGCCTCGGCTTCGGGATAAAGTTCGCGGACGCAACGCCAGAATGCCCTGGAATGGTCCTGGTGTCTGAGATGGGCAACCTCATGGGCAATCAAATAGTCGATTACGGTTTCGGGAGCAAGGGCGATGCGCCAGCTGTAGTTGATGTTGTGCATGGACGAACAGCTGCCCCAGCGTGATTTGGTATCTTTTATCGTGACGTCGTTCAGAGGGCAGCCGAGCCGGTCGGCGAGAATTTTGGAACGGCGGTAGAATTCGGTTTTGGCCTGTGCCTTAATGTAGTCTTTGACCCGGCGGTGCAAAAATTCAGCGTCGCCGGAAACGTTCAGAAAACCGTTTTCCAGAAAAGTGCCGCAACGACGGTCGTTTGTCCGGCGAATAACAACCGGTTGGCCGAACAGAGAGATTTGCTCCCCGTCTTCGAAGTTTTTGGTTTGCGGCAGCCGTGCCAGAGAGCGTTCTATCCAGCCGCGGTGCAGGTTGACGAAGTCAACGGCACGTTTGGCCGCGCAACGTTCGGGAATGGTCAGAACCGGCAGCCGTTCTTTGGAATCGATGCGGAGCGTCATTCGTTTGGCGCGCGACGATTTGACGATTTTTATATCAAAGCCGAGCGCTTCGCGGATGTCAAAGGTCTTCCCAGTAAACAATGTAATTTTCATAATTCTGTATTCCTGTTTCCGAGACGGTTTCGCGGCCTTTCAGCGACATGTTTGCTTCATGTACGGAAGCGGCGCGGCCGGTTTTAAGCGGATGCCATTCCGGGAGGTCGAAGCCGTTGTCCAGCAGCCAGTAGGCGCAGGTTTTGGGCAGCCAGCGCGGCTTTTCGCGGACGGCGTTCAGGTCAATGTCGCGACAGTCGGGAACTTTCTTAAAGCGTTCGGGATAAATCCGGCACAGGCAGCTCCGGCAGTCCAGAAAGCGGCAGCGGGTATTGGTAAAACGTATTTTACCCTTGATTTCCAATTTGTTCAAACAACATTTGCCGCAGCCGTCGCAAAGAAGCTCCCACTCTTCGGCGGACATTTCCTCAAGTTTTTTCTTTTTCCAGAATTCGGGTTCGATATGTTCCAGATGTTCAAACCGGGACTGAGGGTTAAAAGTGTCTTCTATTATATAGTCGTCTTTGTTCATAAGTCATCCCGTTCCAGAATATGGTCCTCCAGTTCGTCATCGCTGACCAGATTTTCGGAAATGCAGAATGCCGATACCGGTTCCCGCACCGGGCGCGGACGTCCTTCAATCAGGCTGCGGTATGCGCATGACTTCGGCATCCAGCCGATTTTGCCGACATTGTCTTTGGTCAGTTTCAGACATTCGGGCACCAGCGTGCAGCGGTTTTGGTACTGCGTACATTCGCAGGTGTCGAAATCAAAATATTTGCAGACGACGTTGGTGTAGTAAATTTCGCCGGTGTCTTCGTCCTGAAGCTTTATCAGACAGCATTTTCCGCAACGGTTGCAGACGGCTTCCCATTCTTCTTCGGTCATGTTTTCCAGTTTTTTTGGCAAGGCGTTTCCTTTTTATTCATAAATTTTACGGTATATTATACAGGATATTAATTAAGGAGTAGTGAAAATGTTTAAATGGCTGGCCGACATGCTGGTTAAGACCCCGGTACAGAGTTCGTGCTCCTGTTGCGAGGGCAAAAAACAACGGCTGCAAAAAATGCAGGAGGCAATTCTCAGCGGCGACATTGAAGGCGAACCGCAGTCAACTGAAGACGCGGTTATGACCTGCGATACGCCGGAACATGAATATGCCGGAAAAATCCTCGGTTCGGCATTTTACGGCGGTTATCCGGTAGAGGTCAGGGACAGTTCCGGCTGTGACGGCGAGGATTCCTGCGGCTGCGGCCGTTGCTGCAACCGCAAATAAACTCAGCCGATTTGGTCGGGGAGATATTCTTCCTTAACCAGATTGCCGAACTGGGCAAACTCTCCGTTCCAGAACAATTTGACGGTGCCGGTCGGGCCGTGGCGCTGCTTGCCGATGATGACTTCGCCGAGATTGGCGGTTTCGCGGATGCGTTTCTGCCATTCTTCCATGCGGTTTTGCAGATGCTCCGGCGTTTCGCCCGAGCGCTGTTTGGGTTCTTCGTTTTGTATATAATAGTTTTCGCGGAAAACAAACATGACGATATCGGCATCCTGTTCGATTGAGCCGGATTCGCGCAAGTCGGACATAACCGGGCGTTTGTCATCGCGTTGTTCGACGCCTCGGTTCAGCTGTGACAGGGCGATGACCGGAACGTTCAGTTCCTTGGCGAGGATTTTAAGGCCGCGGGAGATTTCGGAAAGTTCCTGTACGCGGTTGCCTTCAGTCTTTTTACTGCCGGTTCCCATAATCAGCTGGATATAGTCAATGACTATCAGTCCCAGACCTTTGTTGCGTTTGAGGCGGCGGGCGCGGGTGCGGATGGTGTTGATGTTCAGGCCCGGGGTATCGTCAATGTAAAGCGGAATTTTTTCCAATTCGCGAACAGCGGCGGCAATGCGGGTGAACTCGGCATTGTCCAATTCTCCGGTACGCATCTTGTGGCCGTTGGTTTGGGTAACGGTGGCAAGAATACGGCTGGCCAGCTGATCGGCCGACATTTCGAGAGAGAAAAAGGCTACTCCTTTGGATTTGGGGTCCATATTTTTATCATGGCTCATATATTCGGCAACGTTATAAGCCAT